>ENA-OWXQ01000130-OWXQ01000130.1-human-gut-metagenome-genome-assembly--contig:-NODE-130-length-42639-cov-16.9952_pt1 | contig 42639 bp, 38 predicted proteins | sample MGYA00249246_ERZ652059 | MGnify/ENA primary metagenome ERZ652059 (study PRJEB26925, sample SAMN05827064) | human gut metagenome | biome: ENVO:2100002; feature: ENVO:00000062; material: ENVO:00002003...
CCTTAAGCGAAAACTATGTGCATGGTTTGGCTGCGTTTGGGCCAAGATTAAAAAATTTCGAAAGCCCGCATTCCTCCCGGGGCTCAAGCCCCGGGCTTCCTGCGGGAAATTCTGTGACGGCCGACGGGTATGCCGGAATCGACTGTCCCAACCGGGAAAGAGCAGCAATGCCCTGGCTTTGCGCCTCTGAAACTGCCGCAAAAGAAACACACCCGGACGGCGGGTGCCGTACGGCAGGCAGTTGACTGAGGCACAACAACTCCCGCAAAAGAAAAACGGCAGAGCCGCGTCCTTTTGCAAGGGGCGTACTCTGCCGCTTTCCGTCTCTGCGCCCGCAGGCGCAAGGACGGTCCGGTTTTTATTCAAACACGAACTTCGGATCCGTGGGCTGCCACATGGCTTCGCGCACAGCCTTATCAAGGTCAGCGGGACGCTCAACCTGGGCAAGACCGTTCTTGAAGCAGTAGTCAGCCACCGCCACGGCAATATGTGCCGAGAGCTCACGCACCTGCGAGAGCGGCGGATAGAGGCTGCCGTTGGCGAGATCGCTTTCGCTCACGAGGTTTGCAAGGGTCTTTGCGGCCGTAAGGAAGATCTGGTTCGGAATGGTCTTTGCGCGCACAAAGATGCAGCCGAAGCCGATGCCCGGGAACACGTAGCTGTTGTTGCCCTGACGCGGCACGAAGGTCTTGTTGCCGACGGCAACCGGCGCAAAGGGCGAGCCGCAGGCAAAGAGGCACTTGCCCTCAGACCACGTGTAGGCCTGCTTGGCGGTACATTCGGCCTTGGAGGTGGGGTTGGAAAGCGCAAAGATCATGGGCCGAGCGTTCACTTCACACATCGCCTTCACAACGTCTTCGGTGAAGGCGCCGCCCTGGGCGCTCACGCCGATGATGCAGGTGGGCTTAAGCTGGCGGATAGCCTGGGCAAAGTCCGTCGTGTTTTCGTAGGCCTGAGCAAACGGCACCTTGTTCGGGGCAAGCTTGTCGCCGCGCGTGCTGGAAACAAGGCCCTTGGAATCAAAGAGCGCAATACGCTTTAAGGCCTCATTGCGGTCAATGCCGTCTTCGGCCATGGCGTCGGCGATCAGATGCGCGATACCGGTGGCGGCAGCGCCTGCGCCGAGGAAGAGAATGCGCTGATCGGAAAGCTTCTGCTTTAAGGCACGAACGGCGGTGTAAAGACCGGTCACCACAACGGCGGCCGTACCCTGAATATCGTCGTTAAAGCACGTCACGCGGTCGCGCCAGGCATCAAGCAGCGCAAAGGCGTTGGTGTTCTGGAAGTCTTCAAACTGAATCAGCACGTTGGGCCAGCGTTCGCGCACGGCGGTGATGAATTCCTCAACGAGCGCCATGTATTCGGGACCGGTAACACGGTGCTGACGCAGCCCCATGTAAAGCGGATCCTTCAAAAACTCTTCGTTGTTGGTGCCGACGTCGAGGGTCACCGGAAGCGCACGCTGCGGATTGACGCCCGCGCAGGCCGTGTAAAGGGCGAGCTTACCGACGGGGATCCCCATGCCGTTCACACCGAGGTCTCCCAAGCCCAGAATACGCTGGCCGTCGGTCACGACGATGATGTCAACGTCATGGTTGGGGACGTTGGCGACGAGTTCGCGCACGCGGCCGCGGTCTTCGCTTGAAATGTAGAGGCCGCGGGCATAACGGAAGATGTGGCTGAACTTCTGGCACGCTTCACCGACCGTGGGGGTGTAAATGAGCGGCATGTACTCTTCAACGTTTTCCATCACAAGCTGGAAGTACAGGGCTTCGTCGCTTGCGTGCACGCTCTCAAGCGTGAGGTACTTGTTGATGGGCGCAGCTTCGCTGTCGATCACTTCCTTTAAGCGGCTCACCTGATCGGCAAAGGTTGAAACGCGCGGAGGCAGAAGACCTCTGAGTCCCAGACGGTCACGTTCTTCTTCGGTAAACACCGAACCGCGGTTAAGCCACGGGTTGCGCAAAACGGCAACACCGCGGGGCTGATTTCCCTGATTTGTCGTCATAAAAAGTTCTTTTCAAACAGTGGGGAGTATCCGAGGTCTGAGCCCGCGCCCACTCCCTGCGGACATGGGGCTCAGCAAAAAAGCAAGGGGATTTTATCGCCCGGAGCTTGCTGTACTCTGAGCGATAACTGCGGACTAACCCGTCCTATAGCACTTCTAATTTCATTTCCGCCCGGATCTGGGCTTTGCGATGAGCGCCTTTAAGCGTTCACCGGCAAGCTTTGCCGCTTCCGTATCCGGATAGTCCTTCTGCACGCCCTTGAGCGCTTCGGTGGCTTCCTTTTTCTTGCCGAGGTTCACAAGTGCCGCGGCAAGCGAGAGTTTCGCCTCAGGAATGCGCGCGTCCTGCGGGAAAGAGGCGATCAGGCGCTTCTGTACTTCAACGGCATCCGTAAACTGTCCCTGCGCAAACATGGCGTTACCGAGCCAGTAAAGGGCGGCAGGCATGTAACCGGTCTTGGGGTAGTCGTCAATGAGGCCTTCAAGAATCTTATGACTCTGCGCGTAGGAGCCGTCGGAAAAAAGCTGCAGCGCCAGGTCATAACGGCGGCGCTCTTCCGGGGTTACCGTGATACTTTTGCCGTCGACGCTTTCCAGCTGCGACTCAAAGGCGGCGGTGCGCTTATCGAGGTTGCCGAAAAGGTCCCTCACGGACTTTTGCTGCTGCGCGAGGTCATTGGTGAGCTTTTCAACGCGCCCGGTGAGTTCCGCATTCTGGCTTCTGAGCATCTCAATCTCACGCACGAGCTGCATCTGGGCGTTTTGCATGGTCTGCGCCTTTTCCCGCAGCTCCAGAATCGCCTTACGGGCTTCATCGTCGCCAAAAAGAGCAAATGACGGGGTTGAGAGGCCGGCCAAAACCGCGCCCAGGAAAGCGACGGTGAGAAATTTCTGCTTTATCTGCATGACAAATGTCCGGTTAACGGTAGATCACGTCGGCGCGGCGGTTCTTGGCCCACGCTTCTTCGTTTTCACCGAGATCCACGGGCTTTTCGCGGCCGAAACTCACGGCTTCAATCCGCGAAGACGGAACGCCCAGAAGCTGCAGGCGCTGTTTGACCGCCTCACTGCGCTTCTGGCCCAACGCGAGGTTGTACTCGCGGCTGCCGCGGCTGTCGGTGTTGCCCTCAATCGTGACGTTCTGGCTCGGGTTGGCGATAAGACGCCGGGCATTGCGTTCAATCACGGGGAGGTACTTGTCTTCGACGCTGTAGCTGTCAAAGGCAAAGTAAACGGAGTGCTCGGATGTGGCGCGGGTGCTTTCGGCATCGGCTGCATTGGCCTTGGCGTTGGCTTCGGCCTGAGTCGTGCCTTCCTTCAGAGACTCGTCGAGCTCAACGGTGGAGCAGCCGGTGAGCAGTAAAAGCGCGGCAGCCGCTGCGGCTGAAATTGTCTTAGCGATACGATTCACGATAATGCGTCCTTTTGCGGTTGGTTTGATGCGGGCTAAGCCGCCTGCTCAATTTTCTGATTTTACAAAATTCTTATTAATCAACGATCAGAGGTCCCCAGGTGGGCTCACGGATGTCGCCTGCGGGGCCCGTAAGCCACGCGTGCACGGCGCCGTCGGTGCTCACCGTTGCCAAAACGCCGCGTTTGGCGCGCTCCGTGGCGTAAACGATCATCTGACCGTTGGGCGAAAAACACGGGCTTTCATCGGCTGCGTTATTGGTGAGGATCATTTCCTGGCCGCTTGCCAGATCCATGGCGGTCACGCGGAACCGGCCCGCCACACGGGTGACGTAAGTAAGCACCGTCCCGTCGGGATTTAAGGCGGGGCTTACCGCGTAATCGGCACCGAACGTGACCCGCTCAGCCGGCGTGCCGCCCTCCAAGGCCTGGCGGTAGATCTGCGCCGAGCCACCGCGGTCACTCGTAAAGTAAATGTACTTGCCGTCCGGAGAAAACACCGGTTCCGTGTCAATCGCGTAGGAGTGCGAGAAACGGCTCACGCCGGTGCCGTCGGTGTTGATCATGAAAATCTGCGTAAAGCCGTCGCGCGAAAGCGCAAGCGCCACCTTCTTGCCGTCGGGGCTGAAGGCCGGGGCCGAATTGTTGCCCCGGAAGTTCGCAAGCACCCTTCTGCGGCCGGTGGCAACCGTATGGATGTAGACAACGGGCTTTTGCGCTTCAAAGGAGACGTACGCGAGCTGCTTGCCGTCAGGGCTCCACGCCGGAGAAATGATGGGCTCGCGGCTTTTCAGCGCCGGCAGGGCGTTAGCGCCGTCGCTGTCGGCGACAATGAGTTCAAAACTCTTTTTACTGTACTCAGCCACGTACGCCAGGCGCGAGGCAAAAAGGGCCCCGAGCCCGGTGAGCTTTGTGTAGATCCGGTCGGCAATGCGGTGCGCGGTCATTCTGAGCTGCCGGTTGTCGGTAATCCACTGCCCGCGGTCGACTTCGGCGTTTTGCACCGTGTCAAAAAGCCGGTAACGGATGTCCCAGGTGCCGTCAGCAAGGCGGATGATGCTGCCCGTGGCGAGCATGGCGGCTTCCTTACCCCGCCAGAACTCCAGGTTCGGGCGCACGCTTTCTTCAAGCGTGGCTTCTGCTTCACCCACAATAATCCGGAAGGCGCCCGTGCGGCTTAAGTCAGCCGCCACCACGCGCATCGGATCGATTCCGGTTTCCGCCGCCCCGTTCATGGGGGCATAAGCCAGAGGAATCTGATTGGCGCCGACGCCCGTGATTTCAATGCGCAGCTGGGCGTTTACCGCGGCAGCGGGCCCTAAAAGTGCGGCCGATGCGGCTGCCGAAAGAAGACTGCGGCGCTCCAAGCGAAAAGTCATATCCGTCCTTTTTTGCAACAAAAACGAATCCGTTCTTACGTTTGTGTGCCGAAGCCCGCCAAAAAAGGCGCGCTCCGGCACAAGGTTGCCTGCGTAACGGGCTTATTAGTGACGGAAGTGACGTTCACCGGTAAAGACCATCACGATGCCGCGCTCATCGGCGGCGGCAATGACTTCGTCGTCACGAATCGAGCCGCCCGGCTGGATCACGCAGGTTGCGCCCTGATCAACGATCACATCGAGTCCGTCGCGGAACGGGAAGAAGGCGTCGCTCGCGGCGGCGCTCCCCGCCAGAGAAAGGCCGGACTCCTGCGCCTTAATGGCCGCAATGCGTGCGGAGTCCACGCGGCTCATCTGCCCCGCGCCCACACCGAGCGTCATGCCGTTATGCGCATAAACAATGGTGTTGGACTTCACAAAGCGCGCGATATTCCAAGCAAACATCATGTCGGCGATCTGCGCGGACGTGGGCTGCTTCTTTGTCACAACCTTGAGGTCAGACTCGCTGCAGAGCTGATTGTCCGGGGTCTGCACCAAGAGCCCCCCGCCCACACGCTTAAATTCGTAGTCGTTGTGCGCCGTCCCCGGGGCGACCGTGAGAAGCCGGAGGTTCTTTTTCACGGCGAAGGTGTCGCGGGCTTCAACGGTAAAGCTCGGGGCAATCACGACTTCGGCAAACTGCTTTACGACTTCAGAGGCCGTGGCGCCGTCCACTTCACGGTTAAAGGCGATGATGCCGCCGAACGCACTCTTGGGGTCGGTCTTAAAGGCCTTGAGATAGGCTTCGTGGGCATCCACGCCGATCGCGGCGCCGCAGGGGTTGGCGTGCTTGATGATCACGCACGCGGGCGTCGTGAAGCTTCGCACCGCTTCCCAGGCCGCATCGCTGTCGGCGATGTTGTTGTAGGAGAGTTCCTTGCCCTGGAGCTGGCTGTAACCGGCCAAAAGCCCCGGAGCGATGAAATATTCGCGGTAAAACGCCGCCATCTGATGCGGATTTTCGCCGTAGCGCATATCCTGCACCTTCACCCACTGACGCGTGAAGACGTCCGGGAACTGCTTCGTCTTTTCGCGCTTTTCATCGAGGCTTGTGAGGTAGTTGGTGATTGCGGCATCGTACCGGGCGGTATGGGCAAAGACTTTCTTCGCAAGCGCCAGACGCATGTCGGCGTCGACCTCACCCTTCGTTTTAATGGCGTTTAAAACCTTGTCGTAATCCGTGGGATCAACGATCACGGTGACGGATTCGTGGTTCTTGGCGGCAGCGCGGATCATCGTGGGGCCGCCGATATCGATGTTTTCAACAGCAAGCTCAAACGTGCAGTCCGGACGCGCAATCGTCTGCTCAAAGGGATAGAGGTTCACGCAGACGATGTCAATCGTACCGATGTTGTGGTCTGCGAGAGCCTTCATGTGCTCGGGCACGCAGCGGCGTGCAAGAATCCCGGCGTGAATGTGCGGATCAAGCGTCTTCACGCGCCCGTCAAGCATCTCGGGAAACCCCGTGTAGTCGGCAACCTCACGGCAGGGGATGCCTTCTTTCTGCAAAAGCTTTGCGGTTCCGCCCGTGGAGAGAATCGAATACCCGAGCTCAACGAGCCCGCGGGCAAAGTCGGCGACACCGGCCTTATCCGAAACACTGATCAGTGCCTGTTTGGTCATGGTTTCATTTCCTTATAAAAAGCGTCAAATGACAAAAAACTAAAACGAAGAATCTTTTAAAAATCCGTGGAAAACCAGTTTTTTATGCAGCGTATTGCGGTTGATGCCGAGTAAAACCGCGGCTTTTTTCTGGTTTCCCTCACACTTATCCATTGCCCACTTCAAAAGCGGCCTCTCCGCAGCCGTCACAATCATTTCGTGCAGCGGCAGCCCCTTGTTGCCTTCCAGATCCCGAACGTAGGCTTCCACGCGCGCCACCACCATGCGGGCAAATTCCTCGGCGAGTTCCCGGGAATTAAGCCGCGCACGCAGCTGCGCAAGGCGCCGGGCTTCCGCCTCTTCTGCCGTCAGCCCCGTATTGTCGTTGATTTTTTCGTTTGTCAGGCTCTGCATATCGAAAAATTTGTTTCAAACCAAGTTTTAACGGCGCGCGTCAGTTCCGCGGCATCATCGATTCTGACAAAGGCACGTGCGGCCTCAGCTCCGCCCGCCAGCCGCTTTAAGTACTGCGGGATGTGCTTGCGGAAGCTCCTTAAAACAAAAAGGGCGTTGTCTTCTGCTCCCGCCGTGTGAAGCGCAAGGTGCTGCAAAAGGACGTCCTCCACAGCCTTTGCATCGGGCTCGCCGGGGTCGGAACCGCCCGCAAGAAGCGCTTTCGTGCGGGCAAAAATCCAGGGGTTACCCAAGGCCGCCCGACCGATCATGACGCCTGCAACAGGCAGGGTTTTGAGTAAATGAAGGACTTTTTGCGGTGTGTCGGCGTCGCCGTTGACGATCACGGGAATACGCACGCTTTGGGCAACACGCCGCACGGTCTCATATTCGGCCGTGCCGGTGAAGCGCTGCGCGCGGGTTCTGCCGTGCACGGTGAGCATCCGGGCGCCTTCTGCCTCAAAGGCCGCAGCCAGCTCCACAGCGTTTTTGTGCGCCACGTCCCAGCCGGTGCGCATTTTGACGGTCACGGGAATGTCAACTGCCTGCACCACCGCGCGGACAATGGCGGTTGCTGTTTCCGGATACTGCATAAGGGCCGATCCGCAGGCCTTGCCGCAGACCATGCGCGCGGGACACCCGAAATTGATGTCAACGGCTTTCGCGCCCGCCGCTTCGGCGTACTGCGCGGCGTCAGCCATTTCTGAGGGATCAGCCCCGAGAATCTGAATGACGGGAAAGGGATCGTCGGGGTCAACCCGCCAGCGCCCGGCGCTTTTGCGGGTGTCTCTGAGCCGCTCTTCACTGGCGACCATTTCCCCCACCGTAAGCCCCGCGCCCATCTCCCGGCAGATACGGCGAAACGCCGCATCGGTGACACCCGCCATCGGGGCGAGAATCACCGGAACATCAGCAACAAAAGTACCGATCTGCATGGGAAAACGAAAACCGTCAGCGTCTGTCAGAGAAGATTGTTCATTGTAAAGGATAGTGCTTAGCCGTGCCTAAAAATAAGGCACGAAATTTCGGGCGGGCACATGTTAAGAAAGCGCTTTTGTCACAACGGCTGCCGTCGTACGCAAAACGCCCGCCTTGCTGAGTGCCGTGTAAGCCGCCGCAAGGCTCCCGTTTGTGTCAATCGCGCGCGAAGCGTCTTCAATAAGCGCCGTCTTAAAGCCTGCCGCGGCCGCGTCAAGCGCCGTCCACGTGACACAGAAGTCGGTAGCAAGCCCGCAGACAAAAACGTCAGTCACGCAGCGCTCCCGCAAGTAGCCCGCAAGGCCCGTAACGGTTTTACGGTCGGCAGCCAAAAACCCTGAATAGCTGTCGCAGTCTTTTTCCCGGCCCTTGCGGATCACGGCGTCCGCAAGGGCCGTCTTAAGCCCCGCGGCAAAGGCGGCACCTTCGCTTCCCGCCACACAATGCTGCGGCCACAGTACCTGCGTGCCGTAAGGCATTTCAATTGTTTCAAAGGGGGCTTTTCCAGGGTGCTCAGAAGCAAAACTCGCGTGATCTGCCGGATGCCAGTCGGCAGTTAAAACCACAGTGTCAAAAAGGGGCATCAGGGCGTTTACGGGTGCCACAACCGCGTCGCCCTCTGCAACCGCCAAGGCTCCGCCCGGCAGAAAGTCGTTCTGAATATCGACCACAATGAGTGCGTTTGCCATTCTTTCCACCTTTTGTTCAGCTGTCTCAGAGATCAAACCCTGCTTCGGCGCATTCCCGGATGAGTTTTTCGGCAATCTTCGCCGCAGGCAGCGCCCGCGCTTCACACGCGCCCTGTCCGCAGGCAAATTCCATCAGATCATCCCGATTCTCCCGCCGTGCCGCAACTTCCACGGGCCGCATGACAGAGAGCTGCGCGGGATAAGCCGCACGGTCAGCCCGGGCCTCCTCGGCCGCTTCGATAAGGCCGTTTGCGATCACACGGGTCAGTCTCCCCGACGCAACGCGCGTGAGCCTCGTTGTGCTGTCGGAAGCAAACTGAAGCGCCCGCTTGTGTGCGGGATGTGCGCCGCTTTCGGGAGCCGCAAGAAACACCGTGCCCGCCTGCACGGCCCCGGCCCCGAGCATGAGCGCCGCCGCAGCCTGCCGGCCCGTCATGATGCCGCCGGAAGCCGCAACGGGAACATTACTCACGCGTGCCGCCGGGCCTATGAGGCTCATGAGCCCCACCTGCGCTTCGGTGTCGGCCACTTCAAAATTGAGCCTTGGGCCGCCCGCTTCAATGCCCTGCACCACGATGCAGTGAGCCTGAGCCGAGCGCATCACCTTCACTTCCCTTAAGGTTGTCGCGGCCGCAATCATGCGGATGCCGGCAGCGGTGAGCTTTTCCGCATAGACCTCGCGTAAGCCCCCGAAGGTAACCGACACCGCAGGAACCTTCAGTGCAATCAAAACGTCAAGCTGCTTTTCAAAGTCAGGAAGCGAAAACCGAACCCCTGCGCAGCCGAGATCAGCTTTTAAAGCCTCAAGCGCTTCTTCGGTTTCCGCCGCTCCTTTTTCGTCAAACGCGCCGCGCGCGGGCGAGCGGACATTGACGGCAAAGGGCCGGTCCGTAAGGCCCCGCAGTTCTTTAACGGCCGCCGCGGTTTCTTCCGGCGTCATAAAGTCAGCCGCCAGGATCCCGAGCCCCCCGGCGTTACTCACCGCCGCCGCAAGCGCTGGCCCCGCGATATCAGCCATCGGCGCATTCATCAGGGCGTGCGCCACCCCGAAGGTTTCACGAAACTGTGCCGTCTCAGGCGTCAAAAGCAATGTCATTCGTCAAAAAGATGAAAAGGAGTTGTGCGGTTTTCTTCACAAAGCGCTTCGTACTGCGCGGCCGACCCGATATTGCCCCAGAATCCGTCCCAAACTTCGGCGCGCACGCGCGCCTTCTGCCAGATCCAGGGGAAAAGTTTGGCGGCAACGGGTCTGACGTTAACGAAAATTTTGGGCGACACCACCATGATGCAGCCGTAGGTATGAGGCCCCGCGCCCGGACGCACCGTGCCGTCAGCGGCGACCGTCATGTCGCCCCTGACATGAAACCCGGGATTGGGAACCGCCACCATAAAGGCGTCGTAGTCGCCCGCCTCAATCTCAGCGGCTTTTGCATTGAGCCTTTCCATCGGGTAGTCGTGCACGACGTCACCCGCGACCGCGACAAAAGGCGTCACGCCGTCGGTTAACAAGGGAAGCGCTTTGGCAATCCCCCCGCGGGTTTCAAGCGCGTCCGTTTCCTTATCGCCCTCGCGGCTGATTTTCATCGTGATGCCGCGCGCGGCATACGCTTCGGGCATCGGCTCAAAGGCGTCGGCAAGGTATGCGGTATTCACGACGAGATCGGTGATGCCCGCCTTTTTCAGCCCCGAAATCTGCCAGTCCCAGAGCCGGTACTTTCCGACGGGCAACAAGGGCTTCGGTACCCAGTCGGTGTGCGGCCTTAGGCGGCTGCCGCGTCCCGCGGCAAAAATCAGTGCCCGCATCTCAGTATGTGTACCCCTGAATAAGTTTTTCTTCTTCAAAGCAGTCCAAGAGCCAGTTAAGGGGCTTTAATTCATCGTAACGGTTCGCAGTCTGCCGCACATAGCGCACAAACCGCGGCGTATCGGCGATGTACTTTTCCCGTCCGTCCCGGTACTTGGTGCGCGCGAAAATCCCGAGAACCTTTAAGTGACGCTGAATCCCGGCCCACTCCACGTCGCGCCAGAAGCTGCCGAAATCCTTCGGAACAGGGATTCCTGCCTTACGGGCCTTTTCCCAGTAGCGGATCGTGATATCGAGCACAAACTCTTCGTCCCAGCTTACAAAGGCGTCACGCATCAGACTTGCGATGTCGTAACTTACGTGCCCGTAAAGCGCATCCTGAAAGTCAAGTACGCCGGGAAGCGGGTCACTTACCATGAGGTTGCGCGGCATGAAGTCGCGGTGCACGAAGACGCGGGCTTCCGCAAGGTTGTTGGCAATGATTTTGTCAAAAACCGCCTCAATCACCGCCGTCTGCTTTTCGCTCATCGTGAACTTGCGGTGCTTGGCAACGTACCACTCGTTAAAGAGATGGATTTCGCGGGAAAGAACGGCCTTATCGTATTCCGGCAGCACACCCGGGCGGCTTGCCGCCTGCCACTTCACCAGAGCGTCGGTTGCGGCATCAAAAAGCGCCGGCGCGTTTTTCTCATCAAGCACATTTAAAAACGTCTCGCGCCCGAGGTCATTCATGAGAATAAAGCCCTGCGCTTCATCCGTTTCAAAGAGCTGCGGGACGTTGAGGCCCGCGGCCTGCATCAGGCCGTCAATCCGGACAAAGGGGGCAATGGGTTCCTTATCGGGCGGCGCGTCCATCACAATGAACGTTTTGCCGTCTTTGCCGCTCACCCGGAAGTAGCGCCTAAAACTCGCGTCAACGCTTGCCGGGGCAATCGATTCCGTATCAATGCCGTAGGCCGCATCAAGGCCCCTGAGCCACTTAACCGCGCACGCCAGACGCGCATCACCCTTTGCCGTATCGCTCATAAACCCAACTTTGTCAGATAGAAAGAAGACCGACCCCCCTATAATCACAGGATCGGTTTTGGAATCCAACACTATAAAGCCTCATGCCCCGGAATACTTCGCATCCGCGTCTTCTGACGCTTGCCGCCGCCGTTTCGTGCGCTCTTGCCGCGCCCGGCCTTTACGCACAGGACGTCTCCGGCGAGAAACTCGCGCTTGAGTCTGAAAGCCGTCTCAATGACGACGCCGCGCTTTTAGAAAAAGGCGCAAGCATTGTCTCGGCCGAAGTGATTGAAGGGTCGCCTCAGACCGAGCTCGTTTTGTCCGGCAACGCCGAGGTGCGCCACGCCGGCAGTGTCGTCAAAGCCGACCGCATCACCTACACGCAGGCTACCGGTGAAGTCGCGGCCGAAGGTAACGCGCTCGTTGCCCGCAAGGGTTCAAGCGTCAAAGCCCCGAAACTCACCTATCAGCTCGACAACGAAACCGGGGAAGCCCAAAACGCCGAGTACGAGTATGCCCCGAGGCGCTTAAGAGCCAAAGCCGGCTGCATCCGGCTTAAGACCGACGACATCACCGAACTCACGGACGTGCTTCTTACCACCTGTCCCAAGGGCGACGACAGCTGGTGGATCACGATGAACGAGGTGAGCCTGGATGAATATGCCCAGCAAGGTACCGGCACGGGCGCCGTGCTCCACCTGGGGGGCATTCCGGTTCTGGGCACCCCCTGGTTTTCCTTTCCCATGGCGCAGGAGCGCAAAAGCGGACTTTTGACGCCCACGCTCGGCATGAGTTCCTCCCGCGGGCTTGACCTCTCACTGCCCTACTACTTTAATATCGCGCCCAATTACGACCTCACGCTCACGCCGCGGGTGATGAGTAAGCGCGGCGTGGGGCTGGGTTCTGAGGTGCGGTTTAAACAGCGCTTTATCGAAGGAACCCTCGCGGGCGAATACATGCCGCAGGACCGTGAGCGCGATGAAAAGCGCTGGGGCATCACCGCCGACGTGCGCGGCGCCTGGCAGGGCTTTACCTACGGCGTGAACTACAACCGTGTGAGCGACAAGGACTATCCCGATGACTTCGCGGGCGGCATCCGCTCCGCAACCGAAGATCTTCTCGCGCAGGACTATTGGCTCACCTATTCGGGGAGCTGGTGGAACGCCGCACTCAGAGTCAATCAGCATCAGGCCCTTGAGATTCTCGCCTACGACCGCCCCTACGAGCGCGTCCCGCAGCTCACATGGAACGCCTACCTTTCTGACGCCGCCGGGTTTGAACTCACGACAACCCTTGACGCCACGCGTTTTAAGCATGTTCTAGGCAACCGCTGGTACAACAACAACGATGTGGAGCACTTCTCCGACGGCGACCGCCTTGTGGTAAGCCAGAAGATTGCCTATCCGCTGCAGGGAGCCGGCTGGTTCATTAAGCCGCAGGCCGAACTCATCGGCACCTGGTATTCGCTTGACACGCCCTACAGCCGCGAGTTCGGCGAAACCAGCATCTCGCGCACGGTTCCGGTGTTTTCGGTGGATTCGGGCCTTATTTTTGAAAAGAACATGTCGCTTTTCGGACGCGACACGGTGCAGACCCTGGAGCCCCGGCTCTTTTACGCCTACATTCCCGAGCGCGACCAAAGCGAGATTCCGCTTTTTGACACGGACGTGATTGACGCCGGCTTTGCCCAGCTTTTTAACGCCAACGAATATGCGGGCTGGGACCGTGTGGGCGAAACCAATCAGGTCTCCGCCGCCGTCACAACGCGCTTTATTGATTCGGAAACAGGTCTCGAGTGGTTTAAGGCGGGCCTCGGGCAGCGCTACTACTTTAACGATCAGCGCACCGCAATTGACGGCACGCGCATCCGGATGGACGACAGTAAGGGCGACCTTCTCGCAACCGTTGGAGCGCGCCTTACGCGCAACATCAATGCAAGTGCCTACGCGCAGTACTCCTACGACAGAAGTAAGCTTGAACGCGCCAACGCGGGCGTGCGCTGGCAGCCCAAACCCATGTCGGTGATGGGGCTTTACTACCGCTACAACCGCGCAAGCTACAACGACCTTCTCGCAGGCCGCTACAACCGCATTCAGTACAACCATGACGGGTACGACGAGGACAAGTACATCCGCCAGGTCGATTTCTCGATGCAGTGGCCCTTATCGGAGCGCTGGTATATTCTCACGCGCCAGAACTACTCCTTTGATCACGGCAAGTTCATCGAAAGCCTTGTGGGCTTTGAACACCGCGCCGACTGCTGGACGGTGCGCGCGGTGGCACAACGCTACACCTCGGGCAACGACTCCCGTGAAACGAATTTTTACTTACAGCTCGAACTGACTGGTTTAGGCTCCATCGGCAGCAGCCCGCTTGAAGCGCTCACGCGCGGCATCCGCGGCTACCAGACGCAGAGTCCTATTCCTTCAACCGTCGGAACCTATGACTATTACCAGTAAACTGATCCTTGCGGCCGTGGCCGCAGCCCTCACGGGCACCTTTGCCCTGCAGGCTCAGACCATTACCGAAATGACCGAACCTGTGACCGCAGGGGAAGTGACGATCGATCCGGACGTCAATTACCGGCCGCTTGACCGCATCGTTGCGGTGGTCAACAACGACGTCATCACCGAGTTTGAACTGCAAAACCGCGTGCGTCAGGTTGCCGTCAACCTGCGCCGCCAAAATATTGAGCTCCCGCCGATGCCGCAGCTCAGAGCGCAGGTTTTGGACCGCCTCATCACGGAAAAGGCCATGCAACAGAGAGCGCGCGAAATCGGCGTGCGTGTGGACGAGCAGATGGTGACGGCTTCGATTGAACAGATCGCCCGCAACAACAAGCTCACCACGGACGAACTCAGAAGCCGCCTGCGCGAGGAAGGTGTGTCCTGGTCTGCTTTCCGCAGCCAGATCCGCGATGAAATCACGCAGCAGCGGCTGCGCGAGCGGGAAGTTGACTCCAAGATCAACATTCCGGAAAGCGAAGTGGACGCGTATCTCGCCGAACAGGCGGGCTTTACGGGCAGCGACACGATGGAATACCGCGTGGAGCATATCCTGCTGCCCCTGCCCGCCGACGGCATTGAAAGCGAGGAAGGGCGCAAAGTAAAGGCGCTTGCTGAGGACATCCTTGAGCGCGTGCAAAAGGGCGAGGACTTTGCAAAGCTTGCTGCCGCCTATTCCAAGGCGTCCGATGCGATGGAAGGCGGGGACCTCGGCTGGCGCGACTCCACCCGTCTGCCCTCCGTTTTCTGGCAGGCCATCAAAAATAATGCAAAAATCGGCTACAGCACACTGATTGAAGGCGACAGCTCCATTCACATCATCAAGCTTGCCGGCGAACGCGACGGCGTGAAGGCAAAACTGGCGGGTGCTCCGGTTGAGCAGACCCACGTGCGTCACATCCTGATGTTTGCTTCGGACCTGATGCCCGAAGCTCAGGTGGTGCGCCGCTTAAACGACATCAAGCAGCGCGTGCAAAAGGGTGAAGCTGACTTCGCCACCTTTGCCCGCTTAAATTCCGCGGATGCTTCCGCCACGCGCGGCGGTGACCTCGGGTGGCTCCTGCCCGGCGACACCGTCCCGGAATTTGAAGCGGCGATGAAAAACCTCAAGCCCGGTGAGATTTCCGATCCGGTCCGCTCGCCCTTCGGCTACCACCTCATCCAGGTGGTGGAACGCCGCACGCAGGTTGCTGACGCAACGCGCTCACGTCTGGCTGCCCGTCAGGCCCTGCGCGAAAAGAAACTCGCCGAAGCCGTTGCCACCTGGCAGCGCGAACTGCACGACAAGGCTTACGTTGACATCCGCCGCGACAACCTTTAAGCCGTAAGGAGGGCTGACCTATGGTTTCACCCGTTGCGGTTACCACCGGAGAGCCCGCCGGCATCGGGCCGGAAGTGTCGGTAAAGGCGGCTTTTGCCGCCGACTTTCCCGTCACCCTGATCGGCGACGAACGGTTTCTGAGGGAGACGGCCGAAAAAGCCGGTCTTCCCTCTGCATTTCCCGCCAACGTCCGTTTTCACAATATCCCGCTTGCCGCCCCCGTGGTCCCGGGCAGGCTTGATGTGCGCAATGCCCCCTACGTTGTGGAGACACTGAAATGCGCCTGCGACGGCGCGTTAGCGGGGACCTTCAGCGCGGTCACCACCGGCCCCGTGCAAAAAAGCATCATTTCCGATTCCGGTCTTGAATTTACCGGGCACACCGAGTTTTTTGCCGGCAGAAGCCGCGTCAAGCGCGTTGTGATGATGCTCACGTCAAGCGAAAAGGCGGACGCCCTGCGCGTGGCGCTTGCGACAACGCACCTGCCGCTTGCAAAAGTTCCTGCCGCCATCACCGGGGAACTTTTAGACGACGTGATCGGCATTCTCGTGCGCGACCTCAGAGAGCGCTTCGGGATTTCCAGCCCCAAAATTGCGGTGACGGGATTAAACCCCCACGCAGGCGAATCCGGGCACATGGGCCGCGAAGAGATTGACGTCATCTCCCCGGCCATCGGCCGCGCGCAGCAAAAAGGTTTTTCCGTCACCGGGCCCTGGCCTGCGGACACCATTTTCGTACGCGAGCACGAAAGGCACTACGACGCAATTCTCTGTATGTACCATGATCAGGGGCTGCCTGTACTGAAACGCGAAGGCTTCGGTCACGGCATTAACGTGACGCTGGGGCTGCCGTGGATCCGCACTTCGGTCGATCACGGAACGGCCCTTGATATCGCCGGGAAAAACATCGCCGACACCGGCAGCATGACCGCGGCCCTCGATTTGGCGCGTCAGATGGTGCGCCACGCCACAGGCGACTATTCGTTTTGATTTTTTTAAAGGTTACACGCCATGCAGATGCTGGAAGGACACCGCGCCCGCAAACGTTTCGGGCAGAATTTTCTGCACGACGAATACTGGATTTCAAGAATTGCGCGCGCTGTTGACGCGCAGCCCGGGGAATTCATCGTGGAAATCGGCCCGGGGCAGGCAGCGCTCACCCGTGAACTCGTGGGCGGCGCCGGACATGTGAACGCCGTGGAAATCGACCGCGACCTTGCTGCCTGGCTTAAAACCCAGTTTGCCGAAAGTGAACTCACGCTCATTGAGGCCGATGCGCTCACGCTTGACTGGACGGCCGTAGCCGGCGAAAAGCGCATGCGCGTTGTCGGAAACCTCCCCTACAACATCTCCTCGCCTCTGCTGTTTCACCTCATGAAGGCGGCTTCCTGCGTCATTGACCAGCACTTTATGCTGCAGCGCGAAGTGGTGGACCGCATGACGGCGGCTCCCGGCACCAAAACCTACGGCAGACTCTCGGTAATGCTGCAGTGGCGCTACAAGATGCATAAGCTCTTTGACGTGCCGCCCGGCGCCTTTACGCCCGCGCCCAAAGTCGTGAGTTCCGTCGTGCGCATGATTCCGCGAAGAGCCGAAGAAGTGCTCCCGGTGGACTTTGACATGCTCTCTTCGGTCGTTGCCAACGCCTTCGGACAGCGCCGAAAAACGCTCAGAAATGCGCTCTCAGTCCTTTTAACGGAAGAGGAAATCCGCGCGGCCGGCGTGGACCCCCAGGAGCGCGCCGAAAAGCTTCCGCTCATTCACTTTGTGAACCTTGCCAACAAGGCTTCTGAACTGAAGCGCAAACCCGTTATTCAGGGCGCTCAAGCCTCCGACGAATAACCCGACTTTTTCCTTCAAACCCCAAAAGGAGCGTGCCGTGAGTGACAGACAACTTCCCAAAATCGTGGTTCTTGCAACCGGCGGCACCATTGTGAGTTCCGGCGCCTCCGCCGTACAGGTAACGGGCTACAGTATCGACAAAGTCCGCGTGGACGATATCCTCGCAACGGTCCCGGCACTTTCCGATATTGCCCGGATTGAAGCCGAACAGATCAGCAACATCGATTCGGGTTCCATGACCTCCGCCGTCTGGCTCAAACTGGCTTCACGCATTGAGGCGCTCGCTTCTGACCCCGACGTTGCCGGCTTTGTCGTCACGCACGGCACGGACACGATGGAAGAGACGGCGTTTTTCCTGCATCTGACGCTTCATACCGCCAAGCCTGTGGTCTTTACGGGCGCCATGCGCCCGGCCACCGCCGTGAGTGCCGACGGCCCCTTTAATCTCTATAACGCCGTGCGCGCGGCCGCAGCCCCGGAAAGTGCCGGCAAAGGCGTTTTAATCGTCTTTAACGACCGCATCTACTCCGCGCGCTTTGCCGCCAAACGCCACCCCACCAATCCGGATGCCTTCGGCGGGGGCGACTTCGGGGCCCTGGGCCTTATTGCCGGAAGCCACGTGGAATATCTGCAGACGCCCGTCAAAAAACATACCGTGCGAAGCGACTTTACGGTGCCTGCGGGACCGCTGCCGCGCGTGGATATCCTCACAAGCCACGCCGATGACGACGGTGTTTTAATCCGCGCCGCGGTCGAAGCCGGTGCCAGGGGCATTATTTACGCCGGCACCGGCAACGGCTCGGTGCATGAAGCCTCCGAACCCTGGCTTTTTGATGCCGCGGAAAAAGGGGTTCTCATTGTGCGGGCAAGCCGCACCGGCGACGGCATGACCACCGAAGGCCTTGCCAAGTGGCAGAAGGCCGGATTTATTCCGGCGGGAACGCTCCCAGCCCAAAAGGCGCGCATTCTGCTGCAGCTCATTCTCCTTGAGAGCCGCGACGCCAAAGTTGCGGCGGAGCTTTTCAGTGAGTACTGAGCGAAAAACCGCACAAAAAAGCCGGGCGCAAACCCGGCTCTGCAGCTTGCAGGCGGCCATTGCGGCCGCCTTTTGCTTTAAAGCGTATCAGGCCAAACTTCTTTGGCGATTTCCACCACCAGGCGGACCTTGGCCCACTGGGCTTCCTCGGTGAGGATGTTGCCTTCTTCCGTGGAAGAAAAGCCGCACTGGGGCGACAACGCCAGCTGATTTAAGGGCACGTACTTCGTGGCTTCCTTAATGCGGGCCTTCACGGCTTCCTTATCCTCAAGCACCGGGAACTTCGAGGTGATAAGCCCCAGAACCACCGTCTGGTCCTTGATGAAGCGCAGCGGCTCAAAACTCCCCGCGCGGTCCGTGTCGTATTCAAGGAAAAAGCCGTCCACACGGCAGTGCGAGAAGAGAATGTCGGCCACCGGTTCGTAGCCCCCGGAAGAGAACCAGGTCGAGCGGAAGTTGCCGCGGCAGATGTGCATCGTGACGGTGAGATCCGCGGGCTTTTTGTCGAGAATCTTATTGATGCAGGCCACGTACAGGCGCCCGATGCGGTCCACGTCGATGCCGCGGTCGGCATAGACCTTACGCTTTTCAGCCGAGCAAAATTCCCCCCAGCTCGTGTCGTCAAACTGCAGATACCGGCAGCCGCGCTCGTAGAGAGCGAGCATCGCGTCGGTCCAGGCCTGCGCAATGTCGTCAAACAGGCGCTCTTCGTTGTCCCGGTAGATATCGATCGGCTGATAGTCGGTCGCGCGCACGCAGCAGATAAGGTGCAGCATCGAGGGCGACGGAATCGTGTACTTCACGGGCGTTGTGCCGGCGATTTTCTTCAGGCGGTCAAAGGCATCGAGAAACGGATGGTTTTCCGGAAAACCGATGCGGCCGTCAATTACCACGGTCTCAGACTTCGGCTGCTTTCCTTCAAAATGCACGGACCAGGCTTCGGCCTTGATGTGCTTGATGCCGGACAAAGCCGCAATGAAGTCAAGGTGCCAGAAGGAGCGGCGGAACTCGCCGTCGGTGACGGCCACAAGACCGTTTTGCTTTTCTTTTCTCACAAGATCGGCGATTTCACGGTCTTCCACGGCCGTGAGTTCATCACGGGTGATGACGCCGGCCGCAAAATCAGCGCGGGCTCTTTTGACGGCGTTGGTTCGCAGGAAGCTGCCGACCACGTCGGCACGGTACGGAGGATTAATGCGGCTCATGTTACGGGTTCCCATTTTTGTGTGTATCGGGCGTCCGGCACGAAAAAGGCCGGACAAGATGGCTGAGATTGTGCCATCACGCCCGCAAAGCCGCATCGGTAATACTGCAAAGGCTTAACGGAAAACGCGGGCCGGTCCCGAAGCGCTCAGAGCCGCTATGCCCCAGACAAGGACCGCGGCAACAAGCGAAAGAGAGGCCGCAAAAAAGCCCGAATACGTGTAAAGAACACTGAAAATCCAGGGTCCGAGCCCGGCAGCGAGGTACCCCACCCCCTGAGACACCGCAGAAATCTGCGCCATCTGCACGGGGCCGTGGCTTTTCATCGCCATCACGATAAGCGCAAAGGTAAACATCCCGCCCTGGGGGATGCCGGCCAGAAAGCAGCCCGGCCACACCCACCAGCCTCCAGCCTGCCAGCAGGCGATCCCGGCCAAAAACATCACGGTCATTAAAACCGCCGTGCGTTTTAAAGACCCGAGCCTGCGGATAATCGCATCAAGCCAGAGGCTCCCCGGAAGACTGCAGAACAAAAAGAAGGCGACCGCCAGTCCCGCCGCCGACGTCGTAAAACCGCGTTCGGTGAGCGCCGTCGGCAACCACGCGCAGGTTGTGTAGACGGTAAGCGACTGCATGCCCATCGTGAGAATCACGGCCCAGGCGGCACCCGTTTTAATGAGCCTTACCATTCCGCCCTTGTCGGCAGCTGCGGCTTTCGCGGCGTCATCGGTCTTGACGCGCGGCCACAGGCAAAGCGCCGGAACAATGAACGCCAGCCACACAGCCATCACTGCAATGTTTGAATCCGCAAGGTGCGCCAGAGGGGCCGAGGTCCACGTGCCGATCGTGCCTGAAAGCCCCACCACAACGGTGTAAAGCCCCATCGCGCGCGCCGCCTTGTCCGGCGCCTGCGCCTTTAAAAGTACCGGCACAAGCACGTTTAAAAAGGCAATCCCGGCTCCCACAAACACAGTGCCCGCAAATAAAAGCGCCATGCTTTCGGTTACGCGGCAAAGCGTGCCGAGAAGCAGCAACCCCAATGCCGCCGCAATCGTCTTATGCATGCCGATGCGCTCAGAAAGCGTCACGGCGGGAAACGAAAAAAGGCCGAACGCGAGAACCGGCAGGGCGTTTAAGACGCCGAAAGCCTGATAGGAAAGCCCGAAGTCCCGCAAAACAACGTCAGCCGCAGGCCCCACGGAGGTTACGGGCCCCCGCATTGCAAAGGCCATCAGAAAGAGCGTGCATAGAGCGAGCGCTGATGTTGTGGAGCGGCGGGAGTCGGTCATAAAGGCTGGGCCAAAAGAGGGAGGCGGGAACTTACCGAAGCCGAATAACAAAAAAGCCCGCTTTTCAGCAGGCCTCATCAACGTCTCAAAAAGAGATCCGTGGTGGCTAGGGACGGAATCGAACCGCCGACACGCGGATTTTCAGTCCGCTGCTCTACCGACTGAGCTACCTAGCCGCCTCAGGAAGTTCGGAACTATACAGAGACTTAAACTGTTTTGCAAGTGCCGCAGAAAACATTTTTTGCCTCCGCTCTCTTGAACCGGGTCCGAAAGCCTTCGGGATTCGGCTTTTGCGTATGGCATCCGAAAACTTAACATCCGCAGAGCATTTCTTAAGTTTTTCCAAATGTTTCCGCTCGTATAATCCCTGCTCCATGGAAAAAACGATAAAGTTTTGCCTGCCGGAACCCCAGCCGGCGGAGACAAAACACGGATGAACACTCATGCAGCTGCTTTGTCTTGGCCTGAATCACACCACAGCACCGCTTACGGTGCGTGAACGCGTTGCGTTCGGCCCCGATGAAATCGGGCCCAGCCTTCATGCGTTGCGCGACAGGCTCGCCGGCAGCGGTGAGGGCGCTCTGTCCGAAGCGATGATTCTTTCGACCTGCAACCGCACCGAAATCTACTGCGCTGCAGAAGACGCAGAAAAGGCCGCTCAGTCGCTCACGCACTTTATTGCCGAAACCAAAGCGGTGTCGCTTGCGCAGCTTGAGCCGCACCTTTACCGCTACACGCAGTGCGATGCCGCCCGCCACATTTTCCGCGTGGTCTGCGGCATTGACTCCATGGTGCTCGGTGAAACCCAGATCGTGGGACAGTTTAAAAAGGCCGTTGCAGCCGCCCGGGAAAACAAAACCCTCGGGCTCATGCTCAATCACCTCTTTCAGGAAGCATTCACAACCGCCAAAAACGTCCGTTCGCACACCGCCATCGGCTCCAATTCGGTGAGCCTTGCCGCAGCGGCCGTCCGGCTTTCCATGCGCCTTTTCGGATCGCTTGAAAAGGAGCGCATCCTTTACGTGGGCGCAGGCGAAATGATTGAACTCTGCGCCGCTCACTTCGGCGCACAAAAGCCCGCCGCGATCACCGTTGCCAACCGCTCGATCGAGCGCGGCCAGGCGCTTGCCGCCCGCTATAACGGCACCGCCATGCGCCTGCAGGATCTGCCGGAGGTGATCGCCGACTACGACATCATTGTGTCGTGCACGGCCTCGGCGCTTCCCATCATCGGGCTCGGCATGATCGAGCGCGCCGTGAAAAAACGTAATCACCGTCCGATCTGCATCATTGATCTGGCGGTACCGCGCGACGTGGAACCCGAGGTCGCACGCCTTGACGACGTCTACGTCTACACGATGGACGAATTGGGCGCCGTGGTGCAGTCCGGCAAAGAAAGCCGTCAGGCCGCCGTTATTCAGGCCGAAAGCTACATCAATAAGGCCGTTGAAGAATTTAACCGGTGGCTTGCGATGCGCGCGGTGGTTCCTTCCATCAGCCGCATCCGTGAACGCGCGAACTTTATCCGCCGTCAGGAGCTTGACCGGGCGCTTAAGGAAATTGCGGCCGGCAAAGACACCGCGAAGGTTTTGGACGACCTTTCCCTCTCGCTCACTCATAAGCTCATACACGATCCGACGGTTCTGATCCGTAACGCCGAAGGGCTCACGGACGTTGAGCGTGAGCACATCACCAACATCGTCGGGCGCTTCTACCGGCCGCGCACGGTTTAGCCGCTGCCGCCTTTTGCCGATCAGCCCGCTTAAAATGCGGGCTGCACTTTTTTCCACCCTGATTTATCGGATTTTTTGGCTATTATGAAAGACAGCATGCGCAGCAAGCTCGTCGGCTTGTGCCGGCGCCTTGAAGAAATTGACGCCATGTTGGCTGCGCCCGACGCCGCCGATGACATGAACCGCTTCCGTGCGCTCTCGCAGGAACGCGCCGAAATCGAACCGGTGACGGTCAAGATGCACGCCTATGAGCAGACCGAAGGCGACATTGAGGCGGCGCAGGAAATGGCAAACGAAGATCCGTCTTTTTCCGATGCCGCGCAGGAAGAAATCAAGGCCAGCAAGGCAAAACTCGAGGCCCTCGAAAAAGACCTCGAAGTGCTGCTCTTACCCAAGGACCCCAACGACAGCCGCAACATCTTTTTGGAAATCCGTGCGGGCACCGGTGGTGACGAATCCGCGCTTTTTGCCGGGGACCTTCTGCGTATGTACCTGCGCTACGCCGAACGTCAGGGCTGGCAGGTTGAGATTGTCAGTAAAAACGAAAGCGATTTGGGCGGCTACAAGGAAGTGATCTGCCGCGTGATCGGCGAAGGCGCCTATTCCCGCCTTAAGTTTGAGTCCGGCGGCCACCGCGTGCAGCGCGTGCCCGCCACCGAAGCCCAGGGCCGCATTCACACCTCGGCCTGCACGGTTGCGGTGCTCCCTGAGCTCGACGAAGTCCAGCAGGTGGAAATCAATCCCGCCGACCTTCGAATTGACGTCTACCGCGCCTCGGGCGCGGGCGGCCAGCACGTGCAGAAAACGGACTCGGCCGTGCGTATCACGCACCTTCCCACCGGCATGGTCGTGGAATGCCAGGACGAACGCAGCCAGCGCCAGAACAAAGACCGCGCCATGGCCGTGCTCGCGTCGCGCCTGTACGCCGCGGAAGTTGCCAAACAGCAGGCTGAGCAGGCCAGTACCCGCAAGAGTCTTGTGGGGTCCGGCGACCGCAGCGAACGCATCCGCACCTACAACTATCCCCAGGGGCGCGTGACCGACCACCGCATCAACCTCACGCTTTATAAGCTCGATGCGATCATGGACGGTGACCTTGAGGAAATCATTACGGCTTTGACCGCCGAACACCAGGCCGAGCAGCTTGCGCAGCTCGGTGAACACTAAATCCGCGGTTGACAAGATGCCGGGCACGATTGACGCACTTTTAAGAGCCGCCGCCGGGAAAGTCTCCCGCTCTGAGGCACGGCTTTTATTGGCGCACGTCCTTCATAAGCCGGTGGAATACCTGATTGCGCACAATGCCGACACGGTCGAAGCGCAAGCCTGCGAACGTTACAGGGCGGCGCTTGACGACGCTGCGCGCGGCAAACCCATTCCCTACATTCTGGGCCGTCAGGCCTTCTGGGGACGCGACTTTACGGTAACACCCGCCGTACTGATTCCGAGGCCCGATACCGAGACGCTTGTGGAAACGGTTTTAAATGCCGCCCAAGGCCGGGCCAAAACCGTTTTGGAACTCGGCACCGGCAGCGGCTGCATTGCGGTGACGCTCGCACTGGAAAATCCCCTTTTAACCGTCACCGCAACGGACGTCAGCAGTCAAGCCCTCACTGTGGCCCGCAGCAACGCCCAAAGGCTTGGCGCGCGTATTGCGTTTCGTGAAGGCTCCTGGTTTGACGCCGTGGCGCCTGAAGCCCGCTTTGACATCATCGCCTCAAATCCCCCGTACATTGCCGATGGCGACAGCCACCTGTCGGCCCTGTCTTTTGAGCCGACGGGCGCCTTAACCTCAGGCCCCGAGGGCTTGGACGACATCCGCGTCATCGCGGATCAGGCACGCCGCCACCTCACCGACGGCGGTCTTTTAGCTTTTGAGCACGGGTTCGATCAGGGAAAAGCCGCACGAAAGCTCCTCGCTTCGCTCGGCTACACGGCTGTTGTCACCGTCAGGGATTTGGGCGGCAACGACCGTGTGACGAAAGGCCGCTTTTCCTGCTGATACCGCCTGCAACAAAGATGACGGCATTGTCATCACCGTCCCGCTACACTCTCCGGACAAAATGATTTCTTATTGGGAGAAAACCATGTCTTTATTGGATGTTGCACGCACCCGTTACACCACCAAGCACTACGACCCCGCAAAGCGCGTTTCTGACGCCGACTTTGCCGACCTGCTCGAAGTCCTGCGCCTTGCGCCCACGTCGGTAAACGCCCAGGCCACGCGCTACTTTGTCGCGGACAATGCCGCCGCCAAGGAAAAGATTCTGCCCGCGATTCTTGACTTCAACCGTCCGCGTGTCACCGAATCGAGCCACACGATCGTCTTTGCGGTAAAGGACCCCATCACCGATGCCGACTTTGAGGAAGTCCTTGCCAAGGAAGAAGCCGACGGGCGATTCCCGAACGCGGAGGCAAAGTCCGTTCAGGATCAGGGCCGCCGCTACTTTGCCGGGCTTTTTGCCAAGGCCCCGGGCGGCAGCTACGCCTGGACCGCGCGCCAGTCTTATATCGCGATGGGTTTTCTGCGTGCTGCGGCTGCTGAAAAAGGCATTGACTCCACGCCCATTGAGGGGCTCGATACTGCCAAGCTCGATGAAATTCTGGGTCTCAGGGAAAAAGGCATGCGCTCCGTTGCCGTTGTAACGCTCGGCTACCGCTCGCCCAACGACGGTAACGCCCAACGTCCGAAGTCCCGTCTTGCGCTTGACCGCATCGTCACGCGCCTCTAACCTCGATCTTTTGACCGTTTTGTGAGAGTTCCTCCATGCATATCCGTGACCTCGTCAGACAGTGCGACGCGCTTTTACACCCTGAAAATTACCATGACTACGCCCCCAACGGCCTGCAGGTCATGGGAAGTGAGGAAGTAACACGCGTTGTGACCGGGGTTACGGCCTGTCTGGAACTCATTGACCGGGCGGCAGAACTTAACGCTCAGGCTATCCTCGTGCACCACGGGTGGTTCTGGAAACGGGAAGATCCCCGCATAGTGGGCGTCAAAGGCGCCCGCGTGCGCCGCCTCATTGAAAGCGGCATCAATCTGGTTGCCTACCATCTGCCCCTGGACGATCAGCCCGATTTCGGCAACAACGCCTTAATCGGCAAAGCCCTCGGATTTGAATGCACGGGCTCCTTCGGGGAAGACAACCTCGGGCGGCTCGGCACCACCCCTGACATCACGGTCCCTGAACTTACCGTCAAAATCACGGCGGAACTTGCCCGCACGCCGCTTGTGGTGGGTCCGCAGGATAAGACCATCCGGCGCGTTGCCTGGTGCACGGGGGCTGCACAGGACATGATTGAAGCGGCCGCTGACGCGGGCTGCGACTGCTTTATCTCAGGCGAAATCTCTGAGCGCACCACGCACATCGCACGGGAAGCAGGCATCACCTACTTTGCCTGCGGCCACCACGCCACCGAGCGCTTCGGCATCCGCGCCCTGGGTGAAATTTTGTCGCAGGAAAGCGGCCTTGACGTCAGGTTCATTGACGTTGAAAACCCCATCTGACGGACTTATTTTCCCGTAAAATCATAAATTTAGCGCAAATTCTGAGCTGAATTTTTACAAATTCGGTAAAATTTAAAGTTCGCCGTATCTGTCGGGCGGCCCACTGCATGCCGGCCCGATAATCTTTGTCCGGTCAGTTTTCAACGATCCGAGGTATTTCACCGATGATGGTTCTTTTTTCCGGCTCGACCTGCCCCTTCTCTCACCGCTGCCGTTTCGTTCTCTATGAAAAGGGCTGCGACTTTGAAGTCCAGGATGTCGATCTCTACAACAAACCGCCCGAAATCGATGCGATGAATCCGTACGGTGAGGTGCCGATTCTCGTTGAAAGAAAGCTGACGCTTTATCAGGCCAACATCATTAATGAATACATCGACGAGCGCTTCCCGCATCCGCAGCTGATGCCTGCCGATCCGATCATGCGTGCCCGCGCCCGCCTTTTCATCTACACGTTTGAACGCGAGCTCTTCAGCTTCGTGCGAGTGCTCGAAAACCGCGATGAAACGGAAAAACGCAAGAGCATTGCCCGCAACCAGATCAAGGAGCAGCTCATTCAGCTCTCTCCGGTTCTCGCCAAGAACAAGTTCCTGATGGGCGACGACTTCACAATGCTTGATGTGACGCTTGCTCCGCTGCTGTGGCGCCTCGGCTACTACGGCATTGAAATGCCCAAGGCTGCGGCACCGCTTCTGAAATACGCCGAAAGCATTTTTGCCCGCCCGGCCTTCATCGATTCGATGACGCCGTCGGAAAAGGTGATGCGCCGTTAACCGGCTGCCCTCAGTGAGGTGATTGCACCGTGGACCTCAAAGATCTTTTGATCCGCCCGCTTCAGTACTCTGAATTTAAGAGCTATCTGATTCAGGCCCTGCTGCAGTGGTACGAAGACGAGGGTTACACCCCGTACATGCTCGTGCACGTCGACGACGATACGGTCTGCCCGAAGGAGTTCGTGAATTCCGACGGCGCCATCGTTTTCTGCGTCTCCTCCGAGGCCACCCACAATCTGAGAATTGACTGTGACGAGATGACCTTTCAGGCGCGCTTCGGCGAGTCGGTGCAGAACATCCGCATTCCGATGAACCGCATCGCAGCGGTCTATCCGAAAGAAAACACGGATCTCGTAAGTTACTTCCCGGTGGAAAGCCTCAAGGACTTTAACGCCGGCAAGTTCCGCAAGGACGAAACCGACGACATTCCGACCTTTACCAAACTCTGAACTTTCGGTAGAATCGCCCGCTCCCGCCCTAATAGCTCAGTTGGTAGAGCAATCGCCTTGTAAGCGATAGGTCGTCTGTTCGAGTCAGACTTGGGGCACCACAAATTCCAAAAAGCACGTCCTCTGCGGCGTGCTTTTTTGTTTTCCGGATCCAAAGCTATCGGATTCCGAGCTTCGGGTAAACACCGATTCTTCCCCGTTCTCTTTTTGACCTGTCTCCCATAACATTGACGGCATGACAGCCCTGCTTCGTGCGAGCGTAATTTTGGGAGCTCTTCCTTCGGCAAGAGAGAGCCCTACAGTGCTGGGCGAAAGCCCGCCTGTCCCGCCCCGCCTTGAGCGGGGCATCTTATTTTTGGTTCAGTCGTATGTCCCTTAAAACACTCTGCACCGCGGGCGCCCTGGCGCTCTCCGTGCTCATTTCGCCTCCTGCTTCTGCGCAGCGTATTGCCGATATGCCTCAAAATCCTCAGACTATTTCCGCTCAGACCGCCCGTCAGATGATGACCGAGGCCAAAGACTACGTAATCCTTGACGTGAGAACGCCCGAGGAATACGACCGCGGCCATATTCCGGGCGCCAAAAACCTTCCGCTTGACGCGATTGAAGCGGGCAAAATCCCGGCTGAATTTGCCGCTAAGGACAAGAAGTACTTCGTCTACTGCAGAAGCGGCGTCAGAAGCGCCAAGGCGGCCGACGCCCTTGCCTCCTACGGCTACAAGGACATCCTCGACTTCGGCGGCATCATTGACTGGCCGTACGAAGTCACACGGTAATCCTTACTCTCGGGAATACCTCTTAGGAGGCATTTCCGATCACTGATTTTCCGCCTTTTTAAGCCCTCCTACACCTTCCGCCACCACATTCAGGTGCCGGTTTTCCTGTCCCCGTTTGTAACATCCAAAACCTCTTTATTGAGGCTGGCTGACACAGTCAGAGCGCCCTGCGAAGCCTTCTCATAAGAAAAATTACGCACTTCTGCCTAAAACAGAAAGTTAACAATTCGACACAGATCAAATAATTCGGAAGTTTTACCTCTTTCGTGGCATAGATGGACGAAAATGCACACTGTCCTCACTACCTAGGGGAAAGGAAATAAAATGGAAATTGGCTTAGATTTCTGGCTAGAACTGATTGTTCTGTTAGCCTGCTTGTTCTACGCAGCACCGAAGGGCGGTATGACGCTCGGCCTGATGGGCGGTATCGGTCTGGTGATCTTCATCTTCGGCTTCGGTCTGAAACCCGGTAAGCCCCCGGTCGACGTGATTCTCACGATTATGGCCGTGGTGTGCGCGAGCTCCTGCCTGCAGGCCGCGGGCGGTCTTGACTGCCTGCTGCAGATTGCAGAAAAAGCCCTGCGCCGTCATCCGCGCGCCGTGTGCTACCTCGCTCCGTACATCTGCTGGTTCCTGACCGTTCTTTGCGGTACGGGCCACGTCGTGTACACGATGCTCCCGATTATTTACGACGTTGCCATTAAGAACAACATTCGTCCGGAACGCCCGATGGCTGCTTCCACGATTGCTGCTCAGATGGGCGTGATCTGCTCGCCGGCCGCTGTGGCTGCCGTCTCGCTGATCGCTCTCCTCGACGGTCAGACTGTGGGCGGCCATCCCTTCGGCTTCGTGCAGCTCTTCTCCGTCGTGATTCCGTCGGCTATCGTCGGTCTTTTCCTCGTGGGTACGTTCTCGATGTTCCGCGGCAAGGATCTGGACAAGGATGAGAAGTTCCAGGCTCTGATTGCTGATCCGGAACAGAAGAAGTACGTTTACGGCGAAACCACCACTCTGATCGGTGTCAAGTTCACCGGCAAGCAGTGGGCGAGCCTCTGGATCTTCCTTGGCATCGTGGCAATCGTGGCTGTCCTCGGTTCTGTGCCTGAACTCCGTCCGATGGTCGGTAAGAAGCGCCTGTCGATGACGCTTGTCATTCAGATGATGATGCTTCTTGCCGGTATCCTCATGGTCATGTTCTGCAACGCCAAGAAGGTCAGCAAGACCTCCGTCTTCAATGCCGGCATGGTCGCCATCGTCTCGGTTTACGGCGTGGCCTGGATGTCCGATACGATGTTCTCCAACCACCTGCCGCAGTTGAAGGCCGGTTTGACTGAATGGGTCCGTGCTTATCCGTGGGCATACGGCGCTGTGCTGCTGTTGGTCTCCAAGCTCGTGAACTCTCAGGCTGCCGCTATTGCTACGGTGACCCCGGTTGCCATCGCCATCGGCACGCCTCCGGGAATCATTGTGGCCATGGCTTCCGCCTGCTACGGCTACTACATTCTCCCGACGTATCCGTCTGACCTTGCCGCTCTGACGTTCGACCGCTCCGGTACGACCCACATCGGTAAGTTCGTGATCAACCACTCGTTCATCGCCCCGGGCCTGATCGGCGTTGTGTCCGCCACGGCTGTGGGCTATGTCCTGGGTATGATCTACGGCTACATCTAAGAGAAAACTATAAAAAATAAGGTAGAGGACGCTGCTTTCCGCGCCGGCCGGGCTCTTTAAAACAGATGCCCGGCCAGAAACAGGAAGAGGCGAAAAACGGAGCTTACGGGCTCCGTTTTTTGTTGTCTGACGAAAAAACAACAACCTCTCACAAAATTCGAAATTTTCCCGAAATATCAGCCAAAAAACCTTTGCTATTCACACAGGTAATAACGCTATGCGGTTATGATTTGTGAAAGGACCCTATACTTATAGCTTACTAATGGCTTACTACTCCGGATTAGTCGTCACATGCGCCCCGGGCGCCATGGACGCCGTACTTGCCGCGCTCAAATCTTCAAAGACAGCGGAAGTACACCAGACCGACCCCGCCACCGGCCGCATCGTTGTTGTGATTGAAGACGACAGTGTGCACGGTGAAGCCGACAAATTTCAGCGTCTGCGCACCATGGAGGGTGTTGCGGACGTGAGTCTCATCGTGCACCGCAGCGATGAAGAGAGCGCCGAGGATGCGCTCCCCGTCTCCGCGGTCATCAAAGAACTCGATTAACGCAGGGGCCGTCTGCCCCAACATGCGGCCCTTATCCCATTTACCCCTCAGGAGAAGCTTATGCAGGAGAATACTCAGACTTTATCCCGCCGAGACCTTATGAAGGCGGGTGTTGCCGCCAGTGCCGCCGCCACCGTCGGTATTCCCATTACGCCGGTTGCCGCGCAGGCTGCGGCCGAGGCCGATGCCGGCATCCGCTGGCAAAAGGGCGTCTGCCGCTTCTGCGGCACGGGCTGCGGCCTGCAGGTCGGCACCCTCAACGGCCGCGTCGTGGCCACCAAGGGTGACCCCGAAGCCCCTGTGAACCGCGGTCTTAACTGCATTAAGGGTTACTTCAACGCCAAGATTCTCTACGGCAAGGACCGCCTCACGCAGCCCCTGATGCGTAAGAAGAACGGCAAATTCGACAAGAACGGGCGCTTTGAGCCGGTGAGCTGGGAAGAGGCTCTCGACGAAATGGAGAAACAGCTGCGCCGCGCCTACCAGGCAAAGGGTCCGGAAGGCATCGCCATCGTCGGTTCCGGCCAGTACACGATTCCGGAATCGTACTGCGCCAGTAAACTCATGAAGGCCGGGTTCCGCTCCAACAACATTGACCCGAATGCGCGCCTCTGTATGGCTTCCGCCGTTGTGGGCTTTTATCAGACCTTCGGCGTTGACGAACCCAGCAACATCTACGCCGATATTGAAAAGTGCGACACGATGGTGCTCTGGGGCAACAACATGGCTGAAGCCCACCCCGTCCTCTGGAGCCGCGTCACGGACCGCAAGCTCACGCACAAGGACACCCGCATCATCAATCTGACGACGGCGTCGAACATGTCTTCGAACATGGCCGACACCGAAATCGTCTTTAAGCCCAACACCGATCTTGCGATTTTGAATTACGTTGCCCGCGAAATCGTGCGCCGCAAGGCCTATGACCAGGACTTCATCACGAAACACTGCGTCTTTGCTACGGGTACCGTTGATATCGGCTACGGCATGCGCCCCACTTCGAAGTTTGCCTTTGAAGCCGAAAAAGACACGCAGGCAAAGCAGCTCAAGATTACGCTCACCCCGGAAGAAGCCGTCGGCCAGCGCCGCAAGGCCGGTCAGGTCGTTGAGCAGAAGCAGCCCGCGGGCGGCCACTGGCACATCTCCTTTGAAGAATATAAGCGTGGTCTTGAACCCTATACCTTGGACTTCGTCGCCAAACTCGCCAAGGGCGATCCCGACGAGTCGCTCGAATCCTTCAAGAAAAAGCTCGTGCATCTGGCCGACACCTTCTGCGACAAGAAGCGTGACATCCTCTCCTTCTGGTGCATGGGTGTGAACCAGCACGTGCGCGGTGTGTGGGTAAACGAACAGATCTACGCCCTGCATCTTCTCACCAACAAGCAGGCCCGCCCGGGTAACGGCGCATTTTCGCTCACCGGTCAGCCCTCTGCCTGCGGCTCGGCCCGTGAAGTGGGTGCGTTCTCGCACCGGCTCCCTGCCGATATGCTCGTCGGCAACAAAGCGCATGAAAAGAAGACCGAAGGTCTCTGGAATCTGCCCGCAGGAACCCTGAACCCGGTTTTGGGCAAACCCGTGATGGGCCTTCTGCGCGGTCTTGAAGACGGCTCGATCAACTTTATGTGGACGCAGGTCGTCAATATCTTCCAGTCCACGCCGAACTCGAACCACTGGCTCAAAGCCGCGCGCAAACCCGAAAACTTTGTGGTGGTCGCAGACGCCTATCCGACCCTCTCTGCCAAGGTCGCCGACCTGATTCTGCCGGTCGCGATGATCTTTGAAAAATGGGGCCTTTACGGCAACGCCGAACGCCGCACGCAGGGGTGGCATCAGATGGTACTGCCGCCGGGTGAAGCCCGAAGCGACATCTGGATGATGATGGAGCTTGCCAAGCGCTTCAAAATCAGCGAATGCTGGAAGGAACAAAAGGCGGGCAAGAAGACGCTTCCGAACGTTCTCGAAGGCGCCAAGGCCATGGGGTACAGCCCGGACGCCACGCTCTACGACGTGCTGTACGCCGGCATGAAGACCGTGAAGAACTGCCCGTGGCCTGATCCGAAGTACCCGAATGAGAGAAACTGCACCGCCGAAGCCCTGGGCGTCACCTGGTTCCCGGAAAAAGCGCTTTTCGCCGAATACCGTCAGTTCACCCTGGGCGACGGCCATGACCTCGCGGACTTTGACACCTACATGGATCCGAAGGTGCGCGGTCTCACCTGGCCTGTTGTTAACGGTAAGGAAACCGCTTACCGCTTCAACGCCAAGTACGACCCGTTTGTGAAGACCGGCGACTTCGAGTTCTACGGCAAACTCATGAAGGCGATTCCGCAGGGTAACCTCGACGGCATCACCGATAAGACGCCGAAACCGCTGCCGGGCCGCGCCAAGATCTTCTTCCGTCCGTACGCGGCTCCGGTGGAAGTGCCCGATGCGAAGTACGACCTCAACCTCTGCACGGGCCGTATCCTTGAGCACTGGCACACGGGTTCGATGACGCGCCGCGTGCCGGAACTGCACCGCGCTGCGCCCTCAGCCGTTCTTTACATGAACCCCTCTGACGCCGCCGCCCGTAACTTAAAGCGCAACGACCTCGCGCAGATCACAGGCCGCCGCGGTTCGATTAAGGCGCTTGTGGAAACGCAGGGCCGCTGGAAATGCCCGAAGGGAACGGTGTGGCTCGCGTTCTTCGATGAAGCCGTGCAGGTCAACAAGCTCTGCATCGACGCCACCGATCCGATCTCGGCCGAACCCGACTACAAGAAGGCCGCGGTTTACGTGACGCGCGCGTAAAGAGGAAAACGGGTGTTCGTGCGCATCCTGCGGACAGTGTCTGCGGGATGCGCCAAAGAAAGGGACTCGGGCGGAATACGCCCCGCCCTTTCGCCTACGCCCCTAAGGTTCAGTAACAATGCTTAAAGTCACTCGACGCGAAGCGCTGGGAGTTACGCTTGAGGCCGCAGGTGTGGCGCTTGCGGCCGCTGCCGGCATGACCGCACTTGTGCGCCAGGCCCGCTCCGCGGCGTGGGCTCCGCCCCCGCCGGGAGCAACCGCGCACTTTACGGACTTGTGCGTCAAATGCGGGCTGTGCGTAAAGGCATGCCCCTTCGGGACGCTCAAACTCGCCGGTATCGGGGATCCTGCCCCGGCTGGAACCCCCTACTTTGTACCGCGCGACGTACCCTGCGAGATGTGCGAAGACATCCCCTGCGTGAGAGTGTGCCCGTCAGGGGCTCTTGACCGCCGGATGAAGGACATCAAAAAAGCGCAAATGGGCATTGCCGCGGTTGATCCCGTCTCGTGCCTGTCCTGGCAGGGCCTTCGCTGCGAAGTCTGCTGGCGCGTCTGCCCCGTGCGCGACAAGGCCTTGACGCTCGTGCCGCATCCGCGTCAGATCTCCAAGCACGCCGTTTTTGTGCCCACGATCGATCCGGATCACTGCACGGGCTGCGGCATGTGCACGAAGAGCTGCCCCACAGAAGTTTCTGCGATCAACATTCTTGAGCGTAAGAGCTTTTTGGGCCGCATCGGCGAACATTACCGCTTAAGCTGGAAAACCAACCAGCCGCATCACCCGCATATTCCGGCCAAAGACGCGGCACCACAAACCGCGCCTGTCGCCCCTGTGGGTCTTGACTACCTCAACTCTGAGGAGGGCCTGTGATGACACAGAAAAAAGCCGTGCGTCACGCCGAGCCCCCGAAGTCGTTGTCGGGCTGGTTTGTGCGGTACCGCTTTGAGATTGCAAGGCGCATCGCGCAGCTTGCGGTTCTTGCGCTCTTTGCAGGAACGGCGCGTCTGGGGTGGACGCTTTTGGGGCGCCCGATTCTCTCGGGTGACTTAAGCGCGAGTCTCGTTTTGGGGACCATTCCCCTCTCGGACCCCTTTGCGCTCATCCAAAAGCTTGCCGCAGGGCTTATGCCGGAAGTGACACTCATCATCGGTGCCCTTCTTGTTCTTGCGGGCTACATCCTTCTCGGAGGCCGCAGTTTCTGCGCCTGGGTCTGTCCCATGAACTCCGTGACGGATTTTGCCGACTGGGTACGCGTTAAGCTCGGGATCAAAACCGACTGGGTGCGCTTAAGCAGCAAAACCCGCTATGCGGTGGCGCTGGGCGCGCTTATTGCGAGCGCCGTGACCGGGTCCGCTGCCTTTGAGTGGATAAGTCCTCAGGCCTGGCTCTGGCGCGAAGTCGTCTGGGGGTTCGGCCTCGGGGGCGCGAGTGCCGTTTTGGGTGTTTTCGCGCTGGACCTGCTGGTTGCCCGCCGCGGCTGGTGCGGACACCTCTGTCCTTTGGGAGCCTTCTGGTCGTGCGCCGGGAAGGTGGGCGTCATCAAACCCGTTTTCAACGATTCACTCTGCACCCGGTGCGGGGACTGTCTGAAAGTCTGCCCCGAACCCGGTGTCATCAACTTCAACCAAGCTGCCGGACGCGGCTTTATCACCGGAATGGAATGCACCAACTGCGGCCGCTGTGTCGCGGTATGTCCGGAAAAAGCCCTCACGTTCGGCGTGCGTCCGTTGGGCCGCAAAGTGATTGCGGTTCTCCCGGACACGGAAAACAATTCAACCAACAGGAGACAATGATGAAAGCACGTATTCTTACCCTTGCCGCGGCCGTGGCCGCCGTTGCTTTGATCGGTGCCTGCTCGAGCCCTCAGCCCGTCGACATCGACAGCATGAGCCTTGAGAAGACTTCGCCCTTTGCCACGCCCTCGCCCAAGCCCTTTACGATGAACGGGGGCCTCTATCGCGAAACGCAGTACGGGATGCCGGCAATGATTCCGCATGATGTGAAGAACTTCCGCATCACAAAGAACTCCAACCCCTGCATGATGTGCCACGCTGATACCGCGAAAATCGGCGCAAAGAAAGTAAAGGGTGAGCCCGTTGCAATGCCCGAAACCCATTGGACGACCGTGGACGGCAAGAAAGTGATGCATCCCTCGCGCTACGAGTGCCTGCTTTGCCACGCACCGCAGGCTGAGGTGGAACCCCTCGTCGGAACGCTGCATTAACTTTTTTAAGCGCTCTGACCGACAGCAGCGGCCCGGAGCCGGGGAGGATGGCCTTCTCTCCGGCCTTGGGCCGTTTTGCGTTTTTTTGCCTCCTTTCGGCCTCTATAATTTGAGGCTCAAATTTCTTTGAAAAATCAGGCACTCTGCACAATGCGTAATGTGGTTATCGGGATGAGCGGCGGCGTTGACAGCGCCGTGTCCGCCTACCTTCTGAAAAAAGCGGGCTACAACGTCACCGGGCTTTTCATGAAAAACTGGGAAGACGATGACGACAGCGAATACTGCTCAAGCCGCCAGGACTTTATCGATGCCGCAAGCGCTGCTGACGTGATCGGCATTGACCTCGAGGCGGTCAATTTCGCCAAGGAGTACAAGGAGCGCGTCTTTTCCGACTTTTTGCGGGAATATTCCGCGGGCCGCACCCCCAACCCCGATGTGCTCTGTAACGCCGAGATTAAATTCAAGGCGTTTTTGGACGAAGCCATGCGCATGGGGGCGGATCATATCGCGACCGGCCACTACGCTCAGGTGCGTGAAACGGAAAACGGCTTTGAACTACTGAGAGGCACCGATCCGGGTAAGGATCAGAGCTACTTTCTGCACCGGCTCAACCAGTCGCAGCTCTCCAAGGCCGTTTTCCCCGTGGGCGCCATGTACAAAAAGGACGTACGCCGCATTGCCCGCGAGATCGGGCTCCCGGTAGCAACGAAAAAGGATTCCACCGGGATCTGCTTTATCGGCGAGCGCCCTTTCCGGGAATTTTTAAACCGCTACCTGCCGACCGAACCCGGCCCGATCAAGACGCCTGACGGACGCACCGTCGGCAGACACATGGGCCTCGCTTTTTACACTCTCGGGCAGCGCAAGGGCCTCGGTATCGGCGGTAGCCGCGACGGTAACGGCGAACCCTGGTTTGTTGCCGGCAAGGATCTCAAGACCAATACGCTCATCGTCGTGCAGGGGCACGATGATCCGAGGCTTCTCACAAGGGCGCTGACCGCCGTGCACTGCAGCTGGGTGTCGGGAAAAGCGCCTTTGCCCGGAGACCCCGTAACGGTGAAAACCCGCTACAGGGCGCCTGACGGCAGCTGCGTCATTGCCGCCGCAGATACGGCTGAAGGCACCATGAGCCTCACGTTTCCTGATCCGCAGTGGTCGGCTACCCCGGGGCAAAGCGCCGTGCTTTACGCGGGAGATGTGTGTCTCGGCGGGGGCTTTATCGATACTGTTGCGCCCTTTGAAGCATGATTGCCCGAAAGGCAGGCTTTTTCTCAGCTTAAACAAGGTTTTTGAGCAAAAAAACTTAACTTTCGTGTTAGAAAGTCCTGATACCATACAGGGTTAATGGCACAGGATATTGTCTGTGCCTGACGTGTTTTAGGAAAGTTTCATCGTGTCGCTGTTTGAATCCGCCCGTTTTCTGACGTCCGCCGCGCAGGTCAATCAACTGCCCCCGGCCGGACTGCCCGAGATTGCCTTTGCCGGACGCAGCAACGCCGGCAAATCCACCACCATTAATGTGCTCACCCGGCAGGGGAGGCTTGCGTTTGCCTCCAAAACGCCGGGCCGCACGCAGCTGGTGAACTTTTTTAACCTCTCCCGCAAAACCGGGGAAGGGAAAAAAGCCGGACGCGAAGACATCGCGTTTCTCGTGGACCTGCCCGGTTACGGTTACGCCAAGGCGAGCCCCCAGATGCGGGCAAGCTGGACGTCGCTCGTTGGCGGCTACATTGCCGAACGCCCGAGTCTGGTGGGTGTGGTGATCGTCATGGATGCCCGCCGCCCCTTTATGCCGGCCGATGAATGGCTCATTCACTTTTTTTCCGACAAGACGCACGTGCGGCAGCTCTGGCTCATCAACAAGTGCGACCAGATCAGCCGCGCCGAGCGCGCAAAGGTTCTTGCCGCCGCGCAAAAGCGCGCCCGCGAAACGGGACCGCATATTTTCGTACAGCTTTTTTCCGGTTTGAAAAAAGAAGGGGTGGAACCCCTTCAGGAGACGCTTCTTTCGTGGATTGATCCCGAAGGGCGCCTCGCCTGATACTTTAGAAGGACAAACAAAATGCAGACTTTGGGTCAGTATCCGATGAAGCGCATGCGCCGCATGCGTCACGATGATTTTTCGCGCCGTCTGATGCGTGAAAACGTGGTCACCCCCAACGACCTGATTCTTCCTGTCTTTGTGAAGGAAGGCGAGCACGACCGTGAACCCATCCCCACGATGCCGGGCGTCTACCGCTACACGATCGACGAGATGGTGGCGCTGTGTCAGGAAATGGAAAGCCTCGGCATTCCGATGGTGGCCCTTTTCCCGCACATTGAAGATAACCTCAAAACCCCTGACGGCCGCGAAGCCGCCAACCCCGACGGTTTGATTCCCCGCACGGTGCGCGCGATTAAGGCGGCCTGCCCGAACTTAGGCGTCATGTGCGACGTTGCGCTTGACCCCTACACCACACACGGCCAGGACGGTCTCATCGATGAGACGGGCTATATTCTCAACGACGAAACAATTGAGATGCTCATCGAGCAGTCGCTTGCGCAGGCCCGCGCCGGCGCCGACGTTGTGGCGCCCTCAGACATGATGGACGGCCGCATCGGCAAAATCCGCGCCGCCTTTGACCGTGAAGGCCTCATTCACACGCGCATCATGGCCTATTCCGCCAAGTACGCCTCCGCCTTCTACGGCCCGTTCCGCGACGCCGTGGGTTCAAGCTCCAACCTCGGCAAGTCCAATAAGTCCGTCTACCAGCAGGATCCGGCCAACAGTAACGAAGCCCTCTGGGAAGTGGGTCTTGACCTTGAAGAAGGCGCCGACATGGTGATGGTCAAGCCCGGCATGCCCTACCTTGATGTGGTTCGCCGCGTCAAGGACGAATTCATGGCCCCGACCTTCGTCTACCACGTCTCCGGCGAATACGCCATGATCAAGTTTGCCGCTCAGGCCGGTGCCATCGATGAAAAGCGCATCACGATGGAAACGATGATCTGCTGCAAGCGCGCCGGTGCCGACGGCATCCTCACGTACTGTGCTCTGGATGTTGCCCGCTGGCTCAAGGAAGGCTGGCATTATTAATGCCTGACAAGCGGAAAGCCTGTCGCTTTCCGCTGTGACAACAAAGCCTGGAGGCCTCACGGTTTCCGGGCTTTATTTTCCGGGTGGTTTTGGTGCAAAACCATGCAGACGACCGGCACATCAGACACAATGCGCGGGATAACCAAAGGAGAAAACCGCCATGGCTCAGATGTCCGTCCGCATTGACGACAACCTCAAGGTGCAGGCCGAGATGCTCTTTGCCGAAATCGCCATGCCGCTTTCAACCGCCGTCACGATTTTTCTTAAACAGGCCGTCCGCTCTAACGGTATGCCGTTTCCGCTCAAAGCCGATCCTTTCTTTTCCGCTGAAAACCCGGCCTGTCTTTTGAAAGCCAAAGAACGGATGGAACGACAGTCAGGCCCGCACAGCGATGCAGAAGCACACAGCTCACGGAAGGCAACAAAAAGCCCGGGCATCAGAAGACATCCGGGCTTAGCCTCAACCTCAGCCAGCAAACGGCCGCCGTTTGAGTATCAGGCGAGTTTTGCAAGCAACGCGTCGGCTTCGGCTTGAAGCGTCGCCTTTTCGCTGTCTTTGAGCGTGAGCTTATTGGTCGTAAAGGCCTCACGGTCAAGCGTTACACCGCACTGCGGTTCAACGACGTCAGCGCGCACAAACATGAGAAGCTCCGTCAGTTTGGCAAGCACAAAAGAGGCCGCGCTGCCGCCTGCGGCGCCGCTTACTGCCACAATCTTGCCGGCAAGCGCCGTTTTGCGTTCGGGGTCGGAGGGATCGCTCGGGCGCGAGAGCCAGTCAACTGCGTTTTTAAGCAACCCGGGATAACTGTGGTTGTATTCGGGCGTCATGATCCAGAGCGCATCGGCCTCGGTCACTTTGCGGCGCAGCTCAGCCACTGCCGGCAGTACCGGGTTTTCACAGTCCTGATTCACAAGCGGCACGGACGCAATATCAAGAAAAGCGGTTTGGGCTTTTCCTGCCAGATGCGCCGCGGCTTCCTGAGCGAGCTGTCGGTTAAAGGAATCTTTTCTCAGAGAGCCGACAACGAAAAGAACCTTCTTCACTTTTTTCTCCCAAAACTTACAGATTCGGTTGGCACATGCAGTGCGCCAGAGGCTCCTGTGGCAGGCGCACGAGGCCTGAAAAATCCGTCACAACGGGCTTGATGACCGAGGGATCGATACCGACCGCCTCACGCACGGCGCCGCGGATATCAAAGACACCTGCGGCCTGCGCGGTGAGCCTGTCAATCCAGAAGTCAATAAAGGACGTCTCCGGCTCCACCCACAGGGGCTTTACAGCGGCATCAAGCTTAGCAAGGCGTCTAGCTTCATCAAAGGCAGTCTCAAGCCCCCCGAGCTTATCCACAAGCCCGAGCTGAGCGGCCTGGCGCCCCGTGTAGACACGGCCCTGCGCAAGGTCCGAGACCTTGGCAACCGGCAATTTTCTTGCCTTGGCAACCAAAGAAATGAAGTCCCGGTAGGTTCTTTCAACCGTCAGGCCCATCACCGCTTCAAACCGCGGATCCATCGCCTGCGAGAGATCCCGCGCGTCCGCAAGCCACGTCGTGGAGACGCCGCCCGTACCGACGAATAGTTTTTCCAGGGTCTTTTCAAACGTGGGCATCATGCCAAAAACGCCGATGCTGCCGGTAATCGTCATGGGATCGGCAACAATCACGTCAGAGGCCAGGGACACCCAGTAGCCGCCGCTTGCGGCCGTATCCCCCATGCTCACAACGACGGGTTTGCCGTCTTTGCGGACAAGCTCCAGCTCGCGGCGGATCATTTCGCTTGCCACGGCACTCCCCCCGGGGCTGTCAACCCGCAGCACCAGTGCTACGGCATCCGGTTCAAGGCGCACGGCGCGGATCTGATCGGCAACCGTTCTGTCGCCCACGCCCCCGAAGCCGGAATTGCCGTCGCGGATCTCACCTTCAAGCGTCACAACCGCGATGAATTTACCCTTGGCGGCAGAGGCGGGGCTGCCTGCCAGATAATCGCGGTAGTCGATGGTTCTTAAGCTGTCTTTTCCCTTTTTGCCGCCCTGGCGCTCGACCAGCAGGTCGTTCACCTCATCGCGGGTCTTCAGACCGTCAACGAGATTGGCCTTAAGCGCCACGGCGCTCATGTCGCCCGCAAGTTCCTTAAGCGTCGCAGGAAGCGTATCAATCATTTCGGAAATGGTTCCGGGCATAAGACCCCTTGCCCGCTGCATGGAGTCAGCGAGCTGCGCCCATGCGTCCGTCATCCAGTAGCGGTCGGCTTCCAGAGACTCTTTGGAAGGCGCCGAGAGCACATAGGGTTCCGGAAACGTCTTATAAGCCCCGGCCTTAAAGACATGTACCGTGACGCCCGCTTTTTTAAGAAGCTCGCCCCAGTAAAGGCGCGAGCTTGCCACGCCGGTGAGCATCACCTGCCCCATCGGGTGCAGATAGACGTCGCTTGCGTGCGCGGCAATGGCGTACTGGCGCTGGGAAAAGCCGCCGGACCAGACGGTGATGCGCTTGCCGGTTCCCTTAAAGCGGTCCATGGCGTTGCCGATTTCGTGAATCGACGCCATGCCGATGCGGGAAAGATCATCGAGCCGCATCAAAACGCCGGAAATTGCGGGGTCCGCGACCGCGAGATCGAGCGCCTCCACCACGTCACGCAGCAGCGTCTCGCGGGGGCTCTCGGAAGTCAGGCGCGCAAGAAGGCTCTCGCGCGAAGCCGACTGACGCGAATCCACTACCGCCCCCTCAACCGGAATCACCAGTACCGTGCCGGGTGCGGCTTTTTCCGTCTGCAGCGCAAGCACAATCCAGCCGAGCACGACGCCCAGAACAATGAGGAAAATAAGGTTCATGAACGCCCGGCGTGTAAAGTCCAGAAGCGTCCAGCACCCGTGAAGGATGCCTTTGAGAATACTGATCATAGAAATTCCGCGAGGAAACCCGCCTCTTCAGACGCGGGAGGAATCGCGGCCCTCCTTTCTCATTCAGTTAAAAACATCTTTCGCTTCTCAAGAAGCGAAAGTTTCTTGTAGGAAATACCGGCAGAAATCTTTGTACCGTCCAGACGGCGCACATCGAATGCACCCGAGGAGCGTCTGCCAAAAATAAAGCCGACTTCCCCTTTGCACAGCACCTTGTCAAAGAGCCTGAAGCCGTGCACTAGTACATCGTTCGAGAAATACGTTAATTAATTGATCAATCCTCTTATCCTTCGTTGTGAGCCTGCAATAAGCGAGGACTACCCTGTGAAAGCAGACTCTATATCCTCAAGTTTTCATTTCCAGCGATAAACCACCCTCTCTTCGTTGGTTCTTTTCAGCCACTCCTCAATTCGGGTAACCAGATCAGCTTTGGACTTAACCCGCAAGCCCCGTAAGGCCTGCTTTGCTAACTTACTGAAGAAACTTTCAACCAAGTTCAACCACGAAGCGTGAGTGGGCGTAAAGGTAAATACAAAACGATCCTTTCGTTTGGTAGCCAAATAATCCATCACCGTTTTGGAGCGATGCACGGAATGATTGTCCAATATGATATTGATTTTTAGTTGTTCATCGTATTTTGAATCAAGTTCTTTTAAAAAATCAATAAAGTCATCACTTTTATGAGAATCCCTTACCAACCCTGTAACTTCGCCGGTCAGCAAGTCAATGCCGGCCAGTAAAGAGACCGTCCCTAAACGCCGGTACTCATAATCGCGAGATACGTATCCATGTTGCAACGTCGGAGCTTTATCAGGGGCGGTATTCCCAATGGCCTGAATACCAGGTTTCTCATCGTAAGAGACAAACACTTCACCGCATAATTCATCAGGGCGACTTTCTGCAGCCACCTCATGCCGTGTCATTTGAAGAATCCATTCCACTCGCTTGTACAACAGGAGTACCTTCTCCGCCTTGACCTTGAATTCGGGATCCTTCCGAACCAAGTAGTAAGACATTCGATGCGGCTTTATGTCACGTTCATTCAAGATGCTCCAAACGGTGGACTCCTGCACACCTTCAAGTTCAGGAAGTTGCTGTTTGAGACAATTAGAACGCACATACTTCGTAAGAGCCGAGATTGTCCATTGCTGCGTCATAGGGGCACCGGGGATATCCTCAGGCTTGGTACAAGCCAAAGAGATGAGCCACGCTTTTGCTTCAATTCGAATCTTGGCTGGACGACCGGTCCGTTGTAAATCTTCGAGTGCTGAGTTAACGCCAAACATTGTCCATTTTTTCAGGATCTTCACCACCGTCGGCTTGGAAATGTGAAGTTTCTCAGCAATTGCAACATTGCTCATTCCTGCGGCACATCCCAAAATTACTTCTGCGCGTTCAACTCGACGTTTCTCTTCAGTGCGAGAATGTACAATCGTCTCCAGCATGGTTCGCTCGTCGGTTGTGAGCTCCTTTGCAAATTTTCGCGGCCGTCCCGCCATATCCCCTCCCTTTACCAGCTTTGGGAAGATTATATGGTGGCTACCAGCAATTAGTCAACGTATTTTACGAACGACGTACTAGGTACGGAGCCTGATGGCGCTTGCGCACACCGCCTTTGAGAATCGTCAGCT
>ENA-OWXQ01000178-OWXQ01000178.1-human-gut-metagenome-genome-assembly--contig:-NODE-178-length-35348-cov-13.2741_pt1 | contig 35348 bp, 29 predicted proteins | sample MGYA00249246_ERZ652059 | MGnify/ENA primary metagenome ERZ652059 (study PRJEB26925, sample SAMN05827064) | human gut metagenome | biome: ENVO:2100002; feature: ENVO:00000062; material: ENVO:00002003...
GGCCGCAGAACTTCCTGTTTATCACGCGATCGCGGCCAAAATCGGTCTGATACATTCTAAATTGGTACGGGCACGTACGTAGGGGGCTGACGCCCCTACGTACGTGCCCGTACCAATTTAGAATCGACCACAAGCTGCGAATCTGTAGCAACACAAACTTCCTTGGTAAAAGCTAGCGCCTTTTCAGCTACTCTGACTACCATAGGCTTGCCAAGAATGTCTGCCAACGGCTTTCCAGGTAATCGAGAAGATGCCATTCTGGCTGGAATAATCACAAGCAACATCGTTTATTATTTCCGAGAAATGTTAGGTTATTCAACAGTGACACTTTTTGCTAGATTGCGCGGCTTATCCACGTCTGTACCGCACGCTAACGCTGTATGGTAGGCAAGCAGTTGCAACGGCACTACATGGAGAATAGGCGAGAGACGTCCATAATTCTCAGGCAGACGGATAACGTGCATGCCATCGCTAGACTCAATGATGGAATCACCATCCGCACATACGTAGAGTTCGCCACCACGAGCACGAACTTCCTGCATATTGCTTTTAAGCTTTTCCAACAACTGGTCATTTGGAGCAACTGTAACAACCGGCATCTCTCGATCGACCAGAGCAAGCGGACCATGCTTGAGTTCTCCAGCCGGATAAGCCTCGGCATGAATGTAGCTAATTTCCTTGAGCTTAAGAGCTCCTTCGAGTGCAATCGGATAATGAACACCTCGACCAAGGAAGAGTGCATGCTGCTTGGTCGCGAATCTTTCTGCCCAAGCTATGAGCTGAGGCTCAAGCGCAAGTACCGCACTCATGGCAACCGGCAAATGGCGAAGACGTTTGAGTTCTTCCTCTTCAGCACTTCCGTCAAGACGTCCATTCAGCTTGGCAAGTGTGAATGCAAGTAAGTACAGTGCAGTCAACTGCGTCGTAAAAGCCTTTGTGGAAGCCACACCAATCTCTACACCCGCCCGAGTGATATATGCCAATCGGCTCTCGTTCACCATGGCCGATGTTGCTACATTGCAAATCGTGAGCGTCTGCTTCATGTCGAGATCATCGCGAGCATGACGAAGAGCCGCAAGCGTATCAGCTGTCTCGCCGGACTGAGAAATCGTCACCACGAGCGTCTGAGGATCTGGTACGGAAACGCGATAACGATATTCGCTTGCAATTTCCACATCGCACGGAATTCCAGCAACTTCCTCAATCCAATACTTGGCCGTAAGCGCGGCATAGTAGGATGTGCCACAGGCCAGGAACAATAATCGCTTCGTATTTCGGAAGATGCCTTCAGCATCCGTACCAAAAAGCGTAGGAGAGAAAGCCGCCACCCCTTCAAGCGTGTCGCTCACTGCACGAGGCTGTTCGAAGATCTCCTTCTGCATGAAATGACGATACGGTCCAAGTTCAACGGCACCGGCATAAGCATGCACGACCTGAACTTCTCGCTTTGCCGGAATGTAATCCCCGCCCTCGGCGCGCTCATATACCTTCCAGGAATCCGGCCGAACATCAACAACATCGCCTTCATGAATATAAACGATACGTTCCGTCATACCACCAACGGCCATAGCATCGGATGCAACGAAGTTCTCGCCATCTCCTAGGCCAACAATCATAGGCGAGCCCTGACGAGCTGCAATAACACGATTAGGCTCATCGGTGGCAATTACAGCAATTGCATAGCTACCTCGGAGATGCTTGACGGCAGACATGACAGCCTGGAGCAAATCACCATCATCGTTGTCGTTAATCAGATGAGCAATAACTTCCGTATCCGTCTGGCTCGTAAATTCATACCCCTTAGCTTGGAGATCACGGCGAATTTCTTCATAATTCTCAATAATGCCGTTATGCACCAACGCAATATGACCACGCGAGACGTGCGGATGAGCATTGCATACCTCAGGCGCCCCATGGGTAGCCCATCTTGTATGTGCGATACCGGTCGTACCAGTTACGCCGTCTTGACTTGCACGCTCAGAAAGCTCTTGAACGCGAGACACAGTTCGAGCCCTCTTCAGGACTCCATGGTCAAGAGTTGCGATCCCGCAAGAGTCATAGCCACGATACTCAAGGCGGCGAAGGCCCTCCAAAAGCATAGGCACAACATCACGACGGCTCGCGGCGGCAACAATTCCACACATATCTTCCTCTTTTATATTAAATCTTTCAATTTAAGGAAATGAGAACGGAGGCTTACGATCCCATGAAATTTCCTGTCTAAGAACCTTAGCAGGGAAACCAGCCACAATCACATTTTTCTCTTCAAATTGTTTTGTAATCAGTGAACTACTTCCAACAACAGAATCATCGTTAACCATAGACTTTTTTAAAAACTTAACTCCATGTCCCACCCAAACATGATCACCAATAACAAGATCTCCTCCTCTATTAATCACATCTCCATTCTTATTAAAAATAGTATGTCCATCACTAGTCCAAAGAGTGATTAAAGATGAGAACATGCAATCATTCCCAATATATACATCACGATGATCACGCAATCGAATTTCTGTAGGGCCACAAGAAAAGTTAGTCCCAATAACGAGGGTACTCATTCCACCAAAATCCAACATCAATCCGTTTATATAGTAAGGAGATTTTGATATATAACCAACATTGTTACTATTAATATATATCACCCTTACATTAGTGTACAGATTACTTTTATGCGTGATAAAAGTATTCGTCATTCCGGGTCTATGTTGAAAATCTACCCCAGCAATCCCCTTTGCTCTTGATATATTACCATCGTCATCAATAACAAATATATTCAACTCCCCAGTCCTTACCTCGGCTTTGCATTTATCATATACATTTTTTAAGAACGCATCTCTAATCGCATTCTTTTTGCTTTCATAAACAGTCATCATGAATCCCTAAAATTTCATCAGTTACGCTTCTTCACGAAACATGTAATTTTAAAAGCGTAAACTTAGATCCTAACACGAAACGCAACAGGGTGGCAGTTGCGTAGATTTTTTTGCTTGACCTGTCTTCAGGTGATGTTCGAGTCATGGTTTTGGAAACTTAATGGAGGGCCCCACTTGTGGGGCTCGACATTCGCATCGCGCGACGCCGAGCCCCCGTAAATACACTAATGGCTTTACTTCTTAAATAACGGCGCAATAGCTCGCAAAACCCCCCATTTAGATTCAGCAAAATATCTATGTGGCGTTTCTTTGAGTTTTTTAATCTTTCTTTCTGTAGCTGTTTTTTCTTCTATTGGTACTAACGCCATCGACGTCTCACTTTTAGGTACACTTGATTGCACCGGCTGCGAAATCGTTGGATTTGCCATTGAATGCTTATATCTATCAAACAACCCGCTAGCTGAAGAAATCTTTGGCTTAGACTTCTTAACGTATTTAACGTGATAGTCGGAAATATTAAGTTGCGAGAATGCTATGCCTGTAGTGGCAGTTATTCTCTTGCCATTATCAAATTTAACTTCACGAGTTGTAAAATCCCCAAGAGAATAGTAGTCATTTACGAGATAATGAATAAATTTCACATAGCTTAATTTTCTCTTTTCTACATCTTCAGCATAGCCACAAGACATGTAGTTAATTATTTCATTAGCTGAGTCTACAGCTATTGCCAGATTAGGCTGGGTGTAGAAAGAATTTCCGACTGTCAGTACTGGCTTGAAATCCATAAGCCCCAGGAGACCAACGCCAGATGTAAAGGTTAATACTATATCCGACAATTTAATCAACGAATTTACATTTTCGCCCGAGTCGACAAATTTCAAGTGTTCGTTCTCAAGCAATCCTTCAATTTCATCCTCTAGCGGATGTTTTTTTACCAGCATAACAAAGTTTTTTATACTGCTTGATTCCGAGATTTCTTGAAGAATTTTTAAATAATCCGAATATGAATTCTTTCTAGAAAATAGTCTGACCGCAGTATCGTCTGGACGTTGAAGGGGAACGAATATTACCTTCTTCCCAACGCAATAATATTTATTCTGAAGTTCAATTGTTGACCATGCTTGACCTTGCTTCTCTAGAGAGAGCTCTGAATTAAGCGTATCCTTACAATACAATTTTGTTTCTTCAATTTGAACATCAGTCAATGTTCTTTCCCAATATTCAGGTTTGTAGTATTTACTTTCATATAAAAAACCTGAATCATCAAAAAAACAACTACCAGGTACCGCTCCTCTTTCGCAAATATAATACGGAATGTTTCTAGCTCTACATTTTCCATATGTATCTTTAACAAAATTATCACTGTATGGATTTTGAAATACTACGCGATCAATCCTCTCTCGAAGAATAAAATTCATTATCTCTTCTGACGAATTGCTTTTAATATCTTTTGCATAATAAACCTCTCCCCACAATGGAGATATTGTTGGATTGTTATTAAAGGCACATGGCTTAAACATCAAAGTCTTCCCTTTACTCAGATCGGGCAAAGGCGGGGTAACAACAGTTGATTTCAATTTTTGAGTGAATAAGCGCCGATTCTGTTCCACGATAGGCTTAAAGTCTGTTCGACTTTTATGAATTGGGTGATTCGCATGGAATAGCACCATTCCCTCTATAAAGCTCATATCACCAAACAAGCGATATACTGCTTTCCATCCTTCATATGTAACAACAGAATTAAAATTATATTTATCAGAAGACCAATCTTTACTCAAAGGGAAGAGCTTAGATTGTCTAATAAAACGGCAATTCAGATCTAGATCTTCATACCCCCAAGCTATAAACTTCTGATCAAATCCGCCGAGTTGCAGAAATCTCAATCGATTGTACAGACACGCTGAAGTACCAGTTGAATATCTCTCAACTAGTTTTTCATTATTTTCAAACGCTGCACGCACAAATTTTTTCTTGTCGAATAAAGAACCGGAGTATTGTGAATTCCCATATGCTGTCAAATAAACACAAGGTATCATCACGAATTGATCAGGATCCTTATCAATTCCCGCGATCACAATCTGATCAGAGAGATCTTCATAAAACCCGTCATAGGGGACTAGATCCAAATCTTGAAAGAAAATATATGATGCCTTAGACTGCATTGCACCATAATTTCGTGCTCGACCAGGACAGAATAATTCACTAATTTTATCTAGAGAAATAAAATTCACGCCATGCTGTTCGCATTCTTTTTGTATTCTTACTTTATATTCGGCGTCAGATCCTTCATCTACCACAGTAAAACAAATATCCAAAGGTATCTTTTTATCCGCCTTGAAATTCGAGATTCTATCAATAAGAAATTCTGTATCCTCATCGACACGAATTGGTCTAATAACATCGATTAGCATTTAAATTCCTTCAATTAAAGATCGATAGCAATCTTCGTTGCTATCGCAATTTGATAAATAATCTGCATCACATCCTTTGTCAACAGCATCCCCTTACTATCGACTTTTGGTAAAACTATGATGCGATCACCTGGCCCAATCCCCAAACTGTCAGCCAGTCCCACTTCTCCATTTTGCTTAGCCACCAAAATCTGTTCATCATTAGCTCTAGCGGATACACCACCCGCAGACGCCAGGTAATCATCAAGGTTCATCCTTCTCTCATAAGCAACCGCCTTGGGAAGGACTACTTCACCCGTTACCATAACAACGTTAGACTTCTGAGGAATGACAATCACATCTCCATCTTCAAGCCACAAATCTGAGACCTGACCACGTCTAGAAATCACTACGACACCATCAGGTTCAAGCTGAGAAGCGCGTTTAACGAAATCCTGAATTAATTCGGCTTCTTTGACACGAACTTGGGCTTCTTCGGGAGTACTGGACGTTGCCGTCAGAGCTGTCTGTTCTAGACGACGCAGAGAATCCTGAATGACTGCCTTCTGATCACGAGCCACGCTCTTTCGACGCAGATAAATCGCATCAGTTGCTGCAAGCTCCGGCTCTACTTCAATTTGCCGGAGTAAATCACGAAGTTTTGTGGTCTTGTGGATAGGATAACGAGATGCACCAGTAATAGCACCTTGTACCGTCGCCATTATTGTCTCGCCAGGCTTGTCAGCTACAAATTCAACAATATCGCCATCAGCCAATATAAAGGATTTGAATTCATCAAGTGAGAAATAACGGTTGAACGGAGACTGGTTTCTGGTACCTGATACGCTTACATGGGAAACATTACGTTCAGGCGTCGCCAATTCAATAAGTCCCGCTCCCTTAGCTGCAATCGGCTTTGAAAATTCATAGGCTGCTTGCTCACGCAACAATCCATAGGCGGAAACAGAAATCCCCTTCTCCTTGACGAGTATGACATCGCCGTTCTTCAAACGAAGATTAGGTACCGTTCCTTCCAGTGCAAAACGATACAGATCGAGCTTCTCAACAACCTTCTTGCTGCGAATCACTTCAATATGACGGTAACTGCCACGAGCCGCATCAATACCACCCGCCCTATCGATAAAGGCCATTATCGAATCGAGCGAACCGCCTGCATAACGTCCAGGACTGTTTACAAAACCAGTCACATAAACAGCAACCGGCTGCGCACTCTGCAAATTCACATAAACCTGGACATTATCTGTAAATACACGTCCGATTGCCTGCTTCACAGTAGCAAGAAGACTCGCCTGACGGAGGCCTGCCACATGAATTGGACCAACTTCAGGTAGGAAGAGATTTCCCTGCTGATCCACCACCAGAACATCGTCATAACTGCGAGCACCCCAAATGCGAACAACCACGCGATCTCCGGATGCAAGGATGTAATCTGAGGAAGTCATGTCGCTGAATGTCCCGGCAAATCGTCCCTCAAACAGATTGGACGCAAATGGGCGCAACACAACCGACGTTGCATTAGAGAGAGGTCCCTGAGCCCAAGCCGGTGCAGCTACATTTGTGGAAGGAAGAGTTGTACGACGATAGTCATTCGACGAAATACTTCCGCTCAATTGCGTACCATTGGGACCCATCATGGTTGCCATCGGCATAGCGGAAGCTGTTGCAGGCATCCCCACGCTGGACGGGGCCGAATTAGAACTTTGACCGAGTACAGATGCATATGTTACGGTGCTTTCGGTTGCGAAAACCAGACTCGACATCGTCGTCGAAAGAATGGCCGTCATCACTGCGATTTTCAATGGATTGAACTGCATTTTTAACTCTGATATTTAGAAACCGGCATGTTCACGAATGGAAGCAATAATCAATCGTACCATTCCATACAAGAAAAAGAACCCGAAGAAAGCACAAAGGGTGAAGATCCAAGTTCGCGGATAACGAGACTCATCCGGCAACGTCGGTTGCTGAATCGGCACAACATATTGAGTTTTAGCCAATGCCATGGCACGCGCCTGTTCTAGTGCCGTCATGGCAGAAATAAGCTGCTTCTGTGCAAACTCGCTTTCTATCATCAGGTTTTCGTATTGAGAAACCCATGCATTCAAAGGCACCGCCATTTTCTCATTACCGGCAATCCGCGCTTTCTCTGCCTGAAGTTGGGCTTCTACCGCAGCCAAACGCTTTTCAAGGCTTCTAACCATAGGGGCATCGGTACGCATATAAGAGCGTGCCTCTTCTAGTTGAGAATTGACTTTAGAGCGTTCTCCTTCCAGTTCAAACACCAAAGTCTGCAGGCCTGAAGCTGTGGCCTTAGGATCCAACTCACGATGCTCATCTCTGAAAGATTCCAAAGCCTTCTGCGCCTTTGTCACACGTTGTTGGGCAACCTTCACCTCATTCGAGGCCAGCTTTATCGAATCGTTACGAGAACGCTCATTCATCTCGTTGACAAGAGCTTCACTAGCCTTCAATGCAGCCAGTGCAATGCTCTGAGCCATTTTCGGGTCGTAAGCACGGACATTGAAAGTCACAATTCCACTGTCAACATCAAGCTTCGGCTGAGAAACACGAGACCAAAAGACCTCCTTATCCCAAGCCGTCGGCTCTTTTGACAATCGAGAAATCAAGTCATGAGAACTCGAGGAATAATGATCAACGACCTTAAGCTCCTGATCCAAAGCATTGAAAAGATCCGGAGATTGAAGGTATGCCTCAACAATACGAGCATTTTGTACGGATGAAGAGGAAGTCTTGAAAATTTGTGACGCAATATCAATGCCAGCACCTTGTTCAGCGACGTCCTTGACTGCAAACTGCGTTTCCGAAACATACATCGGCGAGGCAATCAGGGCGAAGTATCCGAAAGTCAGCAACGTAGGCACCGCAACAAAACTGCAGAATTCCTTCTCAAAAACGCTGCGACGATGCCACCAATTCTTAAGTTTGGAACCAACTGCGGAAGGGCCGGCAGCCTCAGGCATTTGATTAGCTTCAGGGACTGAAGTCGCCGTTGCCATTTCTTTTTTATCATCGTTTTGCATTACAAATATCCGTATATTCTTTAATAGCTTCGTTGACGTCAGGGTAATAAACCAGCTGACCGGCATTGAGCACCGCACCGCACACACAGTTCTGTTTGACGGTTGCCATGCTGTGAGAAACGAAAATCAGAGTGGATGTAGCAGCCTTTTCCTTTAAAGCTCGATCCGCCTTTTTCTTGAAAGCAGCATCGCCAACTGAATAAGCTTCGTCAATTAAATAGAAGTCGAAGCCAATCGCCATGGACAACCCGAAAGCAAGCTTGCTTCGCATGCCGGAAGAATACGTATTGATCGGCATGTCCATGTAATCGCCAAGCTCTGCAAAATCTTCGACATAATCGGTAACCTTTCGAATATCAGCACCGTAAACACGAGATACGAAGCGCAAATTTTCACGCCCAGTCAGGGAACCATGAAAGCAACCGCTGAACCCAATCGGCCAAGACACGCGAGATGTTCGAATAACGCGTCCGGAATCAGGCTGTTCAGCTCCGCCAATAATCCGGATCATCGTAGACTTACCAGCACCGTTTACGCCGAGTATGCCCATGCTTTTGCCTTCCTCGAAGCGTAGATTGACGTTATCGAGCACCGTATGCCAACCGTTCTTGACACGATAACGTTTGCAGACATTTTGTAATTCGATCATCAATTGTTCCTACGGCTACGAACATAGCGCTCAAGGAATCCCCCCAGAGCGCATACTGTCAAAGTTGTTAAGCCAAGGTAAGTCAGACTGACGCCAGAAACAGCATAGGGTGCATGCAAGGCCTCCCTACAAAGCTCAACAGCATGCAATACCGGATTCCACAATAAGTAATCGACTACTGACTGACTGAAAACCGATATCGAAAAAAAGACACCGGAAACAAAAAAGAGGATGCGCAAAACCATCGGCACCACTTTTTCTATGGCAGGAACATAGACTGCGAGAGACGATAGAACCATGCCAAACCCCAATGACAGAAGCGGCACCAAAACTACCATCGTCAGCAACAACGGAAGACTCCCCAGCATAAATGGTTCACCCAGAACCAGTGTTCCCGCACAAATAATCAAAGCGGTAACCAAAATCTGGGTTGCCGACGTCACGAGAGTTCTGGCAATCATGACATCCAATTCAGTCACTTGAGGAAAAGTCAGCAAGCCTTTATTGCCGCTTACCGCAGTCAAGCAACGGCTGATGGTATTTGTAAAAATATTCCAAATACCAAAGCCAATTGCAAGGAACATGGCCATCCCCATGCCATGTGGAGCCTGCCCGGCGCCCATGAAATGTCGTACACCCCAGAAAACGCCAATACCAAAAACACTCTGAATCAACACCCAGAGATAACCCAGCTTGCTATTGCCATTAATCGTATGGATTTCGCGCAACATCAGTGCTGAAATTACACGCGCCTGGACGATTGCCCCGCGACGCAAATCATTCCAGAACGTGGGAGCCTCAGTGCACCAACTCGACATAGCGCCAATCCTGATCTTTACCACGGCAAACGGCTACATAATGACGATCGCTTTCAGTCGTAATGCTGAAGCGGTGACATTGTTCACCCAGACCGTTTACATACTCGCGCTCCTTTGAAATCTGTGCCAGACCAAAAGGGGTCGCTTCTTGAACTACGGCATTGCCTGACAACTGCTTAACAAGTGTTTGCGCAAATTGCTGGAGCTCTTCAGACTGTTGTTTGTCTACAACAACTTGAGGTGCAGAGACCTCATGCTGCAACCCTCTTGGAGCCTGACACCCCGTCAACATGACTGCAGTAAAGGCAGTCATCGCAATAATCATTTTGGATTTCATTTCTAACCTTTGCTGTTAAAGACGAATCTGCTACTTTCGAGACAATACCCTGTGCACCACCTTTGCAATGCGGCAGACTTTGATCCACAAACCGACTTCAGGTTGTTCTTTTCTCAAAATGCGATAACAGACGTCCTCCGGACGGCAGACGCATGATGTCTTCCAATCCCAATATTTCGGATACAGTATATGGAAGAACCGGGCGTTGATCTCTTCAAGCCTCAGCGCCTGAGCGCCGAGCCTTTGAAGGCCGGGTTAGAACACGTACTTGACGCCAACCTTGCCGCCGATGGACGACGTGCCGTATTCGCCGCCGCCAATCATCATGTCGGCATTGAACATCAGGTTGCCGTTGACGGCGCGCAGGCCGAAGTCGGCCTGGACCGGCGACATGTCAAGGACGTCCTGGCTTGCGCCGTAGACCTTGATTTCCTTGTCGCCGAACGTCGGAACGTAGGCAACCTTGAAGCTCGGAGCGAACGTCCAGCCGGAGGCCGCAACTTCACCGCCCGAGATGCGGAGCGAAATCGGCATCTGGACATAGGTGAGGTCGGAGTCCGTCGCCTTGATCGTGCCGATCGTCATGTCATCCGTTTCCAGATGAGAGACGCGCAGGCCGATGCTCGGAACGAACTTGAAGGCACCCGCCGCAAGCTCGTACTGAGCACGCACGCCGGCGGAGTAGACGTTCACGTCAAGCTTTTGGTTCATGGCCGTCTGAGAAGCCGTGATCTTGTTTTCAGACTTGAGCCATGCGAGTTCGCCCACCACCTTCGCATCACCGAACTTCTGGCCGGCGTAAGCCGTCAGGCCGTAGTTCTTGATGCTGTTCTTGATGGAGGAGATGTCGCTGCGAACCGAAGCGTCGCCGTACTGCAGAGCCATGCCGGCCGTGAAGCCTTCGGCAACCTGCATGTCGCCGCCGAACATGGCATAACCCGCGTCGGAGCGGAAGCTACCGTTGTTGTCGAGCTTGTCGGCTTCGTAGCGTTCACCCGTGACGTCGACCCAGAGGTTGACGCCGGCGTTGAGTTGCTGGTCAAGAGACGTGCGGTTGGCAACCGTTTCGCTCATCACGAAGTCGGCACGGCGAGCCATGGACTGGATACCCGTGGAGGCAATGGCCGCAAGACCGGATTCGAGATTTACGCCACGATTAAGACGACCAAGTACGCCTTGGTCGAGCGGATATTACATAAGACGATTGACCGCCTCAGTGATCTGCGCGTTCGGCAAACCAGAGAGTTTTTCAATATCGAACCAGCCGTAGCTCTCGACATCATTTGTGACATTACCTGTGCCACTCACGGCTAATCCTGCTATTGTGATCCGCGTGGTTGGTTCGACACAATGAAAACAAACATGTGAGGAGATTGCAATCATGGCTGAGATTTCACGCAGAACGCTTGCCCTCGGGACAGCCGCAGCCGCCGCTGCCGCGGTTTTCCCCGGCGCTGCCGCCGCAAAACCCGCCAATGTCCCCGTGATCTGGGACGGCAAAAAGATGTGGGAGACCTTTGAAAAAGACGGCACGGGCTTTTCTTTCCCGCATAAACCGGGCAGCCCCAAGGCCTATGTAACCTTTGACACGCAGTGCCCGGACTGCATCCGCTTTTATGACAACATCGCGCCGCTTCTTGACAACATCAACCTCGTCTGGTGCCCGATTGCGTTTTTAAACATCCATTCGGACCCCCAGGGTGCAGCGATTCTGATTGCGAAGAACCCGGCTGAAAAGTTCATGGAGCAGCACCTGCACTTCCGGGACGCCGGTTTCCGGGGTTTCCGCTATGACCTCGCCAAGATCCCCGAGGACGTGAGAAACAAGGTGTGGACGAACACGAAGCTTGCCCGCCGCTCCGGGTGCCGCGCGGTGCCCTTCGGGGTTTATAAGAACCCCGAGGGTGAGTACATTGCGCTTGATGAAAACCTCAAGACCGAGGAACTCAAGGCAATCTTCGGACTGAAGTAACACTTTTGCCCGAAATGCGAAGCCCCGGATTTCGCGGTCCGGGGCTTTTTGTTGAGCGTTGCTGCGCGTTCTTACATCACTTTGAAAGCTTTTCGACTTCCGCTTCCAGTGTCTGAATGCGTTTACGCATGTCCCCGAGACGCATCATGAGAACGGCCGTACGCTCAAAGGCGCGACGCTCCTGCGCGGGGAAAATGCCGATCAACTGCTTTGCGCCTTCCTGCCAGTGCATGATGGAGGTGGCAGGACCCACTTCGCTGCCGTCAGGGATGGCGATGTGGCCGTTGATGTTGGCAGCGCCCCCGATCATGCAGTGGCTGCCGATTGTGGTGGAACCGGCAACACCCGTGCAGGCCGCCATCACGGTGTATTCTCCCACGCGCCCGTTGTGGCCGATCTGAATCTGATTGTCAAGCTTACTGCCCCTGGCAATCACCGTATTTTCAAGGGCCCCGCGGTCAACCGTGGTATTGGCGCCGATTTCGACGTCGTCTTCAATCGTTACGCCCCCGATCTGCGGGATTTTGACCCATTCGCCAGCAAACGGCGCAAACCCGAAGCCGTCGGCGCCGATCACGCTGCCTGAATGCAAAATCACGCGGTTACCGATTGTGCAGCCGTGGTAAACAACGGCGTTGGGGTACAGGATGGCGTCCTCGCCCACCGTGGTGCCGGCGCCCACGTAACTCCCGGGAAAAAGCCGCGTGCGCGCGCCGATCACGGCGCCCGCGCCCACGTAGGCGCCCGCTTCGATGACAGCCTCGGGAGAGACCTTTGCGCCTTCTTCCACCACGGCCTTCGGGTGAATAAAGCCTGTGGGGCGCTTGGGTTCTGTCATCACCTGCAGAGCCCAGGCAAACCAGGCGTAGGGGTTTGTGCAGACAATAAGCGGCCGGTCGGCGGGCGCCCCTTCGGGCCACATGGCCTTGAGGTCGGCTTCCGTTAAAACAATGACGCCCGCATGACTTGCCTTCGCAGCATCCCTCAGACGCGGCTGCGCAAGAAACGCGACGTGCTCGGGACCCGCGTGATCCAGGGGGGCAAGACGCTCAACGCACACTTTTTCGGCGCCGCCCAAAAAACGGCAGCCGAGACGGTTGGCGGAGCGCTTTTCAATTTCAGCCGTCAGTGCGGCAACGGGAAACGACATATGTACCCCCTTTTCGGGCAGATAAAAACAAACCGCGGCGCGTTCAGAGGATCTCCCCTGAAACTCACCGCGGGAACAAACGCTCGAGAATTACTTCGCCGGTTTGTTGAGGCGCTTGATGACTTCGTCGGTGAGGTCAACCTTGGGGCTCGCCCAGACAGCTTCCTGAAGAATCAGGTCGTACTTCTGGCTCTTGGCGAGATCCTGAATGATGCGGTTGGCGCGCGAGAGAATAATCTGGCTTTCTTCCTGAGCGCGCTGGTTGCGCTCTTCAAGAAGCGCGCGCTGCATGCGGGTGATTTCGCGTTCTTCTTCGGCGAGGTCACGGCGCTTGCTTAAGCGTTCACTCTCGGTCATCACGGCGCTGTCTTTTTCAAACTTGCCCGCCTTATCCTTAAAGGCGCGCACGCGGCGGTTTAATTCGTCTTCTCGGCTCTTGAAGTAGCTCTTGAGCTTATTCTGCGCGGCAACGGCGGGCGCCGATTCCGCAAGGATCTTTCCGGGATTCACCACCCCCACCTTGAAGTCAGCGGCCATGGCGCCGGTTGCGAGAAACGCGGCGGCTGCCGCTGCGATCAAACCCTTTTTAAACATGAGTCAAACCTGTGTAATGCGTGTCAGAAAACCGATAGGCCGGATTGTAACCCGTCCGAGACTGGGTCAAACCAGGCCTGTTGTTTAAAAATTTGTCCGGACGCAGGTTGTGCGCCCGGACAGAAGAAACTCTTAGAAGCCCGTACCGATCTGGAACTGGAAGCGCTGCGTGTTGTCGCCGTCCTTCTTGTTGATCGGGAAGGCAAGCGAGAACTTCAGGGGCCCCAGGGGCGAAATCCAGGCAATACCAAAGCCCCAGGAGTAACGGAGGTCATCCAGAGCAAAGTTCGTTTCGCCGCTTCCGCTGTAGCCCCAGACGTTGCCGCCGTCCAAGAACATCAATCCGCGCAGGGTCTTGTCGGCCCCCGGCAGCGGCATCAGGAGTTCCGCGGAGAAAACAAGCTGCTGGTTGCCGCCCAGGTTGTCGCCGTTCGTGTCCTTCGGACCCAGGCTTGAGCTTTCGTAGCCTCGCACCGAGCCGATGCCGCCCGCGTAGAAGTTCTTAAAGAACGGATAGCGCTTGCTGCCGTAGCTGTCGCCGTAACCGGCCTGCATGTTGAGGCCCAACGTCCAGAAGTTCGTGATCGGCAGGTACTGCGTGATCTGATAGGTCGCGCGGTAGTACTGCGTATCGAGGGCCGGCAAGGACACTTCCGCGTTAAAGCGCTGATAGCGCCCGCGCGTGGGGGCCAATACATTGTCTCGGCTGTCGCGCGACCAACCTAAAGTCAGAAGCAGTGACTGCGGCTTATCGCCGTACTGATCCACATAGTCCCAGTAGCGCTTAGGCGACGGGTCCGTGCCGCCTCTTAAATCAACCTTCGTCATTTCCCAGCGGGTACCGACGAAGATGCGGTCAAGTTCGGTCACAGGAACACCAAAGCTGATGCCTGCGCCGATCGTTTCGTAGGCAACGTTGGAGACATCGAGCTCATCGAGGTCAACACGCCGGTCGTAGATATCCCAGTTGCGGCTGATCCCTTCGGGCGTGATGTAGGGTTCCGTGAGGCTGAAGGCGTACGTTCTCTGGCTCTTTGAAGTATTCACCTCAATGGAGGTCGACTTACCGGAACCGAAGACATTGTCCTGGGCAAAGCCCGCGGACAAGATGATGCCGTCGCTGGTGGAGTAACCGGCACCGAGAGAAATCGAACCCGTGGGACGTTCTTTCACGGCAATGTCAAGATCCACCTGATCGCGCGTGCCCTGCACGGGCTTGGGGTCGGCGGTCACCGAATCGAAGTAGCCGAGACGGTCGATGCGGTCGCGGGAGAGCTTTACTTTGTCGCTGTCAAACCAGGCCGATTCGTACTGACGCACTTCACGGCGGATCACGTCGTCACGCGTGCGGGTGTTGCCGGTGATGTTGACGTGGCGCACGTAGGCACGGCGCCCCGGGTCGATCGTATAGACGATTTCGACGGTGTCTTTTTCAGCGTTTGCCACCGGGTTGGGTGTGGCCGTACAGAAGGCGTAGCCGAGCGTCGAGAACTTGTCCACAATCGCCTGGCTGATGTTGTTGACCTTCTCGGCGTTGTAGGTCTCACCCGTTTCAAAAGTCAAAAGCGGCTCAATTTCTTTTTCCAGGCCCAGCATATCGCCCGCAAGCTTCACGCCGCTCACGGTGTACTTCTCACCCTCGGTCATGTTGATGGTGATAAAGACGTCAGCCTTGTTGGGCGCGACCGACACCTGCACGCTGTCGATCTTAAAGTCGAGGTAACCCTGGTTCAGATAAAAGCTTCTCAGGGTTTCAAGGTCGGCTGCGAGCTTTTCGCGGGAATAAAGGTCACGGCGCGTGTACCAGCTCGACCACTTGTGCTCACTGAGCTGCATCAGGTCCATGAGTTCATCGGCATCAAACAAGTTGTTCCCGACGAAACGGATCTGCTTAATGGAACTTGCGCTTCCCTCGTCCACATTCATCGTGACGCGCACGCGGTTGCGGGGCAACGGTGTCGTGGTGGTGTTCACCTGCACGCCGTAGTAGCCCTTGGAGAGGTACTGACGGCGCATTTCCTGATCGGCCCGGTCAAGCACGGACTGGTCAAAGATGCGGCCTTCAGCCAGGCCCACGTCACGGAGGCTTTTTTCCACGCCGTCCTTATCAAAGGCCTTGATGCCGCTTGTTTCAATGGAGGCGACAGCCGGGCGCTCGGTGATGCGGATCACGATCACGTCGCCGTCGGCACCCACCGAGACGTCACGGAAAAGCCCGGAGCCGTAAAGCGAATGAATGGCTTCGGTACCGCGTTCCGGCGTGTATTCATCGCCCACCCGAAACGGCAGATGCGAAAACACCGTACCCGGTTCGGTTCGCTGAATCCCTTCAACGCGGATGTCGCGGATGGTAAACACCTGTGCGGCCGCAGACACGGCAAATGCCGCGAGCACGGCAGCGGCGGCACTGCGCAAGAAAAACTTTTCCGTCATTTATGTTCTTTATTCAATGGCACAAGGCCCGGCGTTGTCGTGAAAAAACGCCGGGAGAAGCGCCCGCAAACCGTGTGGCACGGCTTATCGGGCACAGAAACTGCGTCAGTTTAGCCCGAAGAGGCGCGTTATGTCATTACCCACGGCCAAAACCATCAGCAAAAGAAGCAGAAAAACACCGATTTTCTGCCCCCACTCGGCAACCTGCGGCGCGGGTTTGCGGCCCGTCACCATTTCATACAAATAAAACATGAGGTGTCCGCCGTCGAGAACCGGCACCGGCAGGAGATTTAAAACACCGATGCTGATTGAGATGAGCGCCAGGAAAAGCACATACGGCACAAACCCGTATTGAAGGGTTTGCCCGGCCATATCCCCGATTGCAACGGGTCCGGAAATGCTTTTGACGCTGACGTTGCCGGAAAGCATCCCGGCGACGGAATTCACGGTAAGCCGGATCGTGTCCCAGACCTTCACGACCCCGATGCCCAAAGCGTCAACCGGCCCCGCGTGTTCAAAGACAAAGTCCCCGACGGAGCCAAGGCTCGCGCCGATGCGGCCGATCGTCTGACCGTTTACGTCCTCGGGGCGCACTTCGGTGACGACGGTGCGCTCAACACCTTCGGGGTTTTTAACCCGCATCTCCAGCGTTTGTCCGGTCTTTGCGCGGATGGCCGTAATCATTGACTGCACGCCCGTGACCGGTTTTCCGTCAAGCGTCAGAACCGTATCGCCGCGGGCAAGGCCCGCAGCCTCCGCTGCCCCGCCCTTTATGACTTCAGCCACTACGACGGCCTGCGCATAGGGCATAAGGCCCAGGTACTCCAGAGGATCGGTCTGGCCGTCACCGTGAAAGGCGGAGAGGTCAAAACGCACGGTGCGCGGCACGCCCCCTTCGGTTGTCACCGTCGCGGGAACGTCGGCTTCGCCCATGTGGTTTAAAAATTCCATCCGCACGGCGTTGCGGGTCTTAACCGAAACGTCTGCGACCCGGGTAACCGAATCACCGGCGTCAATCCGCAATTCATACGCCTGGGTTCCGGCAGGGGGCACGCCCATCTTCCCGGACGGTTCATACGTCCCGAGCATTGCCAAAGCGGCATAAATCAACGCCGCCAGGATGAGGTTCATCGCGGGGCCCGCAAACACCACGGCAAAGCGGCGCCAGACGGACTTGCGGTCAAAGGCATTGGCCCAGTCGGCTTCCGAAAAAGTCTTCCCTTCTTTTAAAAGGTTCTCTTTTTCGGCCGTATCAAGCATCTTGACGTAGCCCCCCAGCGGCCACATCGAAAGCCGCCATTCGCAGCCGCGCTTATCGGTTCTCTTTAAAAGAACCTTACCGAAGCCAAATGAAAACGCGAGGATTTTTACGCCCGCCATGCGGGCGACAATGTAGTGTCCCCATTCGTGAATGACGACAATGATCCCTACCGTGAGGACAAAACCAATGATTCCGAGCATGTTCCCGTCTTAATCGATGGCGGTTGCAGATTGTTGGGTATCAGCGTGACTTCTGAGCGACCCAGCGCTGAGCTCTCTGCCGGGCTTCTTTGTCGACAGCCAAAATTTCTTCGAGCGACGTGGGCGCCTCACCCTGGAACTTGCTCATCATCACCGAGCAGAGTTTGGCAATGTCGGTGAAACGGATTCTGCCGTCCAGAAACGCCCTTACCCCCACTTCGTTGGCGGCATTTAACACGATCGAGGAAATCCCGCCCATGTTAAGTGCCTCATAGGCGTAGGAAAGCTGCGGGAAGCGCTCGGTGTCGGGCTCTTCAAACGTCAGGGCACTCACTTTTGTGAAGTCGAGGCGGTCCACGCCGCCGTCCAGGCGCTCCGGATACCCCAGACACCAGGCAATGGGCATACACATGTCCGCGGGCCCCATCTGCGCAAGGACCGCGCCGTCCCCGTACTGCACCATCGAGTGAATCACCGACTGCGGATGGATGACGGTGCGAATACGCTCCGCGGGGACCCCGAACAAGTGATGCGCTTCAATGACTTCAAGCCCCTTATTCATGAGGGTTGCCGAGTCAATGGAAATTTTGGCGCCCATGTGCCATGTGGGGTGAGCCAAGGCCATATCCGGGGTCACCTCCGAGAGGTCCAGGGACTTCTGATGGTGAAAGGGGCCCCCTGAGCAGGTAAGCCAAATGACGGCGTCACGTTTGGCCTCGTCGTCAGCCGATGCCAGGCACTGCGCTACCGCATTGTGTTCACTGTCAACAGGCAAAAGGAGCGCCTTATTCTCACGCACGGTCTGCATGAGAAGCTCCCCTCCGCACACCACGCTTTCTTTGTTGGCAAGTAAAAGGCGCTTTCCTGCCTTGGCCGCCGCAAAGCTCGGCGCAACGCCCGCGGCACCCACCACGGCCTGCACCACGACGTCCACATCCTGCATCGCGGCAATATCGCTGATCGCGTCAGCGCCCGCCGCCACGCTCACGCCGGTGATGCCGAGTTTGCGCATCTCCTCAACAAGGGCCTTATAGCGGGATTCATCGGCAATTGCGACGATATAGGGACGCCAGACGCTTGCAAGCTGCGCGAGCTTTTCCACGTTGGACCCTGCAGTAAGCGCAAACACACGGTAGCGCTCCTGATAGCGGGAGATAACTTCAAGCGCGCTGCGGCCGATCGAACCGGTAGCGCCCAAAACGGCGATGTTTGTCAGTGACGTCATAGATGGGAGGAGCCTTCAGACCTCTTGGTCCTGCCGGCCCCTGAGACAACCGCAGTGAAAGTTGCGGAGCGGGTACATTGTAGACGATGCGGCCGAGCGATAATTTCATTAAAAATCAAAGGCAGTTTCCAGCAAAGCATTGAAAGTTAGAATTTCAAGGGCGCTCTGACTTCTCCGGAAGGAAGCCTTTTGGGAATACCGCAAGCAAAGCCGGCACCGGGCGGATTTCCGTTCTCGCTACCAGCCCTCGTCTTATGCTTTAAGCCTCAGATACTCCGGCACCGAAAGCACAATCCGCCCGTCGATGCGCTCGACAAAGTCCGTGCGCTTTTCACCGTAGTCCGAGTCATTTAACACCACGCGGATGGCGTTAAGCCGTGCACGGCGCTTATCATCACTGCGGATAATGGTCCAGGGTGCGTAAGGCGCTTCCGTCGTGCGGAACATCCGTTCAATTGCGGCGGTGTATTCGTCCCACTTGTCAAGCGACGCCAAATCCACGGGCGAAAGCTTCCAGCGGCGCAGCGGATCGATCTTGCGCTGCTTAAACCGGCGCTTCTGTTCCTTACGGCCCACATCAAGCCAAAACTTAAAAAGCTGGATGCCGTTATCGACGAGGCTTTTTTCAAAGTTCAGAACTTCCCGTAAAAAGAGCTCGGTCTGCTCCTTGGTGCAAAAGCCCATGACGGGTTCCACCACGGCCCGGTTGTACCAGGAGCGGTCAAAAAAGACGATTTCCCCGGGGCTCGGGAGTTGATTGACGTACCGCTGAAAGAACCACTGTCCCTTTTCGGCGTCCGTGGGTTTAGCCAGAGCCACGATGCGCGCGCCGCGCGGATTCATGTTTTCCACGAAGCGCTGGATGGTGCCTCCCTTACCTGCGGCGTCACGGCCCTCAAAAAGGATGATTACCTTCTTGCCCTTTTCCTTCACGTCCTTCTGCAGTTTCAGAAGCTCAATCTGAAGCCCGTAGAGCTCTTCTTCGTAAAGGTCGTTGTCGTAGCCGTTCGCATAGGGATAAGCGCCTTCAGCGGCTTGAGGGACCAGATCGTTCATGTGCTCGAGAACTTTGCCCGTTTCTTCAAACCGTTCGGCAGCCTCCCGCGCAATGAGGTCACGCAGGACCTTATCGCGCGTCTCAGGCGGAAAGCGCGCGGTGATTGTCTCTGCGAGTGTCGCGGGCTCAGCGGCGAACCCCGCCCCCGCGAGGCTCTTTAAGAGGCGTTTAACGGCTTTGGCGCCGTCGTCTTTGGCATCAATCACGGCCACGCGGTCGATTTCCTCAGTGAGGTGCTTTTCTTTGTCTTCCGTCTTTTTGGCCATGGTCTGTCTCCGGATATAAGTCCTCAGGACGATTTCTTGAGTGTAATTAAAGTCACCTCACCAGTGGTGCCGATTCGCAAAGGAAAACCGTTCCAGAGGTAGGTGCCCTGATTAATGTAGAGCCTGAGATTTCCGGCACCCGTTTCGGCTGCCGGGATGTTGTAGAGGCCTTTCAAAAGCCCCGCGTTAAGGCGCTCCGTCACAAACGCAATGCCGGGCGCCTGCCCGCCGTGCGTGTGGCCGCTAAGCTGCAGGTCAACGCCACGGCCCGCGACCTTAAAGGCGAGCTTGGGCTGGTGCGCAAGTAGCAAAACCGTTGCGTCGGGCGAACCGAAAAGCGCTTTCTCAAGGTTCGGCAGTTCCCGGCCGAAACGCGCGGCCATGGGGTCTGTGAGCCCTGCAACCACCAAAGGCGTCCCCTTCACGTCTATAACGCCGTGAGCATTCCAAAGCATCCTTACGCCGAGTTTGGGCAAAAGTTCCCGCCACCCCGCGTAATCCGTGTAGTGCTCATGATTGCCGTCAACGCCCCACACACCGTAGGGAGCCCGAAGATCCTTTAAAGCCTGCATCACAGGCGCCAGGTGCGCGGCCGTACCGTCGGCAAAATCTCCGGTGAGCGCAATAAGGTCGGGCTTAAGAGCATTCACCGCCGCCACAGCCTTTTCAAGGCGCTTTCCGGTAATCAGCGAACTCACGTGAAGGTCAGAAACCTGTGCAACCGAGAAGCCGTCCAACGCTCCCGGCAGCCCGTCAACGGCAATCTCCACCCGCACGACTTCGGGCGCGGCAAGCGCCCGCCATTCGCCCCAGGCCGTGGCAAAAACAGCCACGGCGGCAATCACGGCCGCAAGGGACTTAATTTTTGCCAGCCGATTAAAGGGAAGCCCCGGCGCAATGCGAAGAAAAAGCGAGACGACTTCGCGCAAAGCGGTCAACGCCGCCGCGCAGACCACAGTGAGTTCGAGGTAGTCCCCGATGACCATCACAGCTTCCGGCAGCACCGGCGCCACCATGGAGCCCCCGACTACAACCACAACACTCGGGAAAAGGGCCCCCGCGGCCAAAAGAACGGCCAAGAACACGCGCCACCTGAGGCTTACCGTCACGGGCCACACCGCCCGAAAAAAGACAAAGAGCGCCAATAGCGGCAGGATCACGGCAAAGCGCATAACTTAATGCACCTCGCGGAAAAGGGCTGCGGGAATCGAAAGCCGTACGGCCGTGCCGTGCGGGAAAACCGAGGCGTCCACCGGGCCGATTGCCACGCTCGCACCGATCTTTTCCGCGCGCTCGCGCATGATGTTCATGCCGACATGGCGTTTGCCGCGCTGCTTTAAGAGTTCCATATCAATGCCGCAGCCGTTATCCATGACGGTCAGCGTAAAGTCAGAGCGGCTGTCGATGACGATTCTCACGTCCGTGGCGTGCGAGTGCTTGCGCACGTTGGCCAAAGCTTCCTGCATGATGAAAATCACCTGCAGCTGCTGCTTGTCGGTGAGGTTCGGTTCCTTGCCTTCCGAGATAATCTGGGCCTTGAGTTTGGTCTGAATCTCAAAGCGTTCAATCGCGGTCGCAATTGCTGCGGCAAAGCTTTCCTTATGAAGCCGCTCGCGGAAGTTCAGCAACAGCTCACGGACGTCTTCGTAGCTCTCCTGCACGCCGGTGCGGATCTGTGCGACGGTGTCGTTCACAAGCGCCTTATCGTCGTTTTTAAGGCCGCTTTCAAGTAACTGCACCTGAATGTTTAAAAACGACAAAGACTGAGCGATCGAATCGTGCAGCCCCTGCGCCATGAGCGTGCGCTCCTGCACGACCGCGTACTGCTGGTCGCGGGCAATGAGGCGGATATTGTCAATGGCAACCCCAAGGTGCGAACCGAAACTCTCATAGAGCCGGTAGTTTTGTGCCGCCAGCTGCTCCGTTTCGTCGTAGCACAAGAGGAAAATCCCGAGGTTTTTGGTGCCGCTTCGGATATGGAAAACGTAGGTCGTGCGGATTCGCGGACTCCTGCCTTCGGTCTCCCGCAGAGACGTCAGAAAATCAGCCGGCGTCTCGGGCGTCACGCGAAGCGGCAGGTCCGCCTCCATCGCGTTTTTAAGCTGCGCGAGAGGCAGAGGCTTCGCCGCCCACCGGGAAAAAAGCGCTTCCGGCAGGCCGCTGCCGGCCGCAAGTTCCAGGGTCTTTGTCTTTTCGTTCAGCAAAAAGACCGCGCAGCCCGAGGCATTCGTGAAGTGCATTAGCCGCGCCGTAAAGCCTTCGCAGATCTCATCCACGCTGTGCTGACGCCCGAGGTAAGAAGACAACTCATAAAGCTGCGCAAGATTGCGGTTTTTTTCTTCAACAGCCTGCGTTTTTTCGGTGACCTTTCCTTCAAGGTTTTCCACGAGGTCTTCAAGGCGCCCGGCCATCGCGTTAAAGCCCTGGCCGATACGCTCAAACTCTTCGCTTGTGGGTTCCGGGTTCACCCGCGTGGAAAGATTTCCCCTCGTGACGCTTTCAATCCCGCGCCGCAGGGCTTCCGTGGGACGGATCACCCAGCGCAGCAGCAGGGCCATGATCACAAAGAGACTTCCCACCGCAAGCACAATGATCGCAAGCTGAATCCAGCGCTGGTAGCTCATCAGTACCGTGCGGCTTTTTTCCAGATACTGCTGCAGCTGCGTGAGCTCCGTGAGAATCGTCGTGAGGCGCTTGGGGTCAACTGCCGTTCCGTTTAAATGCGCATCGGTAAAAAGCGGGAGTACCGTGCCGATCCATTCGCGGTTAATGCGCACCACACGGCCGGTGACGGCCTCATCGCGCCAAATCGCGGAATTAAGCCACTCCTCGCCCTGCTCCATTTTCTCGAGATCCTCGGCAAAACGGCGCACGGCGCTCTGATAAAGGGCATCAGACGCGGTGTCGTTGACGGCAGCGTTCACCTGATACACCCCGGTCTTCATGCTTTCCACCCGGTTGATGACGGTGGAACTCGCTTCCATCTGCCAGCCCAGCACCACAGTGTATCCGAGGCACATACTGATAAAGGACACCCAAAGCATGGTGAGCGCCAGAAGGCGCAGCGAAAGCGACCGAAACAACCCTTTGACGCGCTTGGGATAAAGTGACTCCATCTCTTATACCGTTTAGAAAAGTGTGGGTTCAGGCTCTTCTTCCTGCGCGGCGGCCTCCCCGCCGCCGGCGGCTTGGGTCGGGATGGCAGAGAGCATCTGCGCGGCAAAGCGGATCGGAAGCGGCCGGCCCTTACGCGCCCTGTGCCCGAACTGCTGGTGCCAGTCGGCCTTCACCAGTGTCTTCTGACGCACCGTGCTGCGGCCCTTGCCGCTTACGATGCAGCCTGTGTCGCCTGCGGTCAGCACGGCGAGCAGCTTTTCACCGGGGTTAAGGTCCATGAGGATCACGCCCTTCCCGCCGCCACGGAGTTCCCTTAATTCCGAGAGGTCAAACACGAGAAGCCGGCCTTCACCGGAAAGGCACGCGAGGTATGGCGTCTCTTTACCGATCACCTGCGGCGCAAGCAGCTTGGCGCCCTCATCGGGCCTCATAAAGGCTTTGCCGCTTCTCACGCGCGCAAAGAGATCTGACAGACGGCACTTCAGCCCAAAACCGTTGTCGGCCGCAAAGACAACACCCTCTTCGCCTTTACCGGCAAGGTACCCAACAATCTCGGTCTTTGCGTCAATATCAAAGAAACTTGTGAGCGGCAGGCCATCACCGCGGGCTCCGGGCAATTGCGCCACCGGCGTCGAATACGTGCGGCCGTCGGAAGCAACCGCAACAAGCGTATCGGTCGTCATGCATTCCAAGGAGACCAAGAGGTCGTCGCCCACCTTGAAGTTCATGAGGGACGCATCATGCCCGTGGCCGGTGCGCGAGCGCACAAAGCCCTTCTGGGAAATCACCACCGTCACAGGGTCGTTGGTGACCACCTGCTCGACCACCGCTTTTTTGGCGGCTTCAACAAGCGTTCTGCGCTCGTCCCCGAAGGCCTTCACGGCTTCCTTTGTTTCCTTGGCAATCAGGCGTTTCAGAACCTTTTCGTCGCCCAGAATTTTCTCGAGTTCGGCCTTCTCGGCTTCAAGCGTCTTGATTTCTTTGTTGATGCGCTCGTACTCGAGGTTTGCGATCTGTCTTAAGCGCAGGTCAAGGATGTCGGCAACCTGTTCCTCAGAAAGATTAAATTCCTTCGCAAGCACCTCAGCCGGCTTTTCTTCAAACCGGATGATTTCAATCACGCGCTCGATGTTGTCGCAGCAGATGACGCGGCCCTGAAGGATGTGAAGCCGTGCAAGCACCTTTTTAAGCCTTGCGTCCGTGCGGGCGCGCACAATCCCCATGCGGGCGTTCACCCATTCCGAGAGCACTGTTCTCAGGCCCTTTTGCGCGGGACGCCCGTCGGTTCCGATCATCACGAGGTTAATCGGGGCGTTGGATTCAAGCGACGTCTGCGCAAGCAAGGTATTCACAAAGAGATCACGGTCAATGCGCGAGGTCTTCGGTTCAAACACGAGCCGCACGGGCTCGTCTTTGCTGCATTCGTTTCTGACGCGCTCCAGAACCGCGAGCATCGCGCTCTTTGTCTGCTGCTGATCGGCTGTGAGCGCTTTTTTGCCGGCTTTGGGTTTGGGATTGGTGATTTCCTCGATTTCCGAGAGCACGCCTTCGGCGCTTGCCGCCGGCGGCAGTTCATCAATCACAAGCTGCCACTGCCCGCGCTGCAGGTCTTCAAAGTGGTAGCGCGCCCGCACGCGAAAGCTCCCTCGACCCGACGCATAAGCTGCCCGGATTTCCGCGGGCGACGTGATGATCTGACCGCCCCCCGGGAAGTCCGGCGCCGGAATCTTTTCCAAAATGTCGTCTAACGTCGCATCGGGGTGCGCTAAAAGAAGCAATACGGCGTCTGCGACCTCCGTGAGGTTGTGCGGCGGAATTTCCGTTGCCATACCCACGGCGATGCCGCTTGCGCCGTTTAACAGCAGCAGCGGAAGCTTTGCCGGCAGCACCGCCGGTTCCTTCAAGGTGCCGTCGTAGTTGGAAAGAAACTCCACGTCCTCGCTGTCGATTTCGTCCAAAAGCAGCGACGCCGCTTTCTGAAGCCTCACTTCGGTGTAACGCATGGCAGCCGGCCCGTCCCCGTCGCGGCTGCCGAAATTGCCCTTACCGTCAACGAGGGGATAGCGCATCGAGAAAGGCTGCGCCATTCGCACCATCGCGTCATAGGCCGCCTGATCGCCGTGGGGATGGTATTTACCGATCACGTCGCCCACCACGCGGGCGCTTTTTGAAAAGCGGTCCGAGGCGGTTAAGTGCAGCCGCTGCATCGCGTAAAGAATACGGCGCTGCACGGGCTTCATGCCGTCAACAACGTCGGGCAGAGCACGGCTTTTCACAACAGACAGGGCGTACTCGAGATAGGCGCGTGCCGCGTAGTGCGCAAGCGTCAATTCATCTGCATCGGTTTCTTTAGGCGGCAGGTCGCCTGCAAGCGCCGCAGGCAGCAGATTCTTTTTCTCAGCGGGAGCCTCGCTTTCGCCGGCTTCACCATCCTGAGGCGCTGCATCAGAAGTTTCGGAAGCCTGATCAGCCTCCGGCGTTTCCTTGCCCTCCTCGGTCGCTTCAGGAGCCGCGTCCTTCACCTTTTCTTCCGGGAAAAGTTTTGTCGTCACGTGTTTGCCGTCTGTTGCCTTGGCCATAAAAATTACCGTCTGTCCGTCAAGAAAAAGATTGCGCCCGTGCGGTCCCGGCCGTCTTCTTCAGAGGACAACCGGAAAGAATCGCAAACGTTTGATTTTAACTCAGGAAAGTACTGCTTTTTCGGGCAAAAACTTTGACAAAGCCCGCACGAAAAGCACCTAATAGTTGTCCCTGCCGTCGAGATCATCGTCATGAACCGTGTCGGACACGTCCTTTGCCTTACTTTCCGGCAAAGCGGCCGCATCAGCCTCTCCCGCGTTTAAATCCCTGAGCCGGCGGTTCATGACGTTGGTGCGGGTTCTGAGTTTGGTAAGGTCGCCCGTGACGCCTTCAATGCGTTTTTCCACTTTGGCAACCGCCTCATTAAAGCGCTCAAATTCGGTTTTAACAACTGCCAGAAGCCGCCAGACTTCCGCACTTTTTTCTTCGACGGCCAAGGTCCTGAAACCCATCTGCAGGCTGTTGATAAGTGCCGCCAAAACCGTGGGGCCTGCGACCGTCACCCGCACTTCCCGCTGAATCCGCTCCATGAGCCCCGGGCACTTCAAAACCTCAGCCCAGAGACTCTCAGCCGGGAGGTAAAGCACCGCAAATTCCGTCGTATACGGGACCTCCACGTACTTCTCATGAATCTTTCGGGCTTCAAGCAGTATCCGGTTATAAAGCGCCTTGCGGGCCGCTTCCGCCGCGGCTGCGTCCCCGGCTTCCGTTGCCTGCGTGAGCCGCTCATAGTCTTCCAGAGGAAACTTCGCGTCAATCGGCAGCCACACGGTTTCACCGGTTGTTCTTCCGGGAAGCTTCACGGCAAATTCCACACGCTCAGAACTTTTCGGGCGCGTTGCGACGTTGACCGCATACTGCTCGGGCGTTAAGAGTTCCTCAAGAATCATTCCGAGCTGCACTTCACCGAACGTGCCCCGGGTTTTGACGTTGGTGAGTACCCGCCTTAACCCCTCAACGTTACTTGCCATCTCGCGCATTTCGCCCAAACCACGGTGTACGGCGGAGAGCTGATCTTCCACGGTCTTAAAGCTTGCGGTAAGGCGCGTTGCGAGCGTCTCCTGCAGTTTCTCCTCGACCGTCGCGCGCATCGCTTCAAGCGCACGGGCGTTGGTGTCGTTAAGCGTCCGCGCCTCGCGTCTTGCTTCTTCCTGAAAGGTGCTCATGGACCGGGCCACTGCCGAGAGCCCCTCGTTTTGGGTGCGCGTGAGGCCCTCAAGGGTTTGCCTCAGTTCCGTCTGCAGACTTCTGTCACGCTCAGCGGCAAAGGCCTGGCTTCTTGCGAGGGTATCGGACAAAAACTGTGCCGTGCGGTTTTGGTTGTCATTCATGCGCTCGCAGGACGCAAGCACATCACTTCTCACGCCGTTAACCTGCACGGCAAGCCCTGCCGCCGTCTCGTGCGTGCGGCGCTCAAGCGCGGCGATAAAAGTCTCTTCAAAGGCTTCGCGCCCGCGCTTTTCCCGCGCCTGCCCCGCGAGAATAAAGCCCGCAAGGACAATGACGAGCACCAGCAGCGCCGCAAGAATCCCGACGAGAAAAACCGCATTGGTGTTTAAAAAAGCCGCTACCCCTGTCATAGTGCCTGATCTTTGAAAAAGTACGGCACGAAGCTTAACAGGCAGAAACGAAACGGGCCCGGTTTCGTTTATCGAAAGTCCAGGCCCGCGCGTTGGGTTAAAGCGTACTGCCGTTAAGAGGCAAGCAGCGCATTCATCTCACGGATAAAGCCGTTGGGATCAGCAAGCGTCCCCTGCTCGGCCAAAACCGCCTGATCAAGGATCACCTTGGCCCAGCGCTCAAACGCGGCGTCATCACCGGCCGCCGCCTTCTGCACCAGAGGATGGTTGACGTTCACTTCCAAAATGTAGCGGGCCTGCGGCACGGGCTGGCCCGCCGCCTCAAACATGCGGCGCATCTGAGCCGAAATAAACGACCCGTTTTCAGCCACCACGCAGCTCGGGGAGTCTGTGAGGCGCGTTGCGGCGCGCACGTCAACGACCTTGTCCCCGAGGGCCTTCTTAAAGCGTTCAACCAGGGGTTTGGCTTTTTCAGCCGCTTCTTTTTCCTTGGCCTCGTCCTTTTTGTCAGCGAGTTCCCCGAGTTCGAGGTCTGAGCTTGTCACCGAGACAAAGGCCTTGCCCTCGTACTCAAAGAGGTTCCCCATGAGCCACTCGTCGATCCGCTCCCACATGAGAAGCACTTCGATGCCTTTTTTCTTAAGCTCTTCAAGGTAGGGCGACGTCTCCGCCGTCTGCCGGCTGGTGGCCACGAGGTAATAAATCTTGTCCTGACCCTTGGGCATACGGGCAACGTAGTCGGCCAAACTCACGTCCTCACTGCCCGTGCCGGCCTTCGTTGAGGCAAAGCGCATGAGCTTCATGAGCGTGCCGCGGTTGGCGGGATCCTCAACGGGGCCTTCCTTCAGAACGCGCCCGAACGTCTTCCAGAAGGCGGCGTACTTCGCGGGATCGTCCTTGGCAAGCTTTTCAAGCATTGTGAGCACGCGGTGCGTGAGCGCTTTCTTCAATTTCTGCGTCACGGCCGTTTCCTGCAGCATTTCACGCGAAACGTTGAGGGGAAGGTCGTTCGTGTCCACAAGCCCGCGCACAAAGCGCAGGTAGTGCGGCAGGAACTGCTCGGCTTCATCCATGATGAAGACGCGCTGCACAAAAAGCTTGAGCCCGTGCTCGGCATCACGGTTAAAGAGATCCCACGGGGCCTCGGTCGGGATGTAAAGAAGCGACGTGTACTCAAGCTCCCCTTCGACCTTGTTGTGGCTCCAGACCAAAGGATCGTCGTAGGCGTGGGTTAAATGTTTATAGAACTCCTTGTACTGCTCGTCCTTTACGTCGCGCGGGGCGATCGTCCAGAGGGCCTTGGCGTCGTTAACCTGCACCCACTCAAATTCCGGTGCCGCAGGCTTTTCCCCTTCTTTCGGGGTTTCAGCCGTCTTTTCCTTCCAGAGATAAACAGGTACGGCGATGTGATCCGAATACTTCGTGATCGCTGTTTCCAGAACCCAGGCATCCAAAAACTTCTGCGCATCCGCTTTCAGATGCAGCACGATGTCTGTGCCGCGCTCCTTGCGGTCAATTCTTTCAGCCGTATAGGTGCCCAAGCCTTCGCTTTCCCAGCAGACGCCTTCGTTTTGAGCAGCCTTTGCCGAGCGCGAGTAAACCGTTACTTTATCGGCGACAATAAAGGACGAATAAAAGCCGACGCCAAAGCGCCCGATCAACTGCGAGTCCTTGGCGGCGTCACCGGAGAGCGACTTAAAGAATTCATCGGTACCGGACTTGGCGATGGTGCCCAAGTGTTCCTGCGCCTCTTCCACCGTCATGCCGATGCCGTTATCGGAAATCGTCAGCGTTCCCGCATCCTTATCGGTCTTCACGCGGATTCTGAGGATCGGATCGTCGCCCAGAAGCTTTTGGTCGGTAAGCGACAGAAAGTGCAGCTTATCCAAGGCGTCCGAGGCGTTGGAAATGAGCTCCCTCAGAAAGACTTCTTTATTGGAGTAAAGCGAGTTGGCGAGAAGATCAAGTAGTTTTGCGACTTCGGTCTGAAAACCGTGCACCTGTGCTGCCATGGTGAATGTGTCTCCGAAAAACAAACGGGCGCAAACGCGTTGCGCCGATCAATGATTGCTCGTATTTGGGGACGGTCCCGGTGAGTTTCAAGATACAAAAACGCCGCAAAACACAACAGGGTCTCTTAAGAAACCCACAGGTTTTGCGGCGTCTGCGGCCGGATACGTGATTGTCCGGCCCCTGATGCGAAATTACTTCGCGGCAGCCTTCGCGGCCTTCGTCGCCTTGGCGGGGCCTTCCTCCTTGCGGATGAGGCTCACAACGTCACAGGCGGAGACGTCCTTGAGACGAATCAGCACAACGCGGGCACCCTGGAAGAGGAAGTTGCCGTCCTTCTTATCCTTTTCGCTCAGAGCCTTCAGAAAGGTTTCGATCTGGGGATTGAGGATTTCAGGTTTTTCCGCGTTAAACGGAATCACGATGTTCTGACCGCCTTCCAGAAAAACGGTGAGCTGCTGAATAACCTGCGTCATTTTCTTATAGTCCTTTTTAAGAGTCAGTCCCTCTCGCCCGAATGCTTCACATCGCCGGCCGTGATCTAGGGGGTGCGGCTTTTTTGCTGAGCCTCTTGCCCGTCTTCAATCGAGCCCGGAACATAAAGATCCGAACGCTTGGGGGAGAAAATCTGTTGTTTTCCGGTCGGCTTCTCGGGAATTTCGGGCACGGGAGCCGCGTTTTTTCCCTTCGGAACCAGCCGGAAAAGTATTTCATCGCTGCGAATCATACCCAAACGCATGCGGGCGCGCTCGCTTACGGCGCCGCTGCCGCTTTCGAGTGACTCGATTTCGGCGGCAGCGGCATCGTTTTCGGCACGCAACCGGTCGTTGGCGGCGCGCACACTTGCGAGCTCCGCCTCCAGAGCCTGCATTCTTAATACGCCCCCCTTGCCGAACCAGAGCGGCCACTGAATCGCGACCGCGAGGATAAAGACAAGAAGGTAAATCAAATGCCGCAGCGACACGGTGAAAGTTTCAGTCCGTCAGTTACTTCTTAATGCAGTAAAAAGCGCTTTTACCCGGGTAGACCGCGCAGTCGCCCAAGCGCTCTTCGATACGAAGGAGCTGATTGTACTTGGCCATACGGTCAGAGCGCGACATACTGCCCGTCTTGATCTGACCGGCATTAAGCCCCACGGCGATGTCGGCAATCGTGCTGTCTTCGGTTTCGCCCGAACGGTGCGAGACGACGGCGGTGTATCCCGCGCGCTTTGCCATTTCAATCGCTTCAAAGGTTTCGGTGAGCGTACCGATCTGGTTCACCTTAATGAGGATCGAATTGGCAACACCCTTTTCGATCCCTTCCTTCAGAATCTTGGGGTTGGTGACAAAAAGATCATCACCCACAAGCTGCACGCGGTCGCCAAGCCTCTCCGTGAGCATCTTCCAGCCTTCCCAGTCGCCTTCGGCCATACCGTCTTCGATGCTGATGATCGGGTACTTATTGACCCAGCCTTCGAGCACGCCGGCCCATTCTTCGGCGGACATTGCCTTGCCGCCGCTCTTTTTCATCACATACTTGCCGTTATCGAAGAATTCGCTTGAGGCGCAGTCAAGGCCGATCATGATGTCCTTGCCCGGCTCAAAGCCGGCTTGCTTCACCGCTTCAAGGATGAGTTCGATCGCTTCCTCGTGGCTTTCGCACTTCGGGGCAAAGCCGCCTTCATCGCCCACGGCCGTACTCATGCCGCGGCTGTTGATGATTTTCTTTAAGGTGTGGAAGGTTTCCGCGCCGTAGCGGAGCGCCTCCTTAAAGCTCGGAGCCCCCACCGGAATGATCATGAATTCCTGCAGGTCGAGGTTGTTGTTGGCGTGCGCGCCGCCGTTAATGACGTTCATCATCGGTACCGGCATCTGAACGGCACCCATGCCGCCGAAGTAGCGGAAAAGCGGAAGCCCCGACTCCTCGGCTGCGGCCCGCGCCACGGCCATCGAAACCGCGAGAATGGCGTTGGCGCCGAGACGGCCCTTGTTTTCCGTACCGTCAAGTTCAATCATCGTGCGGTCGATAAAGGTCTGATCGCTAGCTTCACTGCCGAGAATGGCGTCGGCGATTTCGCCATTCACGTTCTCAACGGCCTTTAACACCCCCTTGCCGCCGTAGCGCTTCTTGTCGCCGTCACGCAGTTCAATCGCTTCGCGGATGCCGGTGGAGGCTCCGGACGGAACCGCCGCGCGGGCCATCGTGCCGCTTTCAAGGTACACATCACACTCAACGGTGGGATTGCCGCGGCTGTCAAGAATTTCGCGGGCAACGATATCGATAATAGAACTCATAAAGACGAATCCTTACTAGATCAGGTTAAAAATTTTCTTCGAGGAAGGGCTTGGCCTTCACGATTTTGTCAATGGCCGTGAGGCTTTCCAAAAGGGCCGGCATTTTCGCGAGCGGCACGGCGTTGGGGCCGTCGCTTTTGGCGCACGCCGGATCCGGATGCGTTTCCATAAACAGGCCGTCCACGCCCACCGCAACCGCGGCGCGCGCAAGCACCGGCACAAAGCGGCGGTCACCGCCCGAACAGGTGCCGTTGCCGCCCGGAAGCTGCACCGAGTGCGTGGCGTCAAAAACGACGGGAGCCTTGGTTTCGCGCATGATCGCAAGGCTTCGCATGTCGCTTACGAGATTACCGTAACCGAAACTCGCACCGCGCTCGCACACGCAGAAGCGGTCGGGATCCAGGCCCGCTTCCTCAGCCGCATGACGGGCCTTGGCGACAACGTTTACCATATCGTGGGGCGCGAGAAACTGTCCCTTTTTGATGTTTACGGGTTTTCCGCTTTTGGCGCAGGCGCGGATAAAGTCCGTCTGCCGGCAAAGAAAGGCCGGCGTCTGCAGAACGTCAACGACGGCGGCCACTTCCGGAACTTCGGCTTCGGTGTGAACGTCGGTTAAAACCGGCACACCGATTTTTTCGCGCACTTGCGCAAGAATCCTCAGCCCCTCGGCCATCCCCAGACCGCGGAAACTCGTGTCGGACGTACGGTTAGCCTTGTCAAAACTGGCCTTAAAGATGTAGGGAATACCGAGCCTGCCGGTGACTTCCTTCATAAACCCGGCGATTTCCATCACCATCGCTTCGCTTTCAATCACGCAGGGACCGGCAATGAGGAAAAAGGGGCGCCGGCCGCCCGTTTCAAATCCGCAGAGCTTCACGGGGTAACCTCTTCAAGTATCAAAAGCGGCCGCGGCACCATGCGTACCGTGACCGCTTCGGGTTAAAACTTACTTGTCGCCAAAGCCTTCGTGAGAAGCCTTGTAGTCAATCGCCGCCTTCACAAACGCTTCAAAAAGCGGGTGCCCGGTGCGGGGGTTTGACGTAAATTCCGGATGGAACTGCACCCCGAAGAAGAACGGATGGTCCTTTAATTCCATCATTTCAGGCAGGTGCTCGGTCGGGGTCCTCGCCGAAATCGTCATGCCGTGCGCCTCAAACTGCGAAACGTAGGCGTTGTTGACTTCGTAGCGGTGGCGGTGACGTTCGCAGACCGTGTCGCCGTAAATCTTCTGCGCAAGCGTCCCGGGTTCAACGGGCACGCGCTGGCTCCCGAGGCGCAGCGTCCCGCCCAGGTCGCTTTTTTCATCGCGGTGCTCGATGCGGCCGGACTGATCGCGCCACTCAGTGATAAGCGCTACCACCGGGTGCGGCGTATCGACATCAAATTCGGTGGAATTGGCGCCGCCCAAACCGCAGACGTGACGGGCAAATTCAATGACCGCTGTCTGCATGCCGAGACAGATACCCAAAAACGGAATCTTGTTGACGCGGGCGTATTCAATCGCCTTAATCATGCCCTCGGTGCCGCGCTTACCGAAGCCCCCGGGAACGAGCACGGCGTCAACGCCCTTCAGGGAGTCCGTACCTTCCTTTTCAAGCTGTTCGGCGTCCACCCACCGGGTCTTCACGCGGGTTTCGGTGCGGATACCGGCGTGCGTGAGCGCTTCGTTGAGGCTCTTATAGCTGTCGGCGTAATCGACGTACTTGCCCACCATGCCGATCACGACTTCGCGCTTGGGCTCCTTAATGCGGCGCACGATTTCCTGCCAGACGGAGAGGTTCGCGGGCGGCGTATTAAGACCGAGCTTTTCACAGACGATGTCGTCCATGCGCTGCGCGTGCAGCATGAGGGGCACTTCGTAAATGGTCTTGGCGTCGGTGACGCTGATCACGCAGTCCATCGGAACGTTGCAGAAGAGAGCGATCTTGGCGCGTTCGCTTTCGGGAATGTCGCGTTCGGCGCGGCAAAGCAGGAGATCGGGGTACACACCCTCTTCTCTGAGCTTTTGCACGGAGTGCTGCGTGGGCTTGGTTTTGAGTTCCCCGGCAGCGGCCACATACGGGCACAGCGTCAGATGCACAAAGCAGGCGTTGCCGCGGCCCACACGGAAACTCATCTGGCGCACCGCTTCAACGAAAGGCAGCGACTCAATGTCGCCCACCGTGCCGCCGATTTCCACAACGGCGACGTCACACTGTCCGCCGCAGGAATTTTTGGCTCCGCGCTGGATGAATTCCTGGATTTCGTTGGTGATGTGGGGAATCACCTGAACGGTCTTGCCGAGGTATTCGCCGCGGCGTTCCTTCTCAAGAACGCTCTTATAGATCTGACCGGTCGTGAAGTTGTTATAGCGGTGCATCTTCGAGGAGATGAAACGCTCATAGTGGCCGAGGTCAAGGTCGGTTTCCGCCCCGTCTTCGGTCACAAACACTTCACCGTGCTGAAACGGGCTCATCGTGCCCGGATCCACGTTGATGTACGGATCAAGCTTGATCATCGTCACCTTGAGTCCGCGGGACTCCAGAAGTGCCGCCAAAGAAGCGGCGGCGATGCCTTTACCCAAACTGGAGACAACGCCGCCGGTCACGAATACATATTTAGTCATTCTCTTTTCGCTCGCCAGGTACAAAAACTGCACGCACAAAAAGCGGCCGCATGCCCGCCTATTCGTCCGCACGGTCCTTGAGAAGTGTTATTGGGCGAATTATATAGACAGAGAGGTTCAGTTTCAGTGTTCTTTTTGCGGATGCCAGGAAGAATCAGTTCCTGCTGCCGGCGTTGTATCAAAGTTTGCCGTGCTTTTTGAGCCAGAAGCCGTACAAAGCTCCTCCTATGCCGATAGCGCCGACGAACAAAACGGCGATCAGACAACCCACGATCGGAGGCATAACCGAACCTCAAAAATTTGTCGCTGCCAGCGTCCATTGCTCACGGGATTCACCTTTGTTAACGATCATTAATGTTTACTGTCCGTTATTTTGATGATTAAATCCCTCGCAAACCCACTTGCTTAATGATCAATTGATCATCAATAACCATCAGATAACATACATTAAGCATTAATGCATGTAAAACATTTTCAAATTATGCATCATGTATGTTATGCGTGTATGTTATCGCCCGAACCTTGGACAATTTTAACGGCGCTGTTGTCTCTATACTCCGCTTGCCAGACACACCAATACCCACCACTTCCATGCGCAACGCCTTTATTGCCCTACACGGCTCGATTCTTTTAGCCGGCTGGACCGGTGTGTTCGGCAAGCTGATTGAGCTCACGCCCTTCATAATTGTCTTCTGGCGCGTGGTGATCGGGGGTTTCGTGCTTCTGGGCATTGTCCTTGCGGTAAAACGCCTTGAAAAGTGCTCGGCAAAGGACATCTCAGATTTTCCCGCAGGAAGCCCGGGGCTTGAGCCCCGGGAGGAATGCCGGCTTTCGAAATTTTTTTAATCTTGGCCCAAACGCAGCCAAACCATGCACATAGTTTTCGCTTAAGG
>ENA-OWXQ01000179-OWXQ01000179.1-human-gut-metagenome-genome-assembly--contig:-NODE-179-length-35208-cov-16.9688_pt1 | contig 35208 bp, 33 predicted proteins | sample MGYA00249246_ERZ652059 | MGnify/ENA primary metagenome ERZ652059 (study PRJEB26925, sample SAMN05827064) | human gut metagenome | biome: ENVO:2100002; feature: ENVO:00000062; material: ENVO:00002003...
GGCAAGACGAAGCAGTCCTTCGCCGGAACCGACGGATCGAGCTGATGAAGCCCGTGCCCGTAGAGCGGTTGCGTTTTAAATGTTCCTGTGGTGCAGGGGACGCCCGGGCAGACAAGGCCTCAAAAACCTTGCCTGTTACGGGAAAGCCTGCACCGTGTCAGGAAACCCCGCGCTTTCAAGCGCGGGTTGTTTAGCTCCCAGCTGTGCCCGGCGCCGCGCCTATCCTGCAGAAACGAATCGGCTTCATCGATTAAAAGAACGGCATCGTCCTTGCGGGCTTCTTCAAAGGCACGGGCGATGTTTTGTTCCGTTGCGCCCACCCAACAACTTAAAAGGTCGGAGGCGCGCCGCACCATCAGAGGTTTATGAGGACTGGATGGCAAACCTTCCGCTTTACGCGGTCTCGGTGCTTGATTTTGACGCTTGGCCACAACTCCGGATGAAGAACCAAAAGGCCTGAGAAAACGTCAGAAGGCAAAGAAATCCTTCACGCTCTGCCAGATGCTGCGCTCAGAGCCGTTTTGCGGATGGCGATTTGCGCCCGTGCCGCGCCCCTGGGCTCTGAGGAGGTTTTTGCGGGACTCATCCCAGGCAAAGGTCCAGACGGGAGAAGCCGCTTTGCCGGAGAGCTCCGCATTGATGCGCACCGCGGGAATCCCGTTACCCGGTGCAAACATCGTGAGCGCCTTACCCGTGATGGTGCCGGCGGCAATATCCACGCTGAAGTCGGCGTTGGTGCGGGCAAAAACAGAGCGCGACACAAAGTTGGAGGCTTCAATCACGTGGTCTTTGAGTGCAAGGGAGCATCCTGCCTCGTCAATCGCGGTCTTGGCGTCCGGAGCCGTCACGGCAGCTTCTTTAACGCGTCCTGCAACGACATCCCTCACGGAGCGGGCGCTTATGCCGTTATAGCTCCCCCGCAGAAGGCGCACCTGCGAGGTTCCTTCATAAGTCTCGGTGTCAAGCCCGACGCCCTTCACTTCAAACGTACCGTTCACAATACCGGTTAAGACGGGCTTGCCGCCCACGCTTGTAAAGAGTTTTTCAAGGTTCAGGCCATCAAGTTTGCCGGCCATCACCCAGTCGGCCTCACTTGTGAGTTTGGCCTCTCCGAGAAGCCGGCCGTCGGCGGCATTCACAATGACGCGGGAGAGGTGCACGACGCCTTCGGCGAGGTTAAGCCGGCTGTGAAGCTGCGACGCCGTGAAACCCCCTGCGGCAATCTGTCCGATTCTCAGTTCTCCGTCAAAGTCGGCGAGCTTTAACCACGCCAGTGACTGAAAGCGCGGCACGGCCTTAAGCTCAATGTTGCCGAGCATCAGCTCACCCTTAAAGCGCGGGTGCGTGATGCCCGTTGCCGTACCGTTAAAGGAGAAGGGGGCTCCTGCAAAGGTGCCTGAGAGCCCGGCCTGTGCGCTGTCAGCCGGAATATCCACGTTCATGAAGCCTGAAACCTGGGCGGAGAAGTCCGCGGGAAGCGCCGCATCCCCTGTGACCATAATGCGGGCCGTGAGGTTTTCAAGCTGCGCTTTTTTCGTGAGAAGCTCGGCGTCAACGGAAGAGGACACCTCGTAGGCGGTGATTTTTTCACCGGCGGCTTCGGTGTAGGAAGCGCGCATCTCGGGGCTTACAAGGCGCGCTGCGGCAAGCTTAAATTCCACGGCGCCCACGTGAATGTCGCCGGTTTCGTCCTCAGGGCGCGAAAGCGCCGCGCTCACGTTCACGCCGCTTGTTTCTTCGGGCGTAAAGCGCAGTTTGTCGGCAGCGGCGGAAACGCCCCAGGTTTTGTTTTCCTGTGTGAGATCCGCGGAAAACTTAAAGGCATCAAAACTAAGCGTCTGATCGGCAACCGAGAGATTGACCTTGCCTGAAGCACTGAAACTGCCTGTGATGCCGGTTAAGGCCTCTGCCGTGAGGCGTGCAAGCGCAAGGCGCTGCTCCCCGGCCGACGTGACGGCGGGTTCTGCCGCATGCGCAGGCGAAACAAAGCGCAGCCAGGCCGAGACTTCCTTGTAGGCCGCAGGCGTTGCGGGCGCGTCGGGAAGCGCAGGAATAGGGGTTGTCTCAGCGGGTGCCGCGGGTTCCTGCGGCGTGTCGGCGGCCGGCGCGTCAGACGCAGGGGCTTCAGGTGCAGCGGCAGGCGCCGGGGTTTCTTGCGGCGCGCTCTGCGGCGTTTCTTCCGGAGCCGGCGTCTGAGGCGCCGCCGTCACGGGCGCGGGTTCGGCCGGTGTCTGAAGAACTTCAGCAGCCGGCACTTCCTTTTCTTGAGGCACATTGTCCGCGGGATTTGTCTCGGCTGCCGGCGTCTGAGGGGCTGTTTCGGCGTGAGCTGCGGGGGAGGATTCCTGTGCCGGAACTTCGGCCTTCACGGGACTTTCAGCAGAAGCCGTGATGCGGCCGTTCACGGTAAAGGGAACGGCGGAGAGTTCCGGAGAAAGCGTCTCAAGCGTGAGATCAAGATCGGCGGCATCCCAGTGGCGCAGCGTTTCGTTATCTGCGGCGGTAAAGCGGATCGAACCGTTTGTGAGGTGAAGTTTCCCGACCTTGACGTCTTCGGGGAAGGTCCCTTGAGAAGCGGCTTCAAAAAAGGCGGTAAGCGACGGTTCGCGGGCGGTGACGGTGGTTTTGAGTCCCGCGATTTCCGCGTCCGACACACGCACGGCACCTAAAGCCAAAGACCAGAGCGAAGCGGAAAAACGGGCCGAATCAAATCGCGCCGTTTCGTGCCCGTCCGTTTTGCTGGTAAGACGCGCCGCGGGCAGCGTCACTTCGAGCGCCGGAAAGCGCTTGACGGTGATCTCGCCTGTCAGATGGAGGTCGGATGCGAGGTTGTCGGCTGCGTAAGCCGTCAGCCGCTCTTTGACCGCCTCAGCCGACAGACTCGCGTACAGGTACGCTGCCATGGCCGCAACGGCAATGACAACAAGTAAAACGACGCACAAAAGTATCCGGGTAAGGCGGGACATGATTCTGAAAAAAGCGGCTCTCCGATGAGTGTCCTCAGTTTGCCACAAAGGAAGTAAAAAAGCCCTCAAAAAGAAAGGCTTTGCGCAGTTTGTCGTGCCGGTTGTGTATTTGTACAACAGGGGCGGGCTTTTTTGAGAATTTTGCGATACAGCGCTGCGATGCCTTCGTATAATGCGGATACCTCAAAAAAGCGCTGTGTCTGCGGGCGATTTTCCGCGTTCAGAGCTTTTTCGCGGTGTGCGGTTCTGAGCGGTTGCGCCCGGTGCCGTACGGTCCCTCTGCTCATACAGAAACCTGATTTGAGCCTTGCGGCTGCCGGCCGTTTCGGCCGGGCGGTCTGTTTCGGCATGAGCTTTTTCGGTTGCGCTCCTTTGGCGGCAGCCGTTTCTAAATGCATGAAGGATATTAAAAATGCTGACTCAGACAACGAAATACGGTCTTTTTTTCCTGGGCGGTGTGGCGCTCGGTGCCTTGGGCGCCGTGGTGCTCACCAAGGGTGATCTGAAGGTTAAGCCCCTGGCGTCCGAACTTTTAAGCGGCGGCATTGATTTGAAGGATAAGTTTCTTGCCTCCGTCGAGGGCGTCAAGGAAGACCTCGCTGACGTCGTTGCCGAAGCGCAGGTGAAGTCGCAGGAACGCCGCGAAGCCAAGGAAGTGGCCGATGCCGCTCCCAAGGCTGCCGTGAAGGCCAAGACCACCCGCAAGCCCCGCGCTCGTAAGACGGTTGCGGCTGCCGCTTAATTTTTTTTCGGGCAGTTTTGATGCGCCCGGCCGATTGACAAGGTCGGTTGCGGGCGCTTTGCGTCAGAAGGGAGCGGTGAGGCGAGCCGCTCCTTTGTCGTTTTGTTTCGTCTGATTTTGGTGGATTTCCAATGAAGTTTTATCTCGTGCACTCTGTCGGCAACCGCATGCGCTTCAGAACCGACAGCGTGATGAGTAATGCCACGGCGCGCCTTATTTTTGATGAGGTGGGTGCCATTGACGGTATTACGGGTGTAAAGGTTAATCCCCTGACGGGCTCGGTTCTCGTGACCTTTGCCACAGCCGAGGCCCGCACGCGGATCACAAATTACCTTGCTGACCTTGAGACGAATCCGCCGGCCAAACGCAGCCTCGCGCACCGCATGAGCCGTAAGGCGAGTGTTGTCGCCGTGCGTGAGACGATTGCCGAGCGGGTGGAAGCCGCCGAAGACAATCCCTTCTTAAAGGGACTTTCAAACCTCATGAGCCGTGCGGTCACCGAAATGCCGGTGCTGAAGACCGCGGCGGCTCCTTTCCGGGGTAAGCCCGGTGAAGACGCCGCAGACCTTGATTTGTCCCCTGTGGCGCGCTGGCTTGTGCTGCGGCCGGTGCTGCCGATGCTTGTCAATATCGCGAACGTTTTTCTGGGCGCAATTCCCTATTTCTTCCGCGGGGTGGGAAACCTCCTTCGCGGGAAGCTTAACGTCGAAGTGCTTGACGCCTCCGCCATTGCCGTGTCGCTTCTGCTACGAGACTTTAAGACCGCGGGCCTTGTGATACTGCTTTTGGGTATGGGCGAGATGCTCGAGCGCTATACGCGCAAAAAGTCTCTGGCAAGCCTCGCGGACCAGTTGGCATTGAAGGTCGATCAGGTCTGGGTGCGGCGCGGCAGCGAAGTGGTTGCCATGCCCTTAAAGGATGTGACCGCAAAGGACCGCATCGTCGTGCGCACGGGCGCAAAGATCCCTGTGGACGGTAAGGTGGTTGCGGGTAACGCCGAGGTGAATCAGGCCACGATGACCGGCGAACCCCTGCCGGTGCACCGCGAAGCGGGCGGCACGGTCTTTGCCGGAACCGTTGTTGAAGACGGTGAAATCGATATTGTCCTCACGAAAAAAGGCGGTGAGACGCGTCTTAATGAGATCGTGCGTTTCATTGAAAAGAGCGAAAAGAGTAAAGCCGGCATTCAGGGGAAGGCCGAGCATTTAGCCGACGCGGTCGTCCCCTTTAACTTTGCCCTCGCGGGCCTTGTGTACCTCTTTACCCGTAACCTCACGCGGATGGCCTCAGTCCTGATGGTCGACTACTCCTGTGCGCTGAAACTTGCCACACCCCTGGCAATTCTCACCGCCATGAAGACCGGCACCAAAAACGGCGTGCTCATCAAGGGCGGCCGCTACATTGAGGCTTTGAGCGAAATCGATACGGTTGTGTTTGACAAGACCGGAAGCCTCACGCAGGCTTCTCCGAAACTTTCTGACGTCGTGAGCCTTGACGCGAAGAAGTCGCAGAAAGAAATTCTGGGGCTTGCCGCCTGCCTGGAAGAGCACTTCCCGCATCCGGTGTCGCGCGCCGTTGTGCGTGCTGCGGAAGAAGCCGGCGCAGACCACTTTAAGGAAGAGCACGACAGCGAAGTGCGCTACATTGTGGCGCACGGCATCTGTTCGTCGGTTGACGGTGAAAAGGTCGTTATCGGCTCGCGCCACTTCATCGAAGAAGACGAAGGGGTGGACGTGACGCCGGGGGTTAAGCACGTCGAGCGCCTTGCCGCTGAAGGCAAGTCCGTTCTTTATATGGCAAAGGGCGGCAAACTCATCGGGATTCTCGGAATCGTTGATCCGCTCCGCCCGGAAGCCAAGGACGTCATCACCGCTTTGAGAGCGCGCGGCGTCAAACGCATCGTGATGCTCACGGGCGATGATGAACGTACCGCCAAAAACGTCTGCGCGCAGCTCGGAATCACCGAGTACCGTGCGCAGGTGCTGCCGACCGATAAAGCCAAACACGTTGCGGAACTTAAAGCCGAAGGCTGCCGCGTGCTGATGTTGGGAGACGGTGTGAACGACAGCCCGGCCTTATCAAGCGCCGACGTGGGTGTGACGCTTAAAGAAGGAAGCGACATCGCGCAGGAAGTGGCCGACGTTGTATTGACGCGCAATTCGCTTTCTGACCTTCCGTTTGCCGTGGATCTTGCGCGCGCCACCATGAAGCGCATCAAGACAAACTTCACGGTCTCGGTGGGCCTTAACACCGGCTTTATGGCGGGCGGCCTCTTTGGCTTCCTGATGCCTGCCGTAAGCGCCGTACTGCATAACCTCACCACGATCGGCGTGTGCCTTAACGCCATGCGTCCGGCAATCGGTGAACCCGAGGATCCGGGCACGGTGATGCGGGAACTTATTGCCATTCTGAGCGCTCCGGCAAACGCCAAAAAGACGAGCGGCGAAGCCGCCGCCGAGCGCCTTGTGGCAGCTGATGATGACTGACCGGCAAAGGAGAAAACACCATGAATGAAGACTACAAACAATACATCCGCTCCTTTGTGCCGGGGCGTCTGAGACTGCGTCATCCCGGTTTAAAGGGGCTCGATGGCGAGACGGTTGCAACGGTGGTTGAGACTGTGACGGCCGCTGAAGGCATCACGGGCTGCACGATCAACCCCCGTGTCGGAAGCCTCGTTCTCACCTGGGACGCCAAGCGCCTTACAGCCGATGACCTCATGGGGTACCTCGCCTTCTGGCAGGCCTTTATCCCGGAAGTTGACGACGTGAAGGAAGAGAGCTCCTGCGGCCTGGTGGATACGGCGCGCTCGGCGGCCGCCGGTGCCCTTGACGGCCTCGCGGCCGTCATTGCGCCCAAACATAAAGGGACAAGCAATGCCCCGCGTGTTGTGCAGAACCGCCTGATGCTCGGGCTCTGTGCGGCTACGGTCGGCACAGCCTACCTCTATAAGGGCCTGCACGCGGCACTGGGCTGGGTCTTTGTGGCCTTTATCCTCTCGCACTCACTGCAGCGCCGCAAGGCACTCTGAGAGCGCGCGCCTGATAAGGCTCCGCCGGCGGAACCGGTTTTTCGGTTTCCTCCGCGGAGCCTTTTGTTTTGCGGAAAAATGCGGGACAATTTCTTCATGAAAATTTTCGGGTTATGAGGACAACATGAGCGAAGGAAACTGGGGCACGCGCCTTATCAAAATCATTGTGCTCGCGGTGGCGGCGCTCACCGCCGGTGCCGTTTTAAGTTTTGCCGTGGCGGTCGTGGCCGGTCTTGTTGCCGTGTGCCTCATCGCTTTTCTAACGGCCTACGCGGTGAGTCCCCAGGATGTGCGCGCGATTTTGAAACTTGTCACCGACCGCATTGATGCGGGTTTTGAAAAGGTGAAGGAGATCCTGGCGGCCATGCAGGCGATTGTGAAGACCGCAGCTGACGGCGCCCGGGCTGCTGCCGGCATGTCTGAAGCCGATGCGGCTCCTGAGAGGCAGGAGGCTGGGGAGCAGGATAAGCCCGCCGTGAAGGCGGCCGGGAAGGCGCGCAAGTCAGCAGCCCAAGATGACGGTGCCTAAAAAGTCATACTTTTTAAATACAAAGTACATCAAAGGCAATACCTGATGGAGTTTTTCGGGCGCGAAGAGGAGTTGCTTAGCCTGCGCGGGTGGCTTGAGACCCGTAGCGCGCCAGGTGACATCGCAGATGCTCGCCGTCACAGGCCGGCATGGCGCCGGTAAAACGCGGCTTCTCGCAGAAGATTCTGTGGCCGACTCCCGCTTTGGTCGGCCTCGTGGCGGAAGTGCTGCGTTTTGCCGCCCACTGCCCCCACGAAAAGCCGTGTGTGCTCATCATCGATGAGTGCGAAAAACTTGACCTGCCGGTGGAGAACCTCTGGGGCCGGCTGCAGGCCTTCTGGGACCTTAATAAAGACGGCACGCGCATGCTTCTTGTCTTTTCGGCGCGGATCTCGCCCTGGGGGATTCCTACAACAAAAAGGTCATGTTTGCCGGGGTAAGTCTCGATCCGCGGCCGTGTGACACGGCAAAATTAACGCGTGCTGCTGCGGCGTTTTGCCGGAAGTACCCGGAAACGGCCGGGTGGGAGAAGCGCTTCGGCAGTCTGTCGCGTGCGGATGCGTAGTGGAGCTCAATCTCCGCTTTTCCACTTATCCCTAAGCGTTTTACGGATGTTGGGAGCAAGGCGCTCTAAGGCGTCAAGCGTCATAAAGATGGAACTTCTGCCTTTCAGAGACAACTCACGAAAGCGCCGTAAGAGCTCGTTTTCTTCCTGCACGGGCTTAATGCGTTCGCCCGTGATGACAAACTGCACGTCAAAGCCGCAGGCCGAGAGTCTGGGCATGCAGAAAATCCCGGGGTCGGCTTCCCCGAGTTCATACGTGACGTAAATTTCCGGCGTCACGCCGATTAACTGAGCGATCTGCTGCGCGGTGTAGTTGAGTCGCTCGCGCTCGGTACGCAACCGCCCGCCGATCTCTTTGCGCTGCTTGGTCGTGGTCAGAGCCATGATACTTCTTGTGTCCTGCCGTTTCGGTCGTTTGTCTCCTTGTATGACGGCAGTATAGCGGCAGAGCGCGTATTAAACGCGTCAAAATCGCCGGCAATCCGAAAGGAAGTGTTGCACCGGGCAGGCGCCTCTTAAGAGCCCGCGGCCACGTGCTCGCCGTTAAAGTGCGGAATGAATTTGGCTTCGCTGGTGACGCCTACCTGCATGTAGACCTTGGTCATGCCGAGGCTTTCTGCGTGCCGCAGTACCTTCTGGTACTCAAGCGTTGTGAGCTTACGGTTGATTTCGGGATGCCGGCTCGCTTTAAAAATCGGCATGTATTGGTTCATCACGGAAACCGTCACATCGTCGCCGAAGTGCTCATGAATCCATGTCAGGCACGCGCAGCTGTCCCGCCAGTGACTGGGCAATACCAGGTGCCGGATAATGAGCCCCTTTTTCATGAGGCCGTCGTTTCCGATCACAACGGGCCCGACCATCTCAAACATCGTTTCAATCGCCTTTGAGGCATACTCAAAGTAGTGCGGCACCCCCGAATACTTTTCCCCGAGCCGGGAGTCAAAGTACTTGAGATCCGGCATAAAGATGTCAACAAGGCCCGTGAGCCACCTTAAGGTCTCAGGGAGCTCATAAGCGTTTGAGTTATACGCAACGGGAATCGTAAGGCCCCGGGCTTTGGCGTTGGTGAGCGCCGTGATGATTTCTTCGGTGTAGTGCCCCGGGGTGACGAGTTCCAGGCAGGTTGCGCCGCGTTCCTGCTGCTCAAGAAAGATGTCGGTCAGACGCTTAACCGTCACGGGCCAGCCGCGGCCTTCGGCGCTGATCTCGTGGTTCTGGCAGAAGCAGCATTTGAGATTGCAGTGCGAGAAAAAGACGGTGCCCGCACCGGTTTTGCCGCTGATCACGGGCTCTTCCCAGGCGTGCAGACTCACCAGCGCAATTTCCACGGTGTCGGTGCCGCGGCAGATGCTGCGCTTGATTTCAACGGGACTGGAGCGGTCGGCATTACAGCGCCGGGGACAGAGATTGCAGCGGGACATGATGTGGTCGGGATAAAGAAAACCCCGGCCGTGAAACCGGGGTTTGACTGCGCCGGCAACTTTGAAAAGCTGCCGGCACTTAACGTCAGCTGCAGCGAACCTTAGTCGTTCTTGTGTTCGTTGCGCAGACGGATGTGCAGTTCGCGCAGCTGCTTTTCATCAACCGGGCTCGGAGCACCGGTGAGCAGGCACTGAGCGCGCTGCGTCTTCGGGAAGGCGATCACGTCGCGGATGGACGGAGCACCCGTCATCATCGTGACGATACGGTCAAGCCCGAAGGCGATACCGCCGTGAGGAGGCGCACCGTACTGCAGGGCATCCAGCAGGAACCCGAACTTCAGGCGGGCTTCTTCCGGACCGATCTTCAGAGCCGAGAACACCTTACTCTGCACACCCGCATCGTGAATACGGACGGAGCCGCCGCCGATTTCCCAGCCGTTTAAGACCATATCGTAGGCCTTGGCGTGGCAGTGTTCCGGATCCGATTCGAGCTTGTCGACGTCGCAGTCGTGCGGCATCGTGAAGGGGTGGTGGCAGCTCATCCAGCGGCCTTCCTCTTCGGAGTACTCAAACATCGGGAAGTCAACGATCCACAGGGGCTTCCAGCCGGCTTCAAAGAGGCCGTTCTTCTTGCCGAATTCGCTGTGGCCGATCTTCAGACGCAGGGCACCCAAGCTGTCGTAGACGATCTTCGCCTTATCCGCACCGAAGAAGATGATGTCGCCGGTCTTGGCGCCCGTGACTTCGAGGAGCTTTTCAAGGATTTCGTCGGAGAGGTTCTTGACGATCGGGCTCTGCAGGCCTTCGCGGCCGCCGTCGCGGTCGTTCACCTTAATGTAGGCAAGCCCCTTGGCGCCGTAGATCTTCACAAATTCCGTGTAGCCGTCGATTTCAGAGCGCGGCATCGTGCAGGCGTTGGGGACCTTAAGGGCCACAACCTTGCCGTTATGCAGGTTCTTCACCGAGGAGAAGACCTTGAATTCGCTGTTGGCGACGATGTCGGTCACTTCAACGAGTTCGAGCTTCACGCGCAGATCGGGCTTATCGGACCCGAAGCGCGCCATGGCTTCGTCGTAGGGCATGATGGGGAAGCGCGCTTCGGGAGCGACGAGATCCACATCGAGGCACTTCTTAAAGACCGAGCGGATGAGGTTTTCCATCATCTCGCGGATTTCGATTTCTTCCAGGAACGACGTTTCAATATCGATCTGCGTGAATTCGGGCTGGCGGTCGGCACGCAGGTCTTCGTCGCGGAAGCACTTGACGATCTGATAGTAGCGGTCAAAGCCCGCGATCATCAGCATCTGCTTAAAGAGCTGCGGAGACTGCGGCAGCGCGTAGAACATACCGTCCTGAACGCGGGAAGGAACGAGGTAGTCGCGGGCGCCTTCGGGGGTGGACTTCGTGAGAACCGGCGTTTCAACGTCGATAAAGCCGTGGTCATCCAAGAAGTGGCGCACGGCCTGCGTCACCTTAAAGCGCAGCTTCAGGTTTTTCTGCATCTGCGGACGGCGCAGATCGAGCACGCGGTAGGTAAGACGCGCGGATTCGCTCACAGTGTCGTCGTCGAGCTGGAACGGAGGCGGCAGCGAGGGATTGAGAATTTCAAGGTCGTGGCAGAGCACTTCCACGCCGCCCGAAATCAGGGCATCGTTTTTCGTGCCTTCCGGACGGGCACGCACAAGACCGACCACCTTCAGGCAGTATTCATTGCGGACCTTGTCGGCGGTGGCAAAGACTTCCGGACGATCCGGATCGCAGACAACCTGCACGAGACCTTCGCGGTCACGCAGGTCGATAAAGATCACACCGCCGTGGTCACGGCGGCGGTGAGCCCACCCGTAGAGGGTAACGGTCTGGCCGATGAACTTTTCATCAACCAAGCCACTGTAAACGGTACGCATAAAAGGTACTCCGGTCTTTCTTCTTTTGGGCTGCACTGTGTGCTGACACAGCGCGGCCGTTTATCACAGTCGGGGAAAAAGGCCAGCGGGCCGGTTTTTCCCTTCTTTTCCAATAAAGCTGAGAGTTTAACGCGCGGATTTCGACTTAAAAAGGTTTTGCCTTGTAAATCCGCCTTTTTTTCAAGGCTTGTAACAAGTCGGCAACCGAAGTGAGCAGAACTGCTCAGAATCGGCAGGGGTCGGCATCGCCTGAACGCCGGTTCAGAAAATGTCGGCAATTTGTAAGAAAAGCGCTTCCCGGCAACGTGTTTTTACCGAGAGGTGCGGTTTTCGGCACCGCCTTCGTTTACGATAGCGTCTGTCAAAGGAGAGCCCGCCCGTCAGTGGGGCCGCGTAATTTCCTCAAACTCCGAAAGACTTGAGCCGCTTTGCGTGTAACGAAGCGGCTCTTGCCGTATTTTTAATGATGGTAGTAAATACTATGACGCCCGAAAAGAGCATTTTCAAAGCCTACGATATCCGCGGCATTGTCGGTAAGACACTCACTCCTGAAGTCACCTATGCCGTGGGGCTGGTGTTGGGGTCGATGGCACGCGATGCGGGTATTGACTCCCTTTGCGTGGGCCGGGACGGCCGCGTTTCGGGGCCCGAACTCTCTGAGAGCCTCATGAAGGGCATTGCCGCCGCGGGCACGAAAGTGATTGATATCGGCCGCGTTCCGACGCCGGTTTTGTACTTTGCCGCGCACTACTTTAAAAACGGCTCGGGTGTGGCGGTTACGGGCTCCCACAATCCCCCGGAATATAACGGTCTCAAGATGATGCTCGGGGGCAAAACCCTCTTTGGCGAAGGCATCAAGGACATTTACCGCGCGATCTGCGAAAACCGTTATAAGCCCGCCGAGACGCCCGCCGCGATTGAACGCGTGAGCGTCATTGACGCCTACGCGAAGAAAATCACCTCGGACGTAAAGCTCGCGCGCCCCATGAAGGTTGCCTTTGACTGCGGTAACGGCGTCGCCGGCCCCGTGGTGCGGCGCGTCTTTTCCGAACTCGGCTGCCGCATGACGGAGCTCTTTTTCGATGTGGACGGCAACTTCCCGCATCACCATCCCGATCCGAGTAAACCCGCAAACCTCCAGGACCTGATCCGTACCGTCAAAGAGGGCGACGCGGAACTGGGGCTTGCGTTTGACGGCGACGCCGACCGCCTGGGCGTTGTGACAAAGTCCGGTGAGATCATTTTCCCGGACCGCCAGATGATGCTTTTTGCCGAAGATATTCTGAAGTCGCATCCGGGTGCTTCGATTATTTATGACGTGAAGTGCACGCGCTGCCTTGTGCCCTGGATTAAGGATAGAGGCGGCAAACCCGTCATCAGCTGCACGGGGCATTCCCTTGTGAAGGCAAAACTGCGCGAAACCGGCGCTCCCTTTGCCGGTGAAATGAGCGGGCACCTTTTCTTTAACGACGGCCGCTGGCCCGGATTTGATGACGGCATCTACGCGGGGGCGCGCTTGCTTGAGATCGTGAGCCGCGCGGAAAACGCGTCTGCTGTTCTGGAAGCTCTGCCGACTGCGGTCAACACCCCCGAACTGCAGATTCCGATGGCAGAAGGCGCGAACAAAGCCTTTATCGAAAAACTGCAGAAGGCCGCCAAGTTTGATGACGCCGAAGACGTGATTCTGATTGACGGTGTGCGCGTGGAATTTAAGGACGGCTTTGCGCTTGCGCGCTCTTCCAACACCACGCCTGTTGTGGTGCTCAGAGTGGAAGGCGAAACACCTGAGGCCCTTGAGCGCATCAAAAAGCGTTTCGGTGATTTCCTTTTAAGCGTTGAGCCGGAGCTCAAACTCCCGTTCTGACGGAAGCGCCTTTAAGAATTATCCGTGCGCCGGTTGTTATAAAGCAGCCGGCGCTTAATTTTGGGCTCAAAGCGCGGAGAAAGGCACGGCATAACAGCCGTTTCCAAAGTGAGCCGCAGAAGCGATGATTTTCCGGTACGCGGCAGTCCTTTGAGGATCTTGATGAGGCCGTCCGTGTAAAACGGGCGGATTTGTTCAAGCAGCGACAGTCAATCAATAAGCACGGCGGCAGAGTTCAGGCAGGTTGCGTCATATCATCGATTGTATTCGATGATATGACGCAGTTCGTGTTTATTGTCGACTATGGTCGATGGTCAGTTGGCCCGGTCGTAAAACCCCGAGAGCTTCACCATCACCCGCACCGTGAGATCGTTAAGGTCCGGAGCAAAACGGGCTTTGAGGCGCTCAGCCACCGCGTCCACCGTTGCTTTTGAAAGCCCTTCGAGGCTTTTTTCCTCCACATGGAGTTCTGCGTGGTAAGGCCGTGTGGGATCGGGAAACCTGAGGCGAAATCTCAGATGTGCGCATTCGGGCTGCGCCTCGAGCCAGTCTTCGGCGGCAGCCGTGAGTTTGAGCGTCGCCTCATCGGGCATCACGCCGTAGGGAAAGCGCGTCAGAAGACAGGGGCGCGCGGCCTGATCGGGCCGGGGCATCTCGAGTTTTGCTGCCGTTGCACGGATTTCCTTTTTCCCGAACCCGGCTTTGGCCAGAGGCGAATAAATCCCGAGCTCCGCCAAGGCCTTTCGCCCGGGGCGGTAGACGCTGAGGTCGTCCTTGTTGGTGCCGTCGCAGAGCTTTTTGTCGGTGGTGCGGGCGAGAAGCTCCGTAAAGACATGGTGCTTACAGACGTAGCAGCGGTTTTTTCCGGCGCTGGCAAGGTCTGTGATCCCCAGGGGATTGGCCGTGATCAGTTCCGGTTCAATCCCCATGGCGCGGGCGTCAGCAACCGCCTGTGCGGTCTCTGAGGGTGCCATGTGCGGCCCTGCGACGTGTAAAAGCCGCACGCGGTAGCCGAGGAACTTGCTCACAAACGCAAGAAACCGGCTGTCAAGCCCGCCGGAGTAGGCAATCGAGACCGTATGGTCCGCGCCCGCGGCATCGGCTACGGCGTCCTGAAGGGCCTGCGGAATCAGAGTATCCGTCACGCTTTTTCACCCAGAGCAAACAAAAGGCCGTTGGCACAATAAGCAAAAATCTTGTCTGGGGCATAGGCCGTGACGTGGCGCTTGACGGTCATCTCGGGCCACGCTCCGAACGTGGCTCCGAGGCCCAGAAGTACCGCCAGGCCCGTGGGCGTCACGGCTTCGCCGATACCGGTAAAGCCCCTGACGGCGACATTGTCGAGCATCGCAAAAAGCGCGGGAGCGGGGTTGGGGACAGCGCCGTGAGCGCAGTTAACGGACCCATCGCCGAGCGGCACGGCGCTTGCGAAAAAGCCTTCGGGATTAAGCGTTGTAAAAAGTTCGGCGATAAGACCGATGGCCACGACGTTTGCGGTGCGGCCGACTTCGTGAAAGTGCACTTTATCGGGGCTGGCGCCGTGTACCGACGCTTCGGCTTTGGCGAGCACCTGCCAGACGGCATCGGCCTTTTCGCGGGCGGCAGCTGAGAGTGTACTTTCATCCATCATGCGCGCGATGTCGGCAACCGACCGGTGCACGTGCCCGGCGGGCGCGGGGCAGGCGATACGGCAGGTGACGCCCGCGATGCCGTTCACGTGCGAATCAACAAGTTCAACGTCGGACGTGAGCGCAGGAAACTTCTCCCGGGCAAGTTCAGTGAGTGAAAAAAAGGGACTGCGCATGAGACCGGCAAGCCCCGCGAGTACGGAAGCCGCGTTAAGCCCCGCGTGAATGCGGACGGTGAGAACCGGATGGTTTAAAAGAAGCGACATTTTGAAAGCTACCGGAAAGGTTGCATTAAGACTTCGTCAGCGCCCTGAAGACGCGGCTTACCGCACAAGCAGCCCCGTAGCCGTTATCAATGTTCATGACCGCAACGCCCGGCGCGCAGGAGGCGAGCATGCTTGACATCGCAGTCATTCCGCCTTGCGCCACGCCGTAACCGACGGATGTGGGCACCGCAAAAATCGGCTTATCGGTGAGTCCCCCGAGAACACTCGCAAGGGCCGCATCAAGCCCGGCAATGACGACCACCGCGTCGCACGCGTTGATTGCAGGAAGCGCTTGCGTAATGCGCCAGAGCCCCGCGACACCGCAGTCTTCAAAGCGCTCTGACTTCCAGCCCATGTAGGTGAGGCTTCGCGTGACTTCTCGCGCGACAAACCCGTCAGCGGTCCCCGCGGACACCACCGCGGCTTTGAGCCCGAGGTTTTTCGCGGGCATCGTTTTAAACCAGGCGGTGCGCGATAAGGGGTCGTAATTGCAGGCTTCGCGCACCGTGTCCGCAACGGGGAGGCGCTCAAAGACGGATTCTGAGAGCCGCGTAAAAAGAATCGGCTTTTCCGCGGGGTCACTGAAACGCGTCAGCAGCGTCACGAGCGCCCTTTCGGGTTTGCCTTCGCAGAAAACCGCTTCGGCAATGCCGATGCGCGTGTCGCGGTCAATGTCAAAACGGATGCAGGGAGCGCCGGAAGTCATGGATGAAAAATGCGAAAAAACAGGATTGCCTGATACTTTAAGGCGCACCGGCCTCGCGGTCAGTGCGCCATGGGCTTTTTGCCCGTATTGGAGACAATACCGGGACAAACGGACAGGCGCGTCCCGGAATGTGTCTGATTATTTCGCAACGCGCGGGACGGTGAGGCTCCCTTCAGGCATCAAAATGATGCTCGGCGTCTCGCCCACGTACTGCTTGGCAAGCGCGAGCGCCTCTTCCACGGTATCCACGGCCGCCGTAAAGAGCATGTCTTTGGCAAGGGTCTTATCCAGAGCCGTCACAAGGATGAAGCGTGCTTTGGAAATCGGACGCGTCACGGCAAAGGCCTTGTTGGCGCCGATTCTGAAGTCCTTTTCGAGCTCGGCCTTGATGGCGCAGGGAGTCTTGAGCCTCTTAAAGGTTTCTTCAAGAACCTTGGACCCGGAGCCTTCCTCGCATTCGGCAAGAAGAATCACAACGCCGCCTTCGCGCACGGCGCAGGCCGCGTTATCCATCGTCTTTTGCATCTGGTAGACGTTGATGTCCTTGGGGTAGCCGCCGCAGCTTGCGATAACGAGGTCGGCTTCCTTCGGGATGACGCAGCCGTAGACCTCGTCCACAAACTTGCAGGCTTCCTTGTGCGCGGCGATGTAGTCGCCCGCGAACATTCTGAGGAACTGGTGCTTGGCGTTGAGAATCGCGTTAAAGAGAAAGAGCGAGCGGCCCTTGGCGAAAAGCGCCACGCCTTCCATCTGGTCTTCGTAGCAGGGGTTGCCGGTGGTAAGCCCGAGGCCTGCGTGCTTGTCGAGCATAAAGCTGTGATTGACGCGTACCGTTTCCATCGCGGCGCACCCGGGGAGAATGGCCTTTCTGCCGCCGCCGTAACCGGAGAAGTAGTGGTGCACGATGGTGCCGGTGAGGATCACGTGATCGACGTGGCAGATGTGTTTGTTAAGCCACACCGGGGTGCCGCGCGAGGTGGTGCCGAAGTACTCGAAGTCTTCCTGCTTGGTGCAGGTGCTGTTGTACATCTTGAGGCGCGAGGAAACGTCCTTGCCCACGGCTTCGACCATTTCTTCGTGCGTCATGTCGCGGTGGGTGCCGAGCGAAAAGACGATGTGCATGTCTTCGTCTTTGACACCCAGCTTATTCAATTCGTTGACCAAAACCGGCATGAAGTCAAAGCTGTTGGCAACGCGGGTGGGGTCGTTGCAGATAAAGGCGACGGTATCCCCGGGCTTGATGATTTCGTTGATGGGCTTACAGCCGATCGGGTGGTAGATCGCGTCAAGGATGCCCTGCTTGACGTCGGTCATCGGCGGGAATTCTTCGGTGCGCACTTCTTTGAGAATGTGCGCGTCATCAATGGAAAACTGCTTGCGGCCGTGGCCGTAGGCGAAGTCAAAGGTCTTGACGGTCATGAAAACTCCCTCTCGATTGGTTTAAGGGCCCGGTTGGTTTCGGACGGGCTCCTTTGTGTTTTTTGTCCGGCGCGTTACGCAAAATCACGCATACCGGCTGCGGCGGAAATTATAGGGAGACGCGCTGGCGGCGCTCAGAAAAAACGCTTGCTGCCTGATGCAGGGCAGAGGCGTTGAGGGTGCTTTGCAAAAGGCAGAAACGTCAGGCGGCAGTAAAAGGATCAAAAAGCGGGAGGAGCTTGGCGGACTCTTCGGCGCTTAGCTGACCGGGCGCGGAGGCCTCGGTCCCCGCGACAAACGTTGCGTCGGCGCCGAAAAGGCGTCCTGCGGCGCGGGTAACCGCCCCCATCGGGCCCATGGCGATCGAAATGATGGGGAGCCCGTGCTTTTTGCGTGCGGCAAGTGTCTCCTGCATTAAAAGAAGCACGTCTTCGGGCTTTTTGGGTATCACGGCGATTTTGAGGATATCCGCGCCCGCGGCCGCCATCTCGGCAAAAAGCTCACGGATTTCTTTCGCAGGGGGCGTTTTTTCAAAGTTGTGAAAACTCATGATGACGGGCATGCCCGCGTCGTGCGCAGCCTTAGCGGCAGCCTGGGCTTCCCCGCGGCGGATTTCGTAGTCCATGGCGTCCAAAAACTTGGTGCCCGCAAAAAAGACCGCAAGATCCCGGTAGTTTTCGTCCGAAATCTCGCAGGCGCCGCCTTCGTTTATCGTGCGCAGGGTCCCCAGAATCGGCTTATTGGCGTGCGCTCTCAGGGACATCGCCGCCGAAATAAGCGACTGCTTGGTGATCTGCTCGAAATGATCGAGCCGCCACTCGAGAATGTCGACGGGCAGTTCCCCGAGGGTGTGCTGCTCTTCAAGTAACCCGCTTTCAGTCGATGAGGTCAGACTCGCAAGGGTTCGCACCGGCCCGTTTCCCACGGTAACGTCGCCGATGACGGCGGGTTTGACCGGATACGGAGTAAATGTAGAGTCGCTCATGAGTGAAAGTGTTTTCGAAAAAAGGATGTGAGGCATTGTAGCGGGTTGCCGGTAACGGTCCGCGGTAATACCGGAAAGACGGGCTGAGTTTTTTGCAGATCAGTGCCGGAAGGACGCTGCCCGCGTTTTGCCTTAGTATCGCGTTCTGAAACGGTTTTTGAACGGAACGTGCGGCATGGCGGCAGAGTTGGAAAGTATTCGTATCGACAAATGGCTTTGGGCGGCGCGCTTTTTTAAAACACGGTCGATTGCGCAGGAAGCCGTGGAGCTCGGGCGCGTCAGGCTCAATGACCAGCGCTTGAAACCCTCCCGGGAAGTCAAACCCGGTGACCGTCTGACGGTGGAAAGAGGGGACGAGCGGTTCGACATCTTTGTGGAAAAGATTTCGGCAGTGCGGGGGCCTGCGCCGGTGGCACAGACCCTGTACCGCGAGACGGATGAGTCCAAAGAAAAACGCCTGCGGGTTAGCGAAATGCGAAAGATTGCGATGGAACCGGCGTCCACCATCGCCAAGGGCCGTCCCACCAAGCGCGATGCGCGTCTGATCCGGCGCGTAAAGGCAAGCTGGGGCTAAACCTGCGGACAACAAAATCCCGGCACGCAGCCGGGATTTTTGTGAGCGTCTGAGAGGCTTACTTTTCTTCAGCCGCGGCTTTGAGCTGCGCAAGCGCCGTCTTCACCGCGTCAACCGTTGCTCCTTCTGCGTAAGACGCCGTTTCAAGCACCGAGAGGTCGCCCTTTTTGAGGGCCCCGATTGCCATCCCGGCGCTCTTGCCGTCGTCAAACGCGGCGGAGGTGACAAGAAGCGTCCCGTCAGCTGCAGTGAGCTTAAAGTAGAACTTCCCGTCCTTTTCACGGTACTGCTTAAAGACCGGGAGCTGCGCCTTTTTGGCAGCCGCCTTCTTTTCCACCGGTTTAACGGCATGAAAGCGTCTGAGACCCACGGCTTCCCGTAAGTTTTCCATAAAGGGCGTTGAAATCCTGCGGGCCTTCGCAGCCCCGGCCTGCAGGATCTCCTCGAGGATATCGGGGTGGCTTGTGTAGTAGGCGTACTTCTCGCGCATCGGGCCGATTTCAGACTCAATGCGGTCGGCAACGTAATTTTTCGCGTCGCCCCAGCCCATGCCGGAGGTAAGAAGGTTGCGGAAGACTTCGCGCTCACCGGCGTCGGCAAAAGCGTCATAGATTTGGGTAAGCGCCGTGCCTGCCGGGTCCTTGGGTTCTCCGGGCATCTTGCTGTCGGTGACAACACGGCTTAACGCTTCACGCAACGCTTTTTCGCCGCCTTCAAAAAGCGGGATCACGTTGTTGTAGCTCTTACTCATCTTGCGGCCGTCAAGACCGGGCAGAACCGGAATGTCTTTTTCAACCTGCTCAAACGGCATCACAAAGAAGTCGTGCCCGAGCCCATAGAGGTTGTTAAAGCGCGTGGCGATATCGCGCGCCATCTCCAGGTGCTGAATCTGGTCTTTGCCGACGGGGACGCGGTTGGCGTTAAACATCAGGATGTCTGCGGCCATTAAAACGGGATAGCAGAAAAGGCCCATCGAGACACCGACGTCCGGGTCTTCCTGCTGGGCGCCGTTAGCCTCCACCACGGCCTTATAGGCGTGCGCGCGGTTCATGAGACCCTTGGGGCAGACGCAGTTAAACATCCAGTTTAAAAGCGGAATTTCCGGGATATCGCTCTGGCGGTAGAAGGTGACTTTTTCGGGATCAAGACCCGCGGCAAGCCAGCTTGCCGCAATCTGTATGCGGCTTGTTTCGATACGGGAGGGATCCTGGCACTTGATGAGTGCATGGAGGTCCGCCATAAAGAAAAAGCTCTCAACGCCCTCGGTGTGAGAAGCGCGGATACAGGGGCGGATGGCGCCGCAGTAGTTGCCGAGATGAAGCGTACCGGTCGTGTTGATGCCGGTTAAGACGCGGATGGTCATATATCCCGAACCTTTCTTTGTAAAGATAAAACGGAAAGGAAACACTCTAGCAAAGTTTTCGCGGCCTGCACGGTTGTTTGCCGGCCGCAGAAGTACTTAACCGAAGTGGCCGTTCACGTAGTCGCGAGTCTTTTCGAGCTTCGGGTGGTTAAAGATCGTGTCGGTGGCGTCAAATTCAATCAACTGCCCCATAAAGAAGAACGCGGTCTTATCCGACACACGCGCCGCCTGCTGCATGTTGTGCGTCACGATGATGATAGAGAGCGACTCCTTGAGTTCAAGGATGCTTTCCTCAAGGCGCTGCGTTGCAATCGGATCCAAAGCACTGCAGGGCTCATCCATCAGAAGCACTTCGGGTTCAACCGCCAACGCACGTGCAATGCAGAGGCGCTGCTGCTGGCCGCCGGAAAGCCCCAGGGCACTGTCGTTAAGACGGTCTTTGACTTCTTCAAAAAGCGCGGCGCGCTTCAGACTTTCCTCCACCTTGTCGCGGATGAGGGTTTTGTTGGTGATGCCGGCAACTCTCAGACCATAAGCGACGTTTTCAAAAATGGATTTGGGAAAGGGCGTGGGCCTCTGAAAGACCATGCCGACACGCTGTCTGAGCGCCACCACGTCAAAGTCAGGCGCGTAGATGCTATCGCCGTCCAACGTGATTTTCCCCGTGATGTGGGTGTCGGGGATGAGTTCGTTCATGCGCGAAAGCGTTCTTAAAAACGTACTTTTGCCGCAGCCCGAAGGGCCGATCAGAGCCGTCACCTCGCGGTCACGGAAGTCAAGGTTGATGTCAAAAAGGGTCTGCTTTTTGCCGTAAAAGAAGTCCACGTGTTCGGCGTGGATCTTGATGTCGGTTTTTTCGTTTGTCTGAAAGTCGTTCATGAGTGTTTTGTCCGGTCGGCCGGGGGTTTGGCCGGCAATTTTTTTGTAAAGCGTCTTTTACGTGTGATCTGCGATCGTATGCCGCGTTTTTGTCGGAACTGTGCCGTTTCGGTGACAAAACGATGACAAAGAAAACGTCATCAACCCGTCACGAAAAAAGGGTTGATCCGTCACAAACGGCGCTCAAGATGCGCAATCGAAAAAAAGAAAAAACGATGTGCCCGGAGAAATGGGGTTTCCGGGATTTCGGTTAACCGGTGTCGGACGGACAAACAGCAAAATCTGACGTGTCCGGCGCCATTGATGTCAGTAAGGACAAAACGAAATGATGATGATGAAGAAAGTGGCTGCGGTGCTCGCGGCCGGTCTGATCGGTACAACGGCTTTTGGTGCCGAACTCGTGATTAACGGCTCCACCACCGTGCTTCCCATTGTGCAGAAGGCGGCGGAAAGCTATTCGCATGAAGCCGGTGCCGCGGCGATTTCCCTTTCGGGGGGCGGGTCCGGCAACGGCATCAAGGCGCTGATTGACGGTCTTACAACGATCGCCATGAGCTCGCGTGACATTAAGGCAAGTGAAGCGAAGCTCGCCCAAGCCCGAGGCGTCAAACCGGTACGCACCGCTGTTGCCGTTGACGCCATCGTTCCGGTCGTCAACAACGCCAATCCTGTGAAGGACATTACGCTTGCCACGCTCAAGGCCATTTATGAAGGCAAGATCAGGAACTGGAAGGATGTGGGCGGCAAGGACGCTCCGATTGTCGTTGTGAGCCGCGACTCGAGCTCGGGTACCTTTGAAACCTGGGAAGAGCTCGTCATGAAAAAGGCCCGCGTGACGCCGAGAGCGCTGCTGCAGACTTCTAACGGCACGGTTGTCCAGACGGTTGCAAAGAACGTGAACGCCATCGGCTATATCGGCCTCGGATACGTTGACGGGCAGACAAAGAGCCTCACGATCGCGGGCACCAAGGCTACGGCTCAGAACGCCAAAACCAAGACCTGGCCTCTTTCCCGTGAACTCTATTTCTTCACCAACGGCACTCCTTCCGGTGCCGCCAAGAGTTTCATCGACTTTGTGCTTGATCCCGCCAAGGGCCAGAAGCTTGTGAAGGAAACCGGTTTCGTGCCGCTTCACGAGTAAATGAAACGCGGGGCGCTGCGGCTCTTGTGCATTGCCGTAAGCCCTCGTTTTTACAAGTAATTTACTAGTAAAACACCAGTAAAAAGGCCGGTCAGTTAGTACCGGCCATTCATGCAGACAGAGACGCGACAATGATCAATAAAAACCGACGGGAACGGATGGTCGAAATCGGGCTCACCGTCCTCGCGCTCACGTCGCTTGCGACACTTGCGGGCATCGTCTTTTATCTCTTTCGGGAGGGGCTGCCGGTCTTTTCCCAGGTCACTCCGCTCAAATTCATTTTCGGCACCGACTGGTATCCGGTGGGAGATGCCCCGGACTTTGAGATCGGCTCCCTGATTGCGGGGTCGCTTTCCGTTACGGTGCTCTCAAGCCTTATTGCGGTACCGCTGGGCTTGGCGACCGCAGCGTATCTTTCTGAAGTGGCGTCGGATAAAACCCGCCGAATCGTCAAACCCTTTATTGAACTTTTGGCGGCGCTTCCTTCGGTTGTGATCGGCTTTATCGGGATGGTGCTTGTGGCGCCGTGGCTGCAGAATGCCCTGGGGATCGCCACGGGACTCAATCTCTTTAACGCCTCACTGATGCTTGCCTTCATGGCCGTGCCCACGATCTGCTCGATTTCAGAAGATGCCCTGCATGCGGTACCGCAGGCTTTAAAGGACGCTTCGCTTGCCTTGGGCGCCACGCCCTGGGAGACTCTGAAACTTGTCACCTTCCCGTATGCGCTCTCGGGCGTCGGAACCGCCGTCATGCTCGGCATGAGCCGTGCTTTGGGTGAAACGATGGTGGTACTGATGGTCGCGGGCGGTGCCGCGATCGTGCCGGAATCCGTTTTCGATCCCATCCGACCGATGCCTGCAAGCATTGTCGCGGAAATGGCCGAAGCGCCGTTTGGCAGTCCCCACTACCACGCGCTTTTTGCCACCGGCATCGCGCTTTTTCTCATGACCTTCATCTTTAATGCGGTCGCCTACAAGATGGCGCAGCGCTACAAGACGCCGGCTGTTTAAGGAGAACAAAATGGTGCAGAAAAGTCTTTGTGCCCGCGCGCAGGAAAAGTCCCGCCCGAAGCGGTTTGCCGAGCAGCTGATTGCCTTCGGGGGCTTGCGAATTGCGGCCTTTATTAACTGCGCGGCGCTTGTCACCGCCTGCGCCTTTCTTCTCATTAACGGGGCAGGGGCCCTTAACTGGGAGTTTGTGTTTGATGCGCCCCGCAAGATGATGACGGAGGGCGGTGTGTGGCCCTGCCTTGTGGGGACGTTTCTTCTTGCGGCGGGCGCCATCGCCATTGCGTTGCCCTTTGGTGTCGCGTGCGCCGTGTGGTTGAACGAATACAGTAAAGACGGCGCTTTTAAAAGCATCGTGCGTCTGTCGGTCGCAAACCTTGCGGGCGTTCCGTCGATTGTCTTCGGGCTTTTCGGGCTCGCGTTTTTCGTCACAGCCCTGGGCTTTAACGTGAGTCTTCTCTCGGGCATTCTGACGCTTGCGGTTTTGACGCTTCCTGTGATCATCAACACCACGGAAGAAGCGCTTAAGCAGGTGCCGGGCGCCTGGCGTGAGGCGAGTCTCGCTCTGGGGGCAACAAAGTCTCAGACCATCGGGCGCGTGGTGCTTCCCGCGGCGCTTCCCGGGATTTTGACGGGGGCGATTCTTGCCGTGGCGCGCGCCGCAGGCGAAACGAGTGCCGTGATGTTTACGGCGGCGGTGTTTTATACGCCGAAACTCCCCGAATCCATCTTTAACAGCGTGATGGCGCTGCCCTACCACATGTACGTGCTCGCGACCGCGGGGACCGAAATCGAAAAGACACGGCCCCTGCAGTACAGCACGGGGCTTCTGTTGGTTCTTTTGGTCTTTGCCATGAACCTTGCGGCTATTTTGATCCGCGACAGGATGCAGAAAAAACGTGTGGCGTAAGAAAGCCTCGGCCGCCATATCCTGGTATTTCCTTCACGCCTTCGTGGGCCTGCGGGAAGGCACGCTCGTTTCGGCGGTCTGTGTCGGGCTCTTTGTCAAAGCCATCGGGCGGCTCGTGCCCGAAAAAGCGGCGCAAGAACCGCACGAAATCGCGTTTAAGGAAAAGAGTAAAAACTAAGCATGAAAAAGGCCCGAAAGAAACGGAGTTCCTGCGGGCCTTTGGACCTTAAGCCGGAAGTTGCCTTCCGGCCAGGGCTTTAAGCGCAGTCAGAGACCGGCGGCTTCCTTCAAAAGCATCGCCTTGTCGGTCTTTTCCCACGTAAATTCCGGCTCTTCGCGGCCGAAGTGACCGTAGGCGGCGGTCTTCGAGTAAATCGGACGGCGCAGATCGAGCATCTTAATGATGCCGCCCGGACGCAGATCGAAGAACTTACGCACGAGTTCCGCAATCTTTTCGTCGGCAATGACACCCGTGCCGTTGGTGAGCACCGTGATGTTCATGGGTTCCGCGACGCCGATCGCGTAGGAGACCTGAATCTGGCACTGACGCGCGAGGCCCGCGGCAACAATGTTCTTTGCCACATAGCGGCAGGCGTAGGCAGCGGAGCGGTCCACCTTCGTGGGATCCTTGCCGGAGAAGGCGCCGCCCCCGTGTGGGCAGGCGCCGCCGTAGGTGTCGACGATGATTTTGCGGCCTGTAAGCCCGCAGTCGCCCTGGGGACCGCCCACCACAAAGCGGCCGGTGGGGTTCACAAGGAACCGGGTGTTTTTAAGCCATTCCGCAGGCATCACCGGACGGATGATGTTTTCGACCACCGCTTCCACGAATTCGGGCTTCATATGGTCGCCCACAGACCATTCCGGGGAGTGCTGGGTCGAGAGAACAATCGTGTCCGCGGCAACGGGCTTACCGTCCACGTAGCGCAGCGTCACCTGGCTCTTGGCGTCCGGCCTCAGATAGGGCATCACGCCGTTACGGCGCACGATGGACTGCTGCTGCACGAGGCGGTGCGCGTAGTAAATCGCGGCGGGCATCAGTGTCGGGGTTTCGTCACAGGCAAAACCAAACATCAGGCCCTGGTCGCCTGCGCCCTGGGTGAGGGGGTCGTGGTTTTTCTCGTCCACGCCCTGCTTGATGTCCTCGGACTGCTTGTCATAGCCCACGAGAACCGAGCAGCCCTTGTGGTCGATGCCGTATTCGGAATTGTCGTAGCCGATGCGCTTTAAGACGTCACGGGTGAGGTCAATGTAGTTGACCTGAGCGTCCGTGGTGATTTCACCGGCCAAAACAACGAGACCGGTCGAGCACATCGTTTCCGCGGCCACACGGCTCATCGGATCCTGCGCGAGGCAGGCGTCGAGTACGGCGTCGGAAATCTGGTCGGCCACCTTATCGGGATGACCTTCACTGACGGACTCGGAGGTAAAAAGAAAATCGCTGGCCATTGCCATGCTCCAATGGTACGTTGAAAACGTTGCAAACCAAGCGTCCAACGCAGTGAGCTGAACAATGAAAACCAGCGACGTCGCGGCAGACGCTTTAGCGGTATTTGTTGATTCGCCCCGCAAGTTGTCTTTGTTAACTCGGCGAATTGTTGCGCATGATACTCGGTATTGCTTAAAAATGGATGACGGGCAAATCCGAAAAATAGTCCGGCTACCGTACACAAAAAGACAGGCCTTTGCGCTGGTGTAGCATCCCGTTAACTGCAACTGCACCAGGACAACATACATGCCCGAACTTCCCGAGGTTGAGGTCTGCCGCAAGGCACTCGCGCCCGCTCTTACCGGTAAACGGGTGAGCGCCGTGCACGCGTATTGCACGAACTTAAGAAGCCCGGTGCCGCCGCTCATGAAACGGATCGGGGGCCTCAGACTCACAAGCCTCACGCGGCGCTCCAAGTACCTTATATGGCGCTTTGAAAATGAATCGACGGGGCAGGTGACGTGGCTTACGACGCACCTCGGAATGAGCGGCGCCTGGCGGCTCTGGAGGGCGGATGCCGCACCCGCGGCGGGCCCGCACGACCGTCTTGACATCATTTTTGATGATGAAACGCTTCTGCGCCTCACCGACCCTCGGAAGTTTTCCGACATTAAAGTCACGGACACCGATCCGAGGGAACTCGCGCCCCTAAACACCATCGGCGCCGAGCCCTTTGACAAGACACTGACCCCCGAGGTCTTTTACAAAGCGCTTCGCGGCAAAACGTCCGCCATCAAGCAGGTATTGCTCTCAGGCAAGATTGTCTGCGGCTGCGGCAATATCTACGCCTGCGAAAGCCTTTTTGAGGCCCGTGTCCGCCCCACGCGCAAAGCTTCTAAGGTCACGAAAAAGGAAGCCGAAAGGCTCCTCACTGCAATCCGCGATGTTTTGACGCGCTCCATTGCCGCGGGCGGCACGACGCTCAGAGACTTTCACGGCACCGACGGCGAAAGCGGCTGGTTTGCGCTCGAGTGCTCTGTTTACGGGCGTGAGGTTGAGCCCTGTCCCGTCTGCGGGAGTCTTATTAAACGCATTGTCCAGAACGGCCGCAGTTCTTTCTTTTGCCCGACATGTCAGAAGTAAAAGACGCACTCACAGAACCCGAAGTCTTTGCCGGGGCACTGGTCGCCTGGCAGAAGCGATGCGGGCGGCACGGTTTGCCGTGGATGGTTGCAGACGCCTACCGCCGCTGGGTCTCGGAGATCATGCTGCAGCAGACGCAGGTTGCGGTGGTAAAGGACTACTTTGCGCGCTTTATGGCGGCCTTTCCGACGGTTCAGATTCTTGCGGCCGCTGACGACGAAGCCGTGATGAAACTCTGGGCGGGCTTGGGGTACTACTCGCGGGCCCGCAATCTTTTGGCCTGCGCCCGGGTTGTCGTGCGTGACTTCGGGGGCGTTTTCCCTAAGGACGTTGAAACACTGGCAACGCTTCCGGGAATAGGCAAAAGCACCGCAAGCGCGGTGGCAAGTTTTTCTTACGGCACGGTCGCTCCGGTCGTTGACGGCAACGTCAAACGGGTGCTCACACGCCTTTTTACGGTAACGTCTCCCGTGGGGACGGCGGCCTGCGATCAGTTTCTCTGGGAGGCGGCTGAGAAACTCGTTTCAAAAACCCATCCCGGCGTTTTTAATCAGGCGATGATGGATATCGGCGCCACGGTCTGCACGCGCACGAAACCGGCCTGCATGATCTGCCCCTTATCCGCCTGGTGCCGGGCGTTTCATGAGGGCAGCCAGGAAAGTTTCCCTGTGCGTAAACCCAAAAAGGAGCGCCCGGTAAAGGACGCGGTCTTTACGGTGTACCTCTCTGACGGGCGTGTGTGGCTTACCGAACAAAACGAAAAAGGCGTATGGCGGGGGCTCTGGACGCTGCCCGCCGCTTCCGAAGCGGGAGAAGACATCGGGTGTTTTACGCACGACTTTTCGCACTACCGGCTCAATGCCCGCGTGGAACTTGTGCTTCATAAGCCCTCAACTGAAAACGCCCGGGGCTTTACCCGCAAAGACGCTGAAGAAGGGGCCTTGCCTGCCCCCGTCAAGAAGTTTTTGCTTGCCTCTGAGGTTTTAGCCGGCCGCTTCTGACAGGCAAAAAACCGTCCTTCGCAAGGGTATTACCGGTTTTTCGCGGCAATACCGCAGAGGACGCTCAAAGTCCGAAAAAGCCGTGGTTTTGCTTCTGCACAATGTCCGCATCCGAGAGCGCTGCCTCTCACCGATTTTTTCCAATAAGGACCGGGCAAAACCATGACCTCACGTTTTTCCCGCATTGCGGGTTCTCTTATTTCCGCCGGCGTTCTCGCCTTTTCCGTGCTTTCAACAGCGGCAACGGCAACTGATGTGCGGACCTTCATTGAAAAGACCTACAAGGGCGGAGTGATCCCGACCTTTTAATCAGGCGGTTTGGACGGAGAGAGCGGATTGGGCCGCCTGCGCCGCCCGGATCTTGGCGACCTGCCGGTGCCGCACCACGGTGCCGGGAAAGTCCGCAAAGCGCTTGGCAAGGGTCTCCGCCACATAGACGCTTCGGTGCTGGCCGCCCGTGCAGCCCACCGCAATTGTTAGGTAATGACGGTTCTGAGCTTCGTAGGACGGCAGCCACCGGCGGATAAAGTGTTCGATATCGGCGATCATGTCGTTGACGTCCGCAATGCCTGACAGATAGTCTGCGACCGGCTTATCAAGGCCCGTCAGAGGCCGCAGTTTCGGATCGTAATAGGGGTTGGGGAGGTTACGGACGTCAAAAACGAGGTCGGCTGCCACCGGGATCCCCCGCTTAAAGGCAAAGCTTTCAAAGGCAAGCGTCATCGTGGACTTCGGGACCCCGGCAAACTGCCGCACCCAGTCTCTCAAGGTATTGGGCAGAAGCTTTGAGGTGTCGATCTCGTAGGAGTAGGGGGCAATGGGCGCCAAAAGCTCGCGCTCTTTTTCCACAGCTTCAGACAGCGTGAGCCCCGTGCCGGACTCTTCTGCGGAAATCGTGAGCGGATGCCGCCTGCGGGTTTCGGAAAAGCGCGCAATGAGCGCAGGCGTTGAGGCCGTGAGAAAGAGGGGCCGCACGTCGCAGCCCGCGCATTTGAGGGCGTTTACCTGCTCCTCAGCGCTCGCAAGATTTAAGCGGCTTCGGGCGTCAATCGCCATCGCGACCTTCTTGTGGCCGTGGTCTTTAAGGCCCAGGGCCACTTCCTTTAAAAAGTCCACGGGGAGGTTGTCCACGCAGTAGTAGCCGCAGTCTTCGAGCACCCGGATTGCAATCGACTTTCCCGAGCCCGAAAGGCCGGTGACGATAATAAGCTGCATGGTTTTGGTGTCCTCTGCCGTGTCCGTCATTGCATGTTCCTTTTGAAATCACTGTCCGGCCAACGCCTTCATCCGCCTTCGCACCGATTTGGCGCCAATGCCTTCCGCCTCACGGTATTTTGCAACCGTGCGGCGTGCCGCCACAATACCTTCATGAGCTAACAGTTGCGAAAGCGTGTCATCAGACAAGGGCTTGGCCGGGTCCTCTGCGTCAATCAGTTCACGGATGCGGTGCCGCACGCGGGCGCTGCTGACGCTCTCGCCGGATTCACCTGTCACGGCCGACGTGAAAAAGGCCTTAAGTTCAAGTGTACCGCGGGGCGTGAGAAGGTATTTCCCGGACACGGCGCGGCTCACCGTCGATTCGGCAATGCCTAAGTGTTCCGCGACGTCCCTGAGAACCATGGGTTTAAGGGCGGCCTTGCCGGCCTCAAAAAAGCCCGGCTGTCTGTCGACAATACACTGCGCTACGGAAACGATGGTGGAGGTGCGCTCCTCGACTGCATGGATAAACGCACGGGCTTCGTGCGCACGATCCCGCCAGGCGGTTTTGTCTTTCCCCTCAAGCTTGGCGGCGGTGAGCATTTCAAAGAGCGCATGGTTAAAGGTGAGCGCCGGCAAGAGAGCGTCGTTTATGCGCACGCGCCAGCCCGCTGCCGTTTTGACGGCAATCACGTCGGGGACGACCGCAGCGGCCGCAGTGCCCCCTGAAAACCCTGCCGCAGGCCGCGGATTCATCCCGGCAATCGCGCGCACGGCCGCGTGAAAGGTTTCCGGTGTGACGGCAAGCTTTTTGGCGGCCGCATCAGGCGTGAGTTTCCCGAGAAAAAGCGCGGTGTCGGAAAGAATCCTGCGGGCAAGCGTCAGTGTCGCCCGTTCTTCGGGATCCTCGGCTTCAAAAAGTGCCCGATCGGTCTGCAGAATAAGCGCTTCCGTACAGTTTCCGGCGCCGACCCCTGCGGGCTCGAGGCTTTGAAGGCGCTTTAGGGCGGTTGCCCAGACTTCAGGCTCAGCCGAAAACGGGGCGTTCGCGGTGAGCTCGGTGAGGGGGTCGGAGAGAAAACCGTTTTCGTCGAGATTTCCGATAAGCCAGAGGACGCACTCACGTTCCGTGTCGGTGAGGTTGAGACACCCCACCTCGCGCGTAAGCTCTTCGGTTAAGGTCACTTCTGCCGCAAGGTTTCCGAGGGGATCAGTGTCGTTTTCGTCCGTGCGGGCATGCACGGGCATGAGGTTTGACACTTCAAGGTCCGTGCCGGTCTCCGGCGTGTCGACAACGGATTCCTGCGTGCCTGCGTCATCTGTGCGCTCTACAAGCGGATTTTTGGCGAGCATCTCCTCAACGGCTGCCGCGGCTTCGAGACCGGGCATCTGCAGGAGGTTGAGCGCCTGCTTCAGGGCCGGCGTCACCGCCAGGCGCTGCGATTGGGTGAGTAAAACCGAAGCCGACAGTGACGCCATAATGGTTGTCTGGCTACATGCGGAAGTCTTTGCCGAGGTAGATGCGCCGCACGCTTTCGTCGACGATGATCTCCTCGGGTGAGCCGCTGGCGAGCACTTCGCCTTCGTTGATGATGTAGGCGTGGTCGCAGATGCCGAGCGTTTCGCGCACGTTATGGTCGGTGATTAAAACGCCGATGCCGCGGTCCTTTAAAAACCGCACGATGCGCTGAATTTCAATGACGGCAATGGGATCAACGCCCGCAAAGGGCTCATCGAGCAGAATAAAGCGCGGGTCGTTTGCAAGCGCCCGGGCAATTTCCGTGCGGCGCCTCTCGCCCCCGGAAAGCGACACCGCCATATTCGTGCGGATGTGCTCGATCTGAAGTTCTTCCAAAAGGGCGTTGAGCCGCTTTTCCACCTCGGCCTTCGTAAGGGGTTTGCCCTTTTCATCGGTCTGAAGTTCAAGGACTGAGCGGATGTTGTCTTCCACGGAAAGCCGCCTGAAGACGCTGGCTTCCTGGGGAAGGTAACTGACGCCTAAGCGTGCCCGGCGGAAAATCGGCAGGTGCGTGATGTCCATGCCGTTTAGGTGAATCGAGCCGCCGTTTGGAGGAACCAGGCCCACCACCATGTAAAAGGTCGTGGTCTTACCGGCGCCGTTGGGGCCCAAAAGGCCCACGACCTCGCCGCTTTTGACGGAGAGCGACACGTTTCTCACCACCTTGCGGGTGCCGTAGCGCTTCATGAGCGCCGTCGCGGTGAGGGTCTGAACCTTGCCTTCGGCGGCAGTGCTTGTTTCGGGCGTCGTCAGTTCTGTCACTTGGCGTTACTCCGCAAGACGGCTTGAGCCCTGCATACGGGGCGCTTCAGAGGAACGGCGCTGTGTGGTCTTTGCGGCGTCCTTCTGGTTTCTCGGCGCAAGAACCGTCGTCACGCGGCTCTTTTTGCCGCTGACGACTTCCCCTTCCACGCGCGAGCGGGCGGTGAGGAGGTCATAGGTGATTTTGTTGCCGGCCGTGGAGTCCTTCACCAGGCCGTTTTCGCTGCGGGCCAGTTTGGCGTTATCCGTGAAGATAATACGGTCGCGCTGCTCGTCGTAGACCGCGGTAAGCGCACTCGCATGCACCCACTCGTCGATCCCCTTTTTGTTGTCGCGCTTTTCGCGCATTTTCACGGGAGCCCCCGTGACCGTAATCGTGCGGTAGCCTTCAGGCGACACTTTAAGCGTGAGTTTGTCGCCCAGAATCTCAAGCGTTCCCTGATGCACTTCAACGGCCCCGGAATAGACCGCTGTCTGCGCCACTTCGTCGCCCGCAAAGTTCTGGGCGTTGATTTCGATGGGCTTGGTGCGGTCTGCCGATTCCGCCCACGCGGTCTGCGCGGCGAAAAGCGCGCTGCAAAGCAGGGTTGAAAGTGCAAGAGTTTTACCGAAAATCATGATTCTTTTTTCACAATTGGGTGTTTTTACGGCGCGATTTCCTGCGTTTTGGCAGCCTTCGGAAGCACAATCGTGCGCACGTCACTGAGAATATCAACGGTTCTTTCCACGTTGTCAAATGTCATGCCGCGCCCGGAGGTGACGTCCGTGCCGCTTTCAAGCCGCACAAAGGCATCGGTTTCCATGCGCTGCTCATCCGGGTAGACCGTAAGGTGGCTTGTGGTAAAGCGTAGCGGTGCGTTGTCGATGTCGCCCGCTCGCGTCACTTCCACGCGGCCCGAAAAGACCGCGGTCTTGCCGGCGTCAAGGCTGATTCCGGTATCTGCGGACGCCTTCACCTGCGGGCGGTCTGCGTAAAGCGTTGCCATGCGCGGCTTGCGGGTCATCATGCGGCCGTCAGGAAAGTGCTCGGCATATTCGGCGTAGATGCGCCGCTCGGCCGTGCCGTCGCCGTCAAATTCGGTGAGCGCAATGTCGCGGGCAATAAAGTCGGGGACGTCTGAAGGCGCTTTCGTCTTGAGGTTTCCGATCTGGCCCATGAGGGCATAGTAGTAACTCACGAGCACGAGGACTGCGAGCACCACGGCGCCGGCCAAGGCCGCTAATTTATCCCGGAAGTGAAGCTTCATTGGCCTTTCTCCCGGACGTAGTGATCAAAAATGAGCGCGTCCCACTTGCCCTGGGCTTTGAGAATGAGTTCTGCAAGGCTTCGGACGGCGCCGTTGCCGCCAGTAAAGTCCGACACAAAGTGCGCAAGGGGGCGCACTTCGGCTGAAGCGTCCGCCGGAATGGCCGAGAGCCCCGCGGCACGCAAAACCGGAATGTCGGGGACGTCGTCACCCATATAAGCCGTTTCTTCGGCGCTCACATTGTGTTCGGATAAAAGCGCCCGGAAGGCGTCGGTTTTAAAGCGTTTGCCCTGTGCTACCGACGTGATGCCGAGCTCCCTGCAGCGTGCGGCGGTTTGAGCGCTTACGCGCCCTGTGAGAATTGCCACGGGGATGCCTGCGGCCTGCAGCATTTTGATTCCGAGGCCGTCACGCGTGAAAAAGCGCTTCACGAGTTCCCCGTTTTCGCCCGTCCAAATCGAGCCGTCGGTGAGAACACCGTCCACGTCAAGAATCACAAGCCGGACGTTTCGGGCGCGTTGCGTGAGAGTGCGGTACGTCATCAGATTACCTTTGCCGTCATCAGGTCATGCAGGTGCAGGGCGCCTACGAGGTGCCCGGCCTTGTCCACCACGAGGAGCTGATTGACAAGCGTCTCTTCGAGGATTCTGGCAGCGGCCGCAGCCATTGCGTCCGCCTCAATCGTGCGCGGGGTTTTGGTCATGACTTCAGCAATCGGAATGGCACGGATGTCGCCGCGCTTTTCAATGAGGCGTCGGAGATCGCCTTCGGTGAAGATCCCGGTAACGACGTTATCAGCGTTCACAACCGCCGTCATGCCGATGTGTTTCTTCGTGATTTCTCGCACGGCATCCAAAACGCTGATATCTTCCTTGACGCAGGGGACCGCGTCGCCCGTACGCATGACGTCGCGCACATGCGTGAGAAGCCTTCTGCCTAAAGCGCCGCCCGGGTGGCTGCGGGCAAAATCTTCTTTGGTAAAGCCTTTGGCGTGCATGCAGGCGACGGCCAGGGCGTCGCCCATGGCAAGCGTTGCGGTTGTAGAGGACGTGGGCGCCAAGTTAAGAGGGCAGGCCTCTGCCGTCACGTGCACGTTTAAGTTCACGTCGGCGTTTTTGGCCAGCGAACTCTTGGGGTTCCCGGTAATAGTGATGAGGGCCGTGCCTTCGCGTTTTAACACCGGGATGACGGTTAAAAGCTCCCCGGTTTCCCCCGAGTAGGAGATGCCGATCACGACGTCATCCTTTGTGATCATTCCGAGATCACCGTGGGCAGCTTCGGCGGCATGCACGAAAAAGGCGGGTGTGCCGGTTGAGGCCAGCGTTGCCGCGAGTTTGCGGCCGATGTGACCGGACTTGCCCACGCCGCTTACAACAACACGTCCTTTGCAGTTTAAAAGGAGCTCAACGGCCCGGGCGAAGTGCCCGGTGTCAAGCGTGTCCGCCAGATCAGTGACGGCCTTGGCTTCACGCAGAAGGACTTCGCGGCCCAGTTCAATGGCGCCGGCGGCATCAAAAGTTCGGATCATCGTCAAAACGCGCTTAAGTGTGCTGTAAACGTCTTATTTTAGCGGGCGCAGAGAGCGGAATTTCCTGCTTGTTGCAAAAAGAAAAGAGAAGGGGGACAAGTGTTTGTGAGTCGACTTTTTCTGATACGTAAGCAGCAACAGTTTCTTTAGCGAAAAGGAGATATACTTCCTTTTCGCTAAAGCTATTCGGAGTTATATCTCCTTTTCGCTAACTTTTGGTGGTTGCCGTATGCTGATCCAGCGTGAACTTTTGAACATTCTTCGCAAGCATGACTATTCCGATGGTAAAGCTGTAGTCATTTTTGGGGCCCGACGTGTCGGAAAGACCACAATATTGAGAAACATTGTCGGTGATGAAGACTGCACCTGGATTGACGGAGATGCTGAAGGTGAGGCGGCAATGTTCAGGTTTTCAACGACAGCCGACGCGCGGACTTTTTTACACAGAACTCCGAATATCGTCATTGATGAAGCTCAGCACATTCCTGACTTTGGACGAATGCTCAAGATTCTCGTCGATACCAATGAAATGTCAGACACTCCGGCGCGTATCTTTGTGACAGGTTCATCGGCGCTTGATTTGGCCGGCGGGGTGAATGAGTCAGCGGTGGGGCGATTTGAGGCTTTTCATCTTTGGCCCATTTCGCTTGCTGAACTGGGTGAGACCAAAGGAACTGTGAACGCCTTGAAAAATATTCCACAGCATCTTGTCTTTGGAATGCTTCCGAACATAATCACAAAACCGGAAACCGCAGTAAAGACATTGAATGGGTTTACTAATTCGATCCTTTTTAAAGATATTTTTTCATTAGTGGGAATCCGCAAACCGCAGTCTTTTATGCTGCTTGTAAAGTGCCTGGCAGACCGCATCGGATCGGAAGTTTCTTATGATGGATTGGCACGGGAAACAGGACTTTCCAAGCATACGGTCAGCGATTACATTGATCTGCTCGAGCAATGTTTCGTCATACGGCAGTGCACTTCTTTTTCCCGAAATGTTGTTAATGAAATCAAAAAAGGGAAGAAGATCTATTTCTGCGATCTGGGAATTCGAAACGCCATCCTGGACCGGTTCGCACCGCTTGATATGAGACCTGATGTTGGCGCTCTGTGGGAAAACTATTTCTACATGGAACGCGTTAAATGGCTTGAGGAACGGCGCCCGGGATCCAATCTATGGTTTTGGAGAACAAAACAACCCCAGGGGCAAGAAATTGATTTTGTGGAAGAGTATATGGGGGAGCGGACAACCTTTGAGTGTAAGTTCAAGGATGGGACAAAAGCAAAAATGCCTGCAGCTTTTGCTGAAGCATACGGAACATGTCCGTTTCATGTTGTGACCCCCGGGACAGTGTGGCCGCTTGTTTCAGGTGAAGGAAAAGCGTCAACTACCCCTGGCTGAAGTCAGAGGCTTGGCAACAAGTCTTGGTTGACTAGCCTCAGTCCGTTTTCGGACGGACTCCGTTGGTTGGGAATCCG
>ENA-OWXQ01000190-OWXQ01000190.1-human-gut-metagenome-genome-assembly--contig:-NODE-190-length-34608-cov-13.9147_pt1 | contig 34608 bp, 29 predicted proteins | sample MGYA00249246_ERZ652059 | MGnify/ENA primary metagenome ERZ652059 (study PRJEB26925, sample SAMN05827064) | human gut metagenome | biome: ENVO:2100002; feature: ENVO:00000062; material: ENVO:00002003...
CGAATTAACCCGTGTTCCTGTTTCCACTGTCCGAAAGTGGTGTGCAAAGGCAGTAGCCAGTGAAAAGTGCGTTGCGGCACCGTAATTAAAGCAGGGATAAAGCAAGGAAAAAACATTTTTTTCGGACGAGCAAAAACCGCCGCAGCCAGCGACTGCAGCGGTTCTTGCCTCAAGAGGAGAGGATTACAGTTTTACGGCTTTAACGGCTTCCGTATCGGCAATCCGCCCGAACGTGATGGTTTCGGAAATGGAGTTGCCGCCCAAGCGGTTCTTGCCGTGCACGCCGCCCGTCACTTCACCGGCGGCAAAGAGTCCCTTGATTGGCTGCCCCTTCGTGTTGATGACGCGGGTTTTGCCGTCAATCGTTAAACCGCCCATGTAATAGTGGATCGCCGGCGTGATTTCAATGGCGTAGTACTTAGGCTTGTCCACTTTCGGGAAGCCGTCCGGACGATGAAATTCCGGCTCTTTGCCGTTTTCAGCATAACGGTTGTAGTCGGTCATTGTTTTTTCGAGGTTGTCCGGATCAATACCGGCTGCCGCGGCAAGTTCGCGGATCGTGTTGCCTTCCTTGGCAAGACCGAGCTCAAAAGCCGCGCCCGTCTGCTTGACCTTGTCTCTGACTTTCTGATCGAAAATCTCATAGGCAACGCCGCCCGTCTGTTTGCTCACCGCAGCACTTGTGACGTCGCGCGTCGAGAGTTCGCTGATAAAGCGCTTGCCTTCCTTATTGACGAACACGGCGCCAGCGCCGCGCACTGTTTCGGAGACAATCACGGGAGAGCCCGCCAGCAGCGTCGGGTTAAGCTGGATTTCCTTGGCATCGGTCACCGAAGCGCCGATTTTCTGCGCAAGCACCATGCCGTCACCCTGACTGCCGGGCTGGTTTGATGTTTTTACGTCGGCACTGATGTCGGGGCGCAGACGTACGAGTTTGGCGTTAGCGCCGATGCCGTCCGTTGCGAGCACAACGGCCTTGGCATTGATCTGATAAAGCCCTGAGTGTTTGCCTTTGACGAGTACGCCGGTCACGGCACCGGTTTTGTCTGTGAAAGCCGTCAGGCTCAACTCCACGGACAAGCACTGCACCGCGAATCTTTTGCGCCTGGGATTATGCCCGAGCGGGGTGGCAACACCCCCATCGGGGGCGTCTCAGGGCTAGCAAAAGAACCTTCCGGATCCGGGAGTGCTTGGGCATAGCCCAACCGAAACTTCCGGACTTAGGACTCAGCGGGTAGGGCGCTGCGTAACCCGTTAGAATGCCCGACTCAAAAATTCATCTTCTTTGCCGGCTTTTTTCCTACGACCATGCAGAATCTTCTTGACCTCGTCAACAGCCTCAATCCCATGCAGCGCTCCGCGGTGGAACTGCCTGCTGAGCACGCGCTCATTCTGGCGGGGGCGGGGTCCGGCAAAACGCGGGTTCTCACAACGCGCATTGCCTGGATTATCGCCAAAGGGATGGCGCGCCCAGCGCAGATTCTCGCGGTCACGTTTACCAATAAAGCCGCGCGCGAAATGCGCGACCGTCTGGAAGGGATGGTCAACGCCGACATGCGCAGCATGTGGGTGGGGACCTTTCACGGGATTGCGCACAAGCTTCTGCGGCTTCACTGCGAAGACGCGGGACTGCCCTCAACCTTTCAGATCATTGATTCCTCGGATCAGTTGTCGCTTGTGAAGCGCCTCATGAAGGAGCAGGGCGTTGATACGGAAACAAACGATGCCAAGAGCTGGCAGGCCCGCATCAACCGCTTTAAGGAAGCGGGGCTGCGTGCCAAGGACGTTGCCGCCGAAGAAGAACCCTTGGGAGGTCAGGGCTTTTACCGCCTCTACGAGAACCGCTGCCAGAAAGAGGGGCTTGTGGATTTTGCCGAACTTCTTTTAAGAAGTACGGAGCTTCTAGAGCGCAACGCCGTTTTGCGCGAGCACTACGCCGACCGCTTCCGCTTTGTGCTCGTCGATGAGTTTCAGGACACCAATGCCCTGCAGTTTCGCTGGATTAAGGCGATTGTGTCGCCCGCGAGCACCACAAATTCGCTTTTTTGCGTGGGCGACGATGATCAGTCGATTTACGCCTTCCGCGGTGCGCGCGTGGGCAATATGGCCGACTTTGTAAACGACTACCACGTTAAGCACCTTGTGAAGCTCGAGCAGAACTACCGCTCGACCTCGCACATTCTCGATGCCGCCAACGCCGTCATTGCCAACAACGCCCAGCGCATGGGCAAAAACCTCTGGACTGAGGCCGGAAAAGGGGAACTGATCGGCATTTACGGCGCTGACGATGACCGTGAGGAAGCCAGAAGCCTCACGCAGGACATTCTCACGCTGCACCGCTCGGGCACCCCCTGGCGTGACTGCGCGGTCCTTTACCGCAACAACGCCCAGTCCCGCATCATCGAACAGTATTTCACCGCCAACTCCATTCCCTACCGCATCTACGGGGGCCTGCGCTTTTTTGACCGTCAGGAAGTCAAGGACGTCACCGCTTACCTGCGGCTTTTAAGTAACCCCGAAGACACGTCCGTTCTGCGCGTCATCAATCAGCCGCCGCGCGGGATCGGTGCAACGACGATTGAGCGCATTACGGCGCACGCCAACGAGCGCGGCGTCACGCTTTGGGAAGCAATGCACGACTGGCAGGCAGAGGACACGGCGACCGTGAAGCGTGCCGCAGGCTTTATGAAGCTTGTGGCCGACATGAAGGAAGCCTGCGAGGGGCTGCCCTTACCGGAAGTGATCGCGAAAGTCATGGAAATGTCGGGCCTTAAGACCTATTACGAATCAAAGCCCGACCACGATATCCGGCTTGAGAACATGGGCGAAATGGTGAACGCTGCCACCGGTTTTTGCCGCGAAAACGGCATTGACGAGGAGCAGCCTGCGTTTGAAGCGGGGATTGACAACGGCATGACGCCCCTGGACGGATTTTTGGCGCAGGCTGCGCTGGAAGCCGATGATAAAAACGAAGAGGGTGTGAGCGACTCCGTTCAGATGATGACGGTGCATGCATCCAAAGGCCTGGAGTTTTCGAACGTGTGGCTCTGCGGCCTTGAGGACGGCCTTTTCCCGCACCACGCCAGGGACGAAGCCGATGAAGACAAGGCAATCAGCGAGGAGCGGCGGCTGATGTACGTCGCGATGACCCGTGCGCAGAAGCGCTTGAGGATCAGCTGGTGCGCGCAGCGCATGCTCTACGGCGACATCAAGTATCAGGACCGCTCGCAGTTTATTGATGAGATTCCCGAAGAACATGTCCGGGAACTCAAAGCCCCGAAAAAGGACGATGACGCGGGGGACTATCGCGGAGGCTACGGCGGCAGCCGTTACGGCAGTTACGGTAACGGCGGCTACAGCCGCGGCTACGGCAACAACGGCTATTCCCGCGGCGGTTACGCAGGCCGCGACAACAGTTTCGGCGCCCGCTCTTCGGGTTACGGTCAGAAGACGGAGCGAAGCTCGGGCTGGCAGGGCGGAAAACTCGGCCGCGCAAGCGACTACCTCGCGGCAAGCCGCGCCTCGGGCGCAGGGTTCTCTTCGGACGCCTCAATTGCCGCCCGCAAGGAAAGCACTTCCAACGAGTGGGGCCTCTCCGTGGGAGACAAGGTGCATCACACCAAGTTCGGTGACGGTGTGATCGTTTCGATGGCCAACGTCGCCAAACGCGATCAGACCCGTGCGCAGATTAAGTTCACCAATCCCGCCTACGGCACGAAGGAACTGCTGCTTGCGTTTGCCAATCTCACGAAACTCTGAGAAAAACAAAGCGCAGCAAAAAGCCCTGCACGAGCTGTTTTCTTCAGAAGAAAGCACTTCGTGCAGGGCTTTTTTGATGCCTGAAGCCTCAAGGCCTCAGGCATGGGAATGCCGTTACGCCGGATTACTTGATGCGGCTGCGGTATTCGCCCGTGCGGGTATCGATTTCGATCTTGTCGCCGGTGTTCACGAACGCCGGAACATCGAGCACATAACCCGTGGCGAGCTTGGCGGGCTTCATGACCTTACCGGAGGTATCCCCCTTAACGGCGGGTTCGGTGTAAACCACTTCACGCACAACCATCGTGGGCAGTTCGATACCGATCACGCGGCCTTCGTAGAACACGGCTTCAGCGGTGAGACCGTCTTCGAGGTACTTCTTGGCTTCTTCCATCGTGTCGGCGTCGACTTCGTACTGGTTGTACTCTTCGTCCATCCAGACATAGTGCGGATCAGCAAAGTAGGAGTAGGTGACGGGCTTGCGTTCGAGGATGATGTCTTCGAACTTGTCGTCAGCACGGTAGACGGTTTCCGTCACGGCGCTGTTCAACAGGTTCTTCATCTTCATCTTGACGGTGGAAGCTCCGCGGCCGCCCTTGGAATATTCGGCCTTGAGCACAACCATGGGATCCTTGCCGACCATGAACACATTGCCGGCACGCAGTTCCTGCGCGGTTTTCATTTTGAGTCTTTCCTTGAATTGGACTGGATTGAATCGGCAGTCGGGGCACGTGTAACGGCATCCGCGTGAAGCGGCCCGACCGAGGCAAAAATTTTTCGTTAACTCAGCATTTTATCTGTTTCAGTGCCTTTTGCGCAATATACTCGGGCGCTGTGGTAAGGCATGAAAGGTACGTGCGCCAGGCCTGTGCGGCCTTCTGCATCGCCGGAAAACGGTCCCGGTATGCGCTCCAGGCCGCGGGCGTGAGAATCCTCCCGTTTAAGCCCGCTTCAAGGACGGACCAGATCCGGGCGTCGTCCTCAGCCATGCTCCGGGTGTAGAGCTTCGTGAAGGCCGCAAGTTTCACAAGGTGCGTGTCTTGCGTCTGCGGGTAGAGCATCCATAAAAGAGGGGTGCCCGCAAGCTGCACACGCACGGTGGAATCTTCGCCTCTTACGAGCGCGCAGTCGCACGCCAAAAGCGGCTTATCAAATTCGCACTGCGGGAGCATCGGCAGGCGCACAGTGGTCACGTGCGCCGGATTTCCGGCAGCGGCGAGAGCTGCAGCGAGCTTTTCGGACGCAGCCCCCGGCGCAAGAAGTATCTGTAAGGGGCGCTTGTCGGAAGCAAAGGCCCCGGCAAGTGCGTCAACAGCCTCTGTGGGGTAGGTAAAGAAAAAGAGCGTGAAGGGCGCGGCGGGATCGGCTCCGGACGATTCAAGAAACGCCGTCTTGCCGCCTGCGGCCTCAAAAGCCTTTCGGGCTTCACTGATGTCGGCTTCGCGCACGATGCCGCCCGTTTTTTCGGTAAATCCCGGAAAAACAAAGGTCTTCGGATAACCGAAACGGGGGTGGCGGCTCACAAGGCCGTTGGACTCCTCGGCGTAGGTTTCCGCTGTGAGATAGTCCAGGGCAAAGACCGCCGTGGGCTTCATGTCAAAGCGATGCGAAAGCGCTTCTTCCACGCCGTCAGGCAGCCTGCAGCTGAAGGCTTCCACCGTGACGTCGGGGAGGTTCGTGGCCTTCGAAAAGAAGCGTTCCGCAGCCGCATTCCAGCGCATGACGCGGATATCGAGGGCCGTACACGCGTCGCCCGCGGCATCGACCTCGGGCACAAAAGCCGCGAGCGTCTCGGGCTTATCAATAATGAGCGTCACGCACCAGCCATATTCACGCTTTAAACTGCGCGCAAGCCGCCAGGCTACGCCCGCATCGCCGAAATTGTCGATGACGCGGCACCAGATGCCGGCGGTAACAGGGTTTTGTGTCAGGTTTTCCATGGTTTGGTTGACCAAAGCGGCAGTTGGGATTTTTGGTGCGGGATTATGCAGCAGATCAGCATAAACGACTATAAGGAACAGTTGGCGGGACTGCCGGGGCTGCCCGGCGTCTACCGTTATTTTGATAAGGACGGCAACTGCCTTTATGTCGGCAAGGCCCGCGACTTAAAGCGCCGCGTCTCCTCGTACTTTCAGAAAAATGACCTCAGCCCGCGCATCGCCATCATGGTGCAGCAGATAGCCGCCTTTGAGACAACCGTTGTGCGAAGCGAAGCCGAAGCGTTTCTGCTGGAAAACAACCTCATCAAAACCCTCAATCCCAAGTACAACATTCTCTTTCGGGACGACAAGAGTTATCCGTATCTGAGAATTTCCGCAGACACCTTCCCGCGGGTGAGTTACTACCGCGGGAGCGTGGACTGCAAAAGCCGCTTTTTCGGGCCGTACCCCAATTCCGGCGCCGTGCGGGAAGCAATCGGCGTGCTGCAAAAAGTCTTTCGTCTGAGAGTCTGCGAAAACAATGTCTTTAAAAACCGGTCGCGTCCGTGCCTCATGGGTCAGATGGACCGGTGCTCCTGCCCCTGTACGGGCGAAATCACGCCTGAAGAATACAAAGGTGACGTCGAAAACGCCTGCCGCTTCTTAAAGGGCGAGACCGATGACGTCATGCAGGGACTTCGTGACCGCATGATGGCCGCAAGCGATAAGCTGCACTACGAGGAAGCGGCTGTGATCCGCGACCGCATCGCGGCACTTAACGACGTGATGCATCAGCAGGCTGTGGAAACAACGGGCGCGGACACTGACGCCGACATCATTGCGGTGGCGGTGACGCAAGGCGAAGCCTGCGTAAACCTTGCCATGGTCCGCGGCGGCCGGCATTTGGGGGATCACGCCGTTTACCCCGAGATCTCACGCGGCACAGGTAAGGAATTGGCAGCCTCAGACGTTCTCGAAGCCTTTGTTGCACAGCACTACGCCGGAGGTCAGGTTCCTGAGACCGTGATCAGTTCGGATGCAGCGGACTCGAGGGCGCTGCAGGAGACACTGACGGAACTTGCGGGCCGGCGCATTCAGTTTGTGCATGAGCCGCAGTCCGTGCGGCGCCGCTGGCTTGAGATGGCGCAGCAAAACGCAAAGCTTGCGCTTGAGCGGCACATGGCCGAAGCCGGAGGCGAGAAAAAGAGGGTGGCCGCGATGATTGAGGCACTCGGACTTACGCTTGACGAAGAGCAGCGCGCCAACCTTCAGATTGAGTGCTTTGATATTTCGCACACCGCCGGTGAAGCAACGCAGGCCTCCTGCGTCGTTTTCCGGGGACTTGCGATGGACGGCAGCCGCTACCGGCGCTTTAACATCACCGGGATTACGCCCGGGGACGACTACGCCGCGATGAAGCAGGTGTTAACGCGAAGGTATCTCCCGGCAGCCAGAGGCGAAGCGCCGCTTCCCACTGTGGTGCTTGTTGACGGCGGCCGCGGTCAGGTGCATATGGCCAAGGACGTCTTCACTGAGCTCGGGCTTCCCATTTCCGTGATCGTGGGTGTGGCCAAAGGCGAAGGCCGAAAGACGGGGCTTGAGACGCTCATCTTTGCCGACGGCCGTCCTCCCTTGGTTTTGGGCAGTGAAAGCCCGGCATTGATGCTCATTGCCATGATCCGCGACGAAGCGCACCGCTTTGCCATCACCGGGATGCGCGCCAAGCGCAGCAAAACCCGGCAGACAAGTCGTCTTGAAGACATCGACGGGGTCGGCGTGAAGCGCCGGCAGAAAATCCTCACGCACTTTGGGGGCCTTAAAGGTGTACGTAATGCGAGCGTGGAGGATATCGCTAAAATAGACGGCATTTCGCGAGCGCTCGCGCAAAAGATTTACGCACAACTTCACGGTGTTGACGGTGTCAGTTCAACCTAAGCCTTTTAACATTCCGATGGCCCTTACCTGGGCCCGGATTGCTTTCATTCCGCTCATTGTCGGCGTGTTTTATGTCCCCGACGCCCTGGTGAGTCCCCACATGAAAAATGTGCTCGCCTGCATCATGTTCATCATTGCGGCGATCACCGACGCCCTGGACGGCTACATTGCCCGCAACTACAACATGGCTACGATGATGGGGGCGTTTCTCGATTCGGTTGCCGATAAGCTCGTGGTGTGTTCCGCGATTGTTGTGCTGCTTGCTTTTGACCGCGTTGACATGATTGTGGCTTTGATCATCGTCGGGCGCGAAATTGCCGTGACGGCCTTAAGAGAATGGATGGCCAAGATCGGCGCGGCCGCGACCGTGAAGGTCAACTGGTTCGGAAAGATCAAGACCATCGCGCAGATGACCGCGATTCCGATGCTCCTTTTCTTTGATCCCTTCTTCGGGATTGATATTTACCTTGTGGGGACGGTGCTTATCTGGGTTGCCGCCGTTCTCACCGTCTACTCGATGTTTGTTTATATGTCGGCTGCGTGGCCGCATATCGAGGGCGGGGACGCGAAGTAAGTTTGTTCCGCGCCTGTTGGTAAAAAACGGCTGGTTCCTTTCGGACTCAGCCGTTTTTTGACGCTTCTGATTAACCGAGGCTCTTTGCTTTTTCCGTGAGTTCGTAGAGTTTGTTCATCGCGTCCCGCGGCGAGAGGCTGTCGATGTCGATTGCCGCGACTTCATCCACAAACGCCGTGACGGCGGGGTCGACGGCGGACATCTCTTCGGTAAAGTCTTCCTCGGTGTCTGCGCCCTCAGTTGCTGCGGCAAAAAGGTCAAGCTGCGGACCCGTGTCTTCCTTGGCACGTTCTTCAAGTTTTTTAAGAAGCGCTTTGGCGCGCCGGATGACGCGCGCGGGGATGCCCGCAAGCGAGGCGACCGCAATGCCGTAACTCTGGCTTGCCGGGCCGTCTTTGACGTCGTGCAGAAAGACGATCCCTTTTGATGTGTTTTCCGCAGAGACGTGAACGTTGACGGCCTCGCGGCACTTTTGCGCGAGCTGCGTGAGCTCAAAGTAGTGCGTGGCAAAGAGTGTCCAGCTTCTGGTGCCTTCGGCAAGTTCTTCGGCAATCGCGCCCGCAAGACTTAAGCCGTCAAAGGTTGACGTGCCGCGGCCGATTTCATCCATCAGAACGAGGGACTCTTCGGTTGCCTGCATGAGAATCGACGCGGCTTCGGTCATCTCCACCATAAAGGTGGACCGGCCGCGGGCGAGGTCGTCTGAGGCGCCGATTCGGGTGAGGATCTTGTCGACCGGTCCGATCTGGCTGGCGGCTGCGGGCACAAAGCTTCCCGCGTACGCAAGAAGCACAATGAGTGCCACAGAGCGCATGTAGGTGGATTTTCCGCCCATGTTGGGGCCGGTAATGATGAGAAGCCGTCGTCCCGGAACGAGTGAACAGTTGTTCGGGATATAGCCGTCAATCATCTTCTCAACGACCGGGTGGCGCGCTCCGGTGATGTCAATCCCGGGAGCGCTCATCAACTGAGGCCGTGTCCAGCGCATCTCAAACGCATGACGGGCAAACCCCAGAAGAACGTCTAAGGCGGCGGCTGCGTGCGCAGCGGCAAGCAGCACCTCCACCCAGCCGTGCATGTAGGTGACAAGCTCATCCCAAAGCGCGCGCTCAATCTGAGAAGCCCGCTCTTTGGCGGAAATCCGCTGATCCTCGTACTGCTTTAATTCCGGCGTGATGTAGCGCTCGGTGTTTTTAAGCGTCTGACGCCTGCGGAAATCCGCGGGAACATTTTCGCTCTGGCCCTTGGGGACCTCGATGAAGTAGCCGCTTACGCGGTTATAGTCGATGCGAAGCGTCGCGATGCCGGTACGCTCTTTTTCGCGCGCTTCCATCGCCAGAAGCAGGTCTCCGGCGTGATCCCTCATGCTTCTTAACTGCGTGAGTTCCGGATCGGCTTCCGAGCGGATGACGTCGCCTTCTCTTAAGAATGTTGCCGGCTCATCAAGAAGCATCGCCTTGAGTTTTTCGTAAAGCGCATCGTCCACCTCAAGCGCCCTGGCAAGTTCGGCAAAAATCGGGGCCTGAAGCGCTGAAACGACGGCTTTGAGGGTTTTCAGGGACGGCAGATAGTCTCTCAGAGCCGCGGCTTCCTTCGGGCGGATGCTTTTAAGCGCAATGCGCCCGGCGGTCCGCTCAATGTCGGGCATTGCGCAGAGCAGAGCCTTCAGAGGCTCGAGCGCATCGAGGTTGACCATGAGTTCGGCTACCGCCTCGTGACGCTTTTTCGCTGTCGTCGTGTCGCGCGAGGGTGTGGTGAGCCAGTTTTTTAACTCACGGCTTCCCATGCTCGAAAAACAGTTGTCCATGACGGAAAAAAGCGTCGGACCGTTGTCATTACGGAGGCTCTCGGTGATTTCGAGATTTCTGCGGCTTGCGGCATCCAAAACGATGAAGTTGGATTCCTTCTGCAGTTCCAGCGGCGCAATGTAGGGCAGGCTATCGCACTGGGTGTTGGCAACGTAACTTAAAAGGGCGTTGCAGGCTGAGAGTACGGCAGGCTCATTTTCAATGCCCCAGGCTTCGAGGTTATTCAACCCGAACTGCTTCTTTAAAAGCTCCCTGCCGCGCTCGGCGTCAAAGTACCAGGCGGGCATTTCGTTCACGGCCGTCTCTGCTGCCGCACCCTGCACGGTTTCTCTGAGCTCTGCGGGCACAAGAATTTCCGAGGGCGTGATGCGCGCAAGTTCCGTCGCAAGATTCTGCGGCGCAATGCTTGCGGCGCAAAAGCGGCCGTTGGTGAGCGTAAGCCACACAAGTCCGAGGTTAGCCGTCGCCGACCGGCCGATTCTTGCCACCGCAAGCAGTACGGAATCAGACTTTTCGGACAAAAGCGCGTTATCGGTGAGCGTCCCGGGCGTGACAATCCGCACGATCTTGCGGTCCATCGTGGCTTTGCCGGGTTCGTTGGGGTCGCCGATTTGCTCGCAGATTGCAACCGAGACGCCGAGTTTCACGAGGCGCGCGAGGTACTGCTCCAGCGTTGCCGCGGGGATTCCGGCCATCGGAATGGGCTTGCCCTGAAAGGTGCCCCTTTTTGTAAGCGTCAGGCCGATCAAGCGGTTGATTTTCACCGCATCGTCAAAAAACGTTTCGTAGAAGTCACCGATCCGGTAGAGAAGCATCACGCCCGGATGCTTGTCCCTCAGAATCAGATACTGCCGCATGGCGGGGGTGTGCTCGCTGTAGGGCTCTTTGGAATCGGTCTCAGCCTGAGGGCGTGTGGCTTCAGTCATCGGTGTAAACAACTCTTAAGTTCGGCAGAAGGCCCTGAAAGACCGGATCTGCCGCATCGGGACGGAATTCATGTAAAAACGCCGCAGCGCTTCGTGAAAATTGCTGCGGCATTTTTCGGGAAAATTGTTGAATTGGCCTTAACCCTTGGGTGTACCGAAGTCACCCACCTTGGCAATCAAAGGCGCAAAGATCTTGGGCGTTCCGCAGCAGATGCAGCCATCGGCGAGGAAGTTCTCACCGCCCTTAAGGTCCGTGACGAGGCCGCCTGCTTCAAGAACGATGAGGGCTCCGGCGCAGATGTCCCAGCTTTTGAGGTTGGCTTCCCAGTAGGCGTCCAAGCGACCGCTTGCGACCCAGCAGAGATCGAGCGCTGCCGAACCCGCACGGCGCAACCCCGCGGCGTCGCGTGCGACCTTCTCAAACTTTGACATAAAGCCCGTGTAGTCGTCGTTGCGGCGGAAGGGGAATCCCGTGCCGATGAGGCTCTTACTGAATTCACTGCGGCCGGAGACGCGGATGCGGGAGTCGTTCATAAAGGCGCCCTGGCTTTTTTCCGCGTAAAAGAGTTCGTTGCGGGTGGGGTCGTACACGACGCCCACGGCGAGTTTGCCGCGGTAGGTCATGCCGATGGAGACGGCGTACTGCGGAAAACCGTGCAGGAAATTCGTGGTGCCGTCCAAGGGATCGATGTACCAGACAGACTCAGCGTCGGAATGCTGCTTGAAGTCACCTTCCTCGGCGATGATGCCGTCATTGGGGAAGTAATGGCTGATGGTGCGGCAGATTTCTTCCTGGCAGTCGGTGTCCACACGGCTAAAGAAGTCAAACTGTGTCTTTTCGTGCACTTCGAGCGTGTCAACGCGCAGACTTTCCCGGCTGATGATCTTGCCGGCGTTTAAAGCAGCCTTGATGGCTGTCTGAAGCTGAGGAGTGGCCATTTTCTCTCAAAGAATGTCGGAAACGGGGGTGTTGTGTCGCAGGGCTTTTCCGCGTTGATTGGTAAACGGGAAAAGACTGTGCTCAACGTAAAAGCAAAATATCTTTTAATTGTAACGGCTTGATGCGCGCGCGTCAGACCTCGTCTGAGAAAAAATTTGCCGCCCGAAGGCGGCAAAGGAAAAAAGGCTTACCAGTGCGGCAAAACGTCGGCGGGTCAGTGGTCGGACTTAATCCCGGCGCCGCAGAGCGTAATGACGACGTCGCCCTTGGGGTTAAAGGCCTTCTTGTAGGCGTCCCAGGCGGCAAAGTTTGCGGCCGTGGTGTGCTCGATGTAGTAGCCCTTTTTGGCCATCGCGGCACGCGCTTCAAGGATTTTGTCTTCAGGCGCCGTGATCACGTGAATGTTGTGTTTTTTCACCATCGCGAGAATCTCGCGGTCGCGCAGGGGCTGGCCGATCGCGATTCCTTCGGCAATCGTGGGGCTCACGGTTACCGTGGTGTCGGCGTGGTCAAGCCCCTTGTCGACTGCGGATTTCAGGGGCTGACACAGTTCGCTCTGAAGCGCCACGATCTGCGGGAAGGTCTTGATCGACCTGAGTTATAGAGATGTTCCAGAGCCTTCACTGCTCCGATAAAGAGCGTGCCGTTACCGACGGGAACGACAACGTGGTCGGGAATGCGGCCGAGCTGCTCGAAAATCTCGTAGATGTAGGTTTTCGTACCTTCATAAAAATAAGGATTGGCGACGTGGTTGGCGTAGTAGACGCCGTCCTCTCTGACGCGAGCGCGGCAGACGTCGGCGCAGTGGTCGCGCGTTCCCGGAATCACGTGGGCCTTGGCGCCGTGCGCTTCAATCATCGTGATCTTTTTGGGGCTTGTGCCTTCGGGAACGTAAATTTCACAGGTGATCCCCGCGCGGGCGCAGTAGGCCGCAACGGAGTTGCCGGCGTTGCCGCTTGAGTCCTGCACGCAGGTTTTGACGCCGATCGCCTTCATATGCGCCACGAGCGCTGCGGCACCGCGGTCCTTAAAGGAGAGCGTGGGCATCATGTAGTCGACCTTGACGTACATCCCGGGCTCAAGTTGAACGGTCGGCGTCATGCCTTCGCCCAATGTCACGTCTCTCCAGCTGTCCCCGTCCACCGCCATAAAGGCGCGGTAACGGAAAAGCGACCATTCGGATTTGTCGATTTTTGCCGCGTCCCAGTCGGGCGGCGTGAAGTCGAGTTCAAAAAGGCCTCCGCAGGTGCAAAACGGCGCGTGTGTCGTGGTGTCGGTGAGTGCTCCGCAGTGTATGCAGCGGTAGTTCATGTTCGTTCTCCTTGTGATTTAGGAATGCATTTCAGCCATGGCTTCGATTTCAACGAGGCAGCCGAAGTGAAGGCTTGTGGTGGAAACGACAATGCGTGCGGGCTTGTGTTCTCCGAAAAATTCGGCGTAGACCTCGTTAATTGCGTCCCAGTATTCCGAGGACGGCGTGTAGACGCGGCAGAGCACGACCTGGTTGCGGGTGACGCCTGCGGCTTTCAGGACCCGGTCGACGTTATTTAACGCCAAAAGCGCGTGCGCCCTGATGTCTCCGGTGCAGGGCTCTCGAGTGTCGGGATCCAGCGAAAGCTGTCCAGAGACGTAGAGCATGCCGTTGGAGATAACACCTGCGCTGTAGTGGCCGGGGTTTTTGCCTTTAAAGTCCGGTGTGACGATCTGCATGGATTTTCCTCTTATGCGGTTTAGTTTCGTTGTTCGGTTTTGCGGCGCTTCAAAGCATCAAGGTCACTGTAGACGGTGACTTTGGAAATGCCGAGTTTGTCGGCGGCGTATTCGAGGGCGCCCTTCACAAGAAAAACGCCTCTGTCCTGCATGAAGTCAATGAGCTGCAGGCGCTCTTCGCGGGTTTTGGCGCCCGCCGCGGTCATGCGGTCAATGAGGCGGCACACCGACGTAAAGACGCTTTCAGCGTTGCCGGAGCCAGTTTCAGCGGTAACGGAAGCGGTGCCCGTAAGGGGGGCGGCCGGGCTTTCTGAGAGCGGATTGATGCCGGCAAGGCCCGGTAAGAGCGACGCCAGACACTCAAAATCACGCACGGCCCCCGTGACGTCAAGGTTCACGCAGAGCGCTCCCGTGAGTTCCCCCCGGCTGTTGCGGATAAAAAGCGTGGTGCTTCGCACCGGTTTTCCCTCGTGCTCGAAAAACCAGTTGGGGGTGATGTTGGGAGTTTCTCTGGGGGTGCGGATGAGTTCGCTCACCAAGTGCCGGAAGCCCTGGCCGGGTTTGCGGCCCGTGACGCTCTCTCCCGCAACATAGACAACGGAGTGCTGCGGGGTGTCGAGGTCATGCAGGACCACTTCACAGTCTTTTCCCATCAGCTGCACGATCAGATCGGCGACAGCGGTGTAGGGGAGGAGCGGCGCTCTCACGGGAGAATTTTTTTCAGACATCGGTACTTTTATATAAAAATTTATAGATATAATTCTAAGCGCATTCGCCCCTGTTTTTCCAGTTTTTGCGTGAAATCAGCGAAAAACGGAATTAGGACGGGGTGCAGAAAAATTTCTTGAAAAGGACGAAAAGATGACGGTTACGGAAACGGCGGATCCGGTGGGGCTGACGCTCACGAGCCCGGAACTGATGACACCGGCTTTTGTCATTGATGACGCGAAGCTCTCGGCCAACATTGCGCGAGCCAAAGGGCGGGCCGCAGCGCTCGGCGTCACTTACCGTCCGCACTTAAAAACGCATAAGTCAATCGGTATCGCACGGCGCCAGATGATGACGCCCGAGGGCCCCGCAACCGTCTCAACGCTTGCGGAAGCCCGCTACTTTGCCTCTCACGGCGTCAAAGACATTCTTTATGCGGTGGGTATTGCCCCGCAGAAGCTTTCCGTAGTCAAAGCGATCCGCGACTCGGGGTGTGATCTCAAGATCATTCTCGATAATGTGGCGGCAGCGGTCGCAGTATCAGATTTCTGCCGCAGGGAAAAGACCGAAATTCCGGTGCTTCTTGAAGTCGATGTGGACGGCCACCGCTCCGGGATTAAACCCGAAAGTGATCTGCTTTTAAAGACAGCGGCGGCGCTCACCGACGGCGCAACACTCGCGGGTGTTTTAACGCACGCCGGAGACAGCTATGAATGTAAAACGCTTGCCGCAATTAAAGCGGCTGCTGAAGGCGAACGCGCCGGGATTGTGACGGCCGCCGACCGCTTAAGAAACGCGGAGTATGAAGTCAGCATTGTTTCCGTGGGGTCTTCTCCTACGTTGATGTTCAGTGAGAGCGAATCCGGCGTCACGGAAATCCGCGCGGGCGTTTGTGCGCTTTTTGACCTCTTTATGACCAACCTCGGGGTTTGTACGCTTGACGATATCGCAGGGTCTGTTGTCACAACCGTGATCGGGCACCAGGACGAAAAGCACCAGGTGATTTGTGATGCGGGTTTCCTGGCGATGAGCCGCGACCGCGGCACGCAGCGCCAAAAGCACGACTACGGTTACGGCCTGGTGTGTGACATCGCCGGTAAACCTTTGGACGGCGGGCGGATTTTGCTCACGGGCACCAACCAGGAGCACGGCATCATCACGCTGCCGGCGGACACGCTCTTAAAGCTCTCGGATTTTCCGGTCGGCACCCGCCTGCGGATTCTTCCGAACCATGCCTGTCCGACGGCAGCGCCTTACGAAAAGCTCCTTCTGGTTAACGGCGAAGGGCGCATCACTGAGGCGCTTGATCACGTCCGCGGGTGGTAATCGGGCCGTTAAAATAGCGCACGGCGGGCATCGGGACTGTTCCCGGTGCTTTTTTATTCTCAAGCGGGAACATTGCTGTGGATCACGTACCTCAGGCCTCAGAGCGCGTTCGTTTTATTTTGGTGGAACCGAGCCACCCGGGCAACATCGGGTCGGCCGCGCGGGCGGTTAAAACCATGGGGTTTACCGACCTCAGGGTTGTGAACCCCAAGGATCCGGATTTCAGAACGAATCCGGAAGCTGTGGCGTTTGCGACGAGCTCCGTGGACGTCCTTGAAAACGCCCGCACGCATGAAACGCTTCTCGACGCACTGGAAGGCGTCACGCAGGCCTTTGCTTTGTCGGGCTACAGCCGCGAGTTCGGGCCTCCGATTGAAGACTTAAGAACGAGTGCGGCAAGGGCCGCCGCGTGGCTTGAGAGGGACGACAAGCCCTGCATCGCGTTTGTGTTCGGGACGGAGCGAAGCGGCCTTACTAACGAGCAGATGGATCTGTGTCAGACGTGCTCGGCGATTGCCGCAAACCCGGAAAGCCCGAGTCTGAACCTCTCGCAGGCCGTGCAGATTACGGCCTATGAAATGCATCTCGCGCTTTTGTCGGACTCGCACCATGATCATGAGCTCTACACCTGGCAGGAGCGCTTTGAAAAGGAGCCTGCGGCAAGCGTCAAAGCCATTGAAGGGTTTTACGGACACTGGCAGCAGGCGATGACAGCCTGCGGTGCACTGAATCCCGATGAACCCAAAAACCTCATGGCGATGAGCCGCCGGCTTTTTGCGCGCAGCGGTCTCACGCAGCGCGAGGTTGATCTTCTTCGCGGGATCTGTGCGGCCGTCATCCGCTCGAAAAAAGACAGAATCGGCACCAAAGACGCGAAAAAGAGCATGACGGACGCGAAAAAGTAAGGCAGTTCGCTCTACAATCAGACCATTGGCCTCAAAGACTGCACACAAAGGACAGTTTTCCCATGTTTGAACGCATCCGCGAAGATCTGAAAACCATTTTTGAGCGGGACCCCGCCGCGCACAGCAAACTGGAAGTGGCTCTGTGCTACCCCGGGTTTCATGCGCTCATCATGCACCGCTGGGCCTACTGGTGCAATCTGCAGGGCTGGCCCACGTTTGCGCGCTGGGTGAGTCATGCTGCGCGGTTTTTGACGGGGGTTGAAATTCATCCGGCTGCCAAAATCGGGCGCCGCGTCTTTATCGACCACGGTATGGGCGTGGTGATCGGGGAGACCGCGGAGGTGGGCGATGACTGCACGATTTATCACGGCGTGACCCTGGGCGGCACAAGCCTCGGGCGCGGTGAAAAGCGCCATCCCACGATCGGTAACGGCGTCGTGATCGGGGCCGGTGCTCAGATTCTCGGGGGCTTTAAGGTGGGCGACAACGCCCGCATCGGCTCCAACGCCGTTGTGGTGAAACCCGTTGCCGCCAACGAAACCATCGTGGGTGTGCCGGGCCGCAAGGTTGCGGAAGGCGCCGCACAGAAAAAACTCAATCACGAAGGGTTTGCGGCTTATGCAGTAACGCCCGGCGAACGCGATCCCTATGCGGCTGAAATCGCACGGTTAAAGCGTGTGGTTGAGGAGCAGCAGGCGGTGATTGAAGCGATGTCAAAGCAGGTTGGCTTTAAACCGGAAAGCGTGAAGCTGGCCGCGCCTGCTGAAGTCAAGGCGGAAGGCAAACCCGCCCGTAAGACCCGCGCGGTAAAGACCGCCGCAAAGGCTACGGCCGCGGCAGCAAAGACCGCTGCGAAAACGGCCGCCAAGCCCGCAGCGAAGAAAACCGCTGCCAAAGCCAAAACAACGGCTCGTAAGACGGCAGCAAAGGAAGCGGCTCCCAAAAAGACAGCCGCCAAGAAAGAGACGGTAAAGGCTGAAGAAAAGCAAGCCTGAGTTTTATAAGGCTCAGCAAAAGCCTGCGGCAGGGACCGGTAAAACGGATCCGGCGCAGGCTTTTTTGTTTGACGTCAAAACGCGTCTGCAACCGGTCTCAGAGTGAGCGAGACCGGCTGCCCGATGCCCTTTAGAACCGCCAGGAGCCGTTTAACATAAACGCGTGGTTTTTGCTCTTATCTGACCCATTAAAGCTGTAGGTGAGGTTGGAGGAGAACATTTCACGGTCGAAAAAAGGCGATGGATCGCTCCGCCGCCTTTTCGTTTGAGACAACTGTTGAACTTAAGCGACACCTCAGGCCTAAACCACGGCCCGCAGTGTCTTAAAGCCCCGATCAGGCTTCTTTATAGCCCGTGATGTAACGCCCGGCCATAAAGCCCGAGGTGTGGGCAAAACCGCAGGCGTTGCCGCCGCAGTAAAACGCGCCGTGCACGCCGGCAACCGTTTCACCCGCAGCGTAGAGGCCTCCGACGGGCTTCATATCCCAGCCCAGAACCTCAAAGTGCTCAGTGACACGCACGCCGCCGCAGGAGAGGTTGTTCCACGGGAACATGCGGATCATGTAGTAGGGGCCCTTGCCGATCTTGTACTTCTGATCGGTGCGCCCGAACTGGTTGTCAACCTTCGTGTCAACGGCCTTGTTCCAGACGGCGATCTGATCTTTGAGTCCCGCAAGATTTACGCCGCTTTCTTTGCAGAGTTCTTCAAGCGTATCGCACTTCCAGAGGTTTTCCTGCTTGGCAAACTCGGCAAGCACGCGTTCTTCAGACCAGGATGGCAAACCCACCAGTGCCGAAAGCTTGATCTTCTTTAACGTGCGTTCCCACCCGGCCTGATCCGTCAGAACGTAGTGGCAGCCGTCGGGGTTCGCGGCCAATTTCGGCGTTACGTGGCAGATGCCTTCAAGCTCGGTGACAAAGCGCTTGCCGTTTTTGTTCACGAGAATGCCGCCCTGACCGGTGATAAACCACCAGCGGCAGTAGGGGCCGTTGCGGCCGTTAACAACAATACCGCAGGGGTAAGACGCAATGTACTGCATGTGCGAAAGCGGCACACCCACGTCGCGCACGGCAACCATGAGGGCCTCACCGGTGTTGCAGGGGCCCCCGATCACAACGCCCTTGCCTGCAACGCTCGGCACCCAGCGGTCCAGCGACTCCGCAGAGCCCGTGATGCCGCCCGTAGCCATAATCACGCCCTTTCGCGCACGGCAGGTGATTTTTTTGGCGCCCGTGCCGCATTCAACACCCAACACGCGGTTTGTCTTCGGATCAAAGAAAAAGCGGGTAAGGCCGCAACCGTGGTGAATCACGAGCTTACGGGCCGCAATTTCCTTGGTGAGCACTTCAATGTAGTCACGGCCCTTAAAGGAATCCTGACGGTGAGCGCGCACGTGCGTGTGGCCTGCGTAGGGTTCGAGGTGGTGTTTTGCGAGCCCATGGTCTTCAAGCCAGTCAAAGGCTTCGCCGGAGTGCTTTGCGAAAGCGTAGACGGGTTCTTTGAGGCTCATGTGTTCGCCGTAGGCGATGATGTCATCGGCAAAAGCCTTCCAGCTGTCTTTGATTTTGGGATCGGCCTTCTGCATGCGGGAGCCGTAGGCGGTAAAAAGACCGCCGCAGAGGTTCGTACCAGTGTGAAACGGGCTCATGCCCTTATCAAAAATCTCAACCTTGGCGCCGCGGTCAAAGGCCTGGCAGGCAGCCATGAGGCCTGCGCCGCCGCAGCCTAAAACGACGACGTCGGTTTCAATGTCCCACTTGGCGGGCGCGGGATTGGCAACGGACGCAGCCTGAGCAGGAAGCGTAACGGCAGCACCCGCGGCAGCAGCGGCTGCGGTACCGAGGAAACGGCGGCGGGTCAGATCATTGGTGCTCATCATCACTCTCCCTTCATCTTGAGGTTATTAAACGTGTGGCAGTCATTGCATTCCACGCGCGACTTCGTGTGCATCTTGTGGCAGTTGGTGCATTCCTGTTCGCCGCGGTGATTGAAGTGCGGGTTGGGATTGACCTTCTGCGTCTTCTTGGCTACGGCGTCATAGCTCTGGTGGCACTGAAAGCACGTTTCCTTTTTGGGCGCGGTCATCTGACCGTTGGCATGGCACATGCTGCAGGGGACTTTGGCGTGGGGGCCTTTGGCAGCGGAGGGCATGGCCGCGTGAGCGGGAAGGCATGCCGCAAAAGCTGCGGCCAAAGCGATTGCCGTAAGCGTTTGCTTCAGGGACATAGGTGTTCTCCTGGGATGTTGTTCTGACGGCACAGACCGAAACCGGGATCTCGGATCTGCGACTTTGTAAGGGCTCTGATGAGCTTTTCTTAACTGATGCTTATGATATGAATTCGGCCGGCAGACCAACCCATACCTCGGGATAGGCCCATACATCCCGCGGGCGGTAGTAAGGAGTGCGGAAAACTGATAAACACAAAAAAACGCCGTGCGGAAAGTCCGGACGGCGTTTTTGAAAACCTTTCGTCAGAAATCAAAAGGTGCTGTGATCGTAGACGGCTTTTAATTGCGTGAATTCCTTTAAGCCCTCGATGCCGCCCTCGCGCCCGATGCCGCTTTGTTTGTAGCCGCCGAAGGGCGCCGTCACGTCGCGCCCGGCGTCGTTGATGTAGACGTTGCCGGACTTAATGCGGCGGGCAACGGCAAAGGCTTCGTCCTTCTTACCAAATACGGCGGCGTTCAGACCATAGATCGTGTCGTTGGCGATCTCCACCGCTTCATCGACCGTTTCATAGGTGATGATGCAGAGAACCGGCCCGAAGATTTCCTCGCGGGCAATGCGCATCGTGTTTTTGACGTCGTAAAAGACGGTCGGGGCAATGTAGTAGCCGTGCTTGGGCTCTTCGGGGACGCCGCCCGTGAGAAGCTTTGCGCCTTCCTTGAGTCCCAGACGGATGTACTCACTGATCTTTTCAAACTGCTGCTTTGTGGCAACCGGCCCGATTTTCACCGACGGATCTTCGGGGTTGCCGACCGTGAGTTCGCCGATATGTTCAAGGATCAGGCGCTTTACCTTTTCGAGGTCCTTTGCGGGAACGAGAAGCCGGGAGAGCGCCGTGCAGGTTTGTCCGCTGTTAAGAAAGATGGAACTGAAAAGTTTCGCAAGCGCCTTACTGTAGTCCTCACTCGGCAACCAAATGTAGGGGGACTTTCCGCCCAATTCCAGACTGATGCGCTTCACGCTCGTGAGCGCCTTTTGCGCAAGGGCAATCCCGACCGGGGTGGAACCGGTAAAGCTCACCATATCCACAAGCGGGTGCGTTCCGAGTGTGTCGCCCAACTTGGAGCCCCGGCCGCTCACAAGGTTCACGACGCCCGCAGGGAAGCCTGCGCGCTCAAAGGCTTCGGTCATGAGAACCGCAGTCAAGGGCGTATGCTGGCTCGGCTTCATCACCACGGTGTTTCCGGCCAAAAGCGCCGGAATCACCTTCTGCACAATCTGCCCGAGCGGATAGTTCCATGGCGTGATGCAGGCAACGACACCCACGGGTTCACGCAGTACGGTGCTTTTGGCAAACTGCGTCTGGAATTTCAGCGTTTCCGCTGCGGCAATGTAGGACTCAATGCGGGTGAACTGATACTCGCAGTGTGAGATTTTCCCGAAACTTACCGGAGCACCGAGCTCCCGGGCTTCAAGAAGAATAATTTCATCGCGGAACTTCTTAAATTCCGCGAGCATCTTTTTCATAAGCGCAATGCGAAGCGACAGGGGCGTTGCCGACCAGTCGGGCAGTGCCGCGTGCGCGGCACGAACCGCGGCATCGGCGTCTTCGGTACTGCTGTCGGGAACCCGCGCAAAGTGTTCGAGCGTGGCCGGATTGATGACGTCAAGCCAGGCGTTGCTTGCCGGCCGGCACCATTTACCATTAATGAAATTCTGCTCAAACGGGTGCTGCATCTTTGAAACTCCGCAAAACGAACGTGCAGACAAAAAATAACGGACTGCAGGCGAAGGATACGCGCGCCGCAGTCCGTCTGAGAACAATGAGTGGAAAAAACTTGTTTCCGGGCTTCTTTTAAGCGAGTTCTTTCTTGATGAGGTCGGCAAAGATGCGCACGCCCTCACGGATTTTTTCCGGAGGTACCGTCACAAAGGAAAGCCGCGCCTTGTTCTTCTGGGGTTTGAGAGCATAAAAGGCCTCTCCGGGCACAAAGGCTACGTTATGTGCGACCGCGGTCTTCATGAATTCTGTGGTGTCGATTGTGTCGGGGAGATTGACCCAGATAAACATGCCTCCCAAAGGCTGCGTCCAGGATATGTCCCCGCGCGCGGGCATAAATTCCTTGAGTGCCTCAAGCATCACAGAGCACTGGTTCTTGTAGATCGCGCGCACCTTGGGAAGGTGTTCGGTCAAAAGGCCGCTAGTGAGCACCTCAGCCGCAATCTGCTGCGTGAGTGTGGACGTATGAAGGTCCAGGGACTGCTTAAGGCGCGTGAAGTTATCGAGCACGTCGCGCCGTCCGCAGACGTATCCGAGGCGCAGGCCCGGGGCAAGAATTTTGGAGAAGGTCCCGAGTCTGAGGGTTCTTTCCGGAGCCCAGGCTCTCAGGGACTTCGGCGGCGCCTTGTCGTACCAGAGTTCGCCGTAGGGATCGTCCTCCACAAGCCAGAAGTCGTATTCACGGGCTTTGTCAGCCAAAAGCGCACGGCGCTCTTCGGTCATCGTAAGGCCCGTGGGATTCGCAAACGTAGGCATCACGTAGGCAAAGCGAGCACCCGCGGCCGAAGCGTTAATTGCGGCGGGGTTAAGGCCCGCGGCGTCCGCGGGCAGCGTTTCAAACGCGGGCATTGCGAGGCGAAACGCCTGCAGGGCTCCGAGGTACGTGGGGTTTTCAACCAAAACGCGGCTTCCTTCATCAAGGAAAACGCGCGCGGCAAGGTCCAGAGCCTGCTGCGAGCCCGAAACAATCTGCACTTCTTCCGGCTTTGTCGGCACGCCCTGCGCGGTTTCGCGTGCGGCGATGAATTCTCTGAGACGCGGCTCGCCTTCGGTGAAGGAGTACTGCAATGCGTGCGCCGCATTTTCCGCGAGCACCTTGTGTGCGGCCTCTTCGAGTTCCTTCACCGGAAACCCGAGGGGCGTGGGCAGACCCCCTGCAAAGGAAATGACTTCAGGGCGGCTTGCAAGTTTCAGAAGCTCACGGATGAGGCTTGCCTTGGCGCCTGCCGCGGGGCGGCTTAAATGCGGCTTGGGGAGATTGGTCTGCGTCATATTTTTCTTCTTTTCGTTTTGTATCAGCGTTCGACCGCCACTTCGGCGATCACGCGGTCAAAATTCTTTTTGGTTTCTTCGTCGGGCTTTTCGGACATCAGGCTCGCAACCACAATCGCAATGAGGCCGAAGGCAAAGCCCGGAATCATTTCATAGAGCCCGAACCAGCCGCCCGCGTGCCAGACGATGACGGTGACGGCGCCGGTGATCATGCCGGCAACCGCTCCGTTACGGTTCATGCGTTTCCACCAGAGGCTCAACAGAATCACGGGGCCGAAGGAAGCGCCGAACCCGGCCCAGGCGTAGCTCACCAGCGAAAGGACAAGGCTCTGGGGGTCGGTCGCGATGAGAATTGCCACAAGCGACACCGAAATCACCATCACGCGCCCGAACCAGATGAGTTCACGGTTACTGGCCTTGGGGCGGATAAAGGCGCGGTAGAAGTCTTCGGTGAGGGTGGAAGAGCACACCAGGAGCTGGCAGGAAAGCGTTGACATCACGGCCGCGAGAATCGCCGCCATCAGAATGCCGCCGATCCAGGGGTTAAAGAGAATCTGCGAGAGCGCAATAAAGATGCGTTCGTGGTTTTCGGTGACAAGTTGCGCTTTATCGGCGTGCTCAGCAAAGTAGGCCGCGCCGAAAAAGCCCACGCACACGGCGCCGCCCAAACAAAAGAGCATCCAGAGAATGGAGACGCGGCAGGCGCCCGGAATGACCTTAATGGATTTTGTGGCCATAAAGCGCACGAGAATGTGCGGCTGCCCGAAGTAACCCAGGCCCCACGCGAGAAGACTCACAATCCCGATAAAGGACTGGTTTGTCATCATGTTGAGCATGTTGGGGTTTATGGACTCAACGCGCGCCACCGTTGCAGAGAGCCCCCCTAAATCCATCACAACGGCAATCGGGGTGACGATCAGCGCAATGCACATCAGCGTCGCCTGAATCGCGTCCGTCCAGCTTACCGCCAAAAAACCGCCGATAAAGACGTAGAGGATGGTCGCTGCCGCACCGATCCAAAGGGCCGTCGAGTAGTCGAGGCTGAAGGTGTTTTCAAAAAGGCGGGCACCGGCGACCATGCCGCTGGCGCAGTAAATCGTAAAGAAAATCAGAATGACGGCGGCCGCAGCAATTCTCAGAATCCGGCTTGTGTCCTTAAAGCGGTGCGTAAAGAAGTCAGGAAGCGTCAGAGAATTGTGCTCAATCTCGGTGTAGACGCGAAGGCGCGCGGCAACGAGCTTCCAGTTAAAAAACGTCCCGATGATGAGGCCGATCGCGAGCCAGCTCTCGCTGATGCCGGCTAAAAATACGGCGCCCGGCAGCCCCATTAAAAGCCAGCCGCTCATGTCGCTTGCTCCGACCGATAAGGCCGTGACAAGGCCGCCTAAGCTTCTTCCGCCGAGGATGTAGTCATTAAACGTACGTGTGTAGTGCCAGGCAACAAACCCGAGCAGAATCATCAGCAGCATGTAGCCGCAGAAGGTGATGGCGGTAGGAGTCATCTCTGGAAATTCCCTGAAACAGTGGGCCCGTCTTGAAGAAGGCGGCTTCTGCTGCCTTTTTAACAGCGAGCGTTACATTCTAAACGCGAAAAAATGAGGACTTTTGCCTAATTTCCGGTCTTTGTGCGCGCAGCGAGGCTACCTTCAAAGAAGGCTTTTTCGCCTTCCGGCGTGGCGATAAGGATTTCGCCTGCGGCGTTAAGCCCCGTGAGCACCCCTTCAATAGCGGTACCGCGGATTGTGAGCGTCACCGGTTCGTTAAGCCACAAAAGCTCATGCACCCAAAGGTCCGGTGCCGGTTTTCCGGGGAAACGCCTGCGAAAGGCAAGAAAGACGCGCAGAAAGTTTTCCCAAAAGGAAAGGGGATAGGGAACTGAGGAGGCCGACAGTATCTCCGCGAGACTTGCGGCCGGTAAAGCTGCGCCTTCGCGCATGGCGGCTGCAGTGGGGCTTGTCACCAGATTAAGACCAATGCCCGCCGTGAGGAGTTCCCCTTTACGCTCCAGGAGAATCCCTGCGGCCTTACACCAGCCTTTCCCGGGAACGTTGATCACGAGATCGTTGGGCCACTTAAGTTTCGCCTCAACTCCGAGGTCTTTCACGACGCGCAAAAGACAGGCGGAAACCAATTGCGGCGCCAAAAGTCCTGCCTGCATGAGCCCCTCATCAAGCCTGAGTGCCGCGTAGAGGTTGCCTTCGGTGCTCACCCACGTGCGGCCGTGCGTGCCGCGGCCCGCGCTCTGCGTACGGCTGATGACCGACGCATTTACCGGAAAGTTACCGGCTTCAAAGCGCCGGCGCGCCTCGTTCATGACGGTGTCGCAGGAGGAGAGTACGGCAATTGAAGTTGAGGAAAAGAGGGACATGGAAAGCGTGTTTTTTCGCAGAAAAAGACAATCGGAATTGGAATGTCCGGCACTACAATCGCAATCATCTTTTTGAGGAGCGAATTGTGTCAGCAGAAAATTTTGTGCCCGTTGCGGCCGACAAAGCCTATCGCCTCTTTAACCTCGGTGCAACTGCGCTGGTGTCCGCCGCGTACAAGGGCGATGAAGACGTGATGCCCGCAACCTGGGTGTGCCCGCTGGATTTAGTGCCCTTTAAGACAACGGCTGTGATTGACCATACCCATTACACGCGGACTCTGATTGAAAAAAGCGGGCGCTTTGCGCTGCAGCTGCCGACCGTGGCAATCGTTGAAGAAACCTTAAAGCTCGGCTTTGTGAGTAAAAACGACGATCCGGAAAAGCTCACGAAGAGCGGGCTTCCAGCTATTCCCTTTTGCACGGTAAGCTGACATTCGCGTGCACTCAACCCATGGACATCACAGTCCAGTTTCTGAATGCGGTTCAGTAGAAGTGATCACAGGGTTCATGCCACGCTAAAACGCTAGACGCGCGCATCGTATTCACTCATTAGGGAGATAGAGGAATGGGCAAAAATCGCTACCCAGAGGACTTGGCGATCTCACTTGACGATTTTGTTGCTTCTGGATGGAAGCAGGTGCTAAGCCAAGCTCCTCGCAAAGACTACTCGACAATGTGGCAGGCTTTTTCGGCGGCTGCACGTAGATCGATCGAGCAGGGCCAGAATGAGTATGGAAAAGTATTCTGGCTGCTTGCCGATGCCTGCTCGATGATGCTTTCGCCGTCGAGCCCGAACGAACCCTTTAAGCCCTTTGCAGTGTTTCATGATCGCCGGTCGGTCGTTCCGGATGACTTTCACGATGCGGACATCCTGTTCTTCGGGGAGATCGTCGATGCGGTAGACGACGATTGGCTGAAGGCACGGCTCAGCGATCTGGTCTGGCTGAAAGGTAAGCCTCGCAACACTGCATTCGCACTGAAAGCCATTGACGCCTACAGAGGCCTTTCACTCGACACGGACACATGGATACACGGTGGGCGAGACTGCTGGCCACGCGCCATCAGCTTGGCGAGGATGCTTAAGGGCGTTGCTGGCGACCGATTGGCTCAGATGGAGGCGAAGATCGTCGTTGCATTCAACGCAGCAACCCGTGCTGACGGCTTCCTTGGCCTCTGGCTGTCCGACCTTTTGAAATCGAATGGCCTGGGGCGAGTCCACCGAGCAGATATGGCAAGGAAGCTGGAAGCCTTGGCCCATGAGTTCGACGGGGAAGGCGATCTTCACAGGGCGCGAGAATATTTCTCTGCAGCCGCCAACTGGCACAAAGCCATCCCTGACGAGGACAAAGCGGCCGAAATGACGGCAGCCGTCGCTGAGGGTTGGGTTAAGGAAGCCATCGCACGAACCGCATCAACAAGTCCAAGCCACATGGTGGCCGCAAGTTTCTACGAGAACGCTATCCAGACCTATCGAACGATTCCCAAAGCTGAGCGCGCCAAGCACCGGGTGGATGAACGAATCGCCGAGCTGCGAGCTCGCCTGAATGACTCCGGTGAAAGATCCTTGGAGGAGATGGGCATGATACGAACACCCGCTGTCGACATCACCCAGATCGTCGAGAATGCAAGGAAGTCCGTCACCGGTAAATCAGAACAGGAAGCGTTACTCGCATTTGCAAATCTGTATGGTGGTGCAAATGCGGACGAACTGCGCAGCAGTGCGCTGGAAAGGATGCGCCAGTATCCCTTGCAATCACTCTTTTCCGCGACCGTTATAAGTCGTGACGGTCGGGTAATCGCGAAGCGTCCCGCGATGAGCTTGGGTGGAGAGTTGACGGAGGACGATGAAATAGCCATCCGCGCCGAGATGATCCGAGACTACGGCACCTTGGTCAGTATGGTGGCGCAAGGTGATATTTGGCCGGCCTTAGAAGTTCTTCTATTGGAGCATCGCTTGCGCGAGTCTGATTTTATCGATTTGGCACGCCACTCGCCTCTCGTACCTAAGGAGCGTGCTGGGCTTTTTGGCAAGGCGCTGTTTGCCGGCTACGAGCGTGACTTCGTCACCGCGTTGCATATTCTGACTCCACAAATCGAGCACTTGGTGCGCGTGCATCTCAAGGAGGCTGGGGCAAAGACCACTAATCTCGATAAGGACGGCGTCCAGAACGAAAACGGGATGAGCACCTTAATGGATTTGCCAGAAGCCGAACAGGTATTCGGCAAAGATTTGGCTTTTGAATTCAAGTCGCTGTTCTGCGATGCCTTCGGCCCCAATTTACGTAACGAGCTAGCCCATGGGCTCCTCGGCGAGGATGGATGCCATTCACCGTATGCCATCTATGCATGGTGGCTTGCATTGCGGCTCACCTTCAATACATGGTGGAACGCCGCGCGCAGGAGCGAACCTCGGGAGGAATTCAATGATGTGCGCCATTCCAAAAATGACGAGGTCGTAGCCGAGGAGAACGCACTCGCAAAATAGGGCCTATCTACTAATGGACCCTAACCTAACTGCTTGGGTCGCGAAATGCCAGTGGCGAACTGGAGTCGCTGGCTCACTCGAACGACTCATATCTGCTGAGTGGCCGCTACTGAAGGCTCAGCGGCCGGTGGATTCACGGGATGGTGAATAGAAAGTTCAGGTGTTGTCTGTCAATGAGCGACAAGTCCTGACGTACTGAACCAAGCCTGAACCCGACATTGGTATTGCTTAGCCAAAACTCTGCTTCTGGCCGAAAGCAGTAGTTGAAAACTCATCTCATCGCGCTCGACAACATGTATCAATGACCTTTGAATTCAGAGAAAAATCAGCGAGCACGTCCAGCAGTCCATTCATCAATCATGTTCGCCCAATCCTGCAACATTGCGGAGCGCTGCTCACGGTATTCAGCCTTGTTGTAGACGGCCCTGACACCCTTCTGCTCGTGCGCCAGGCACTTCTCAATCCAGTCGGTGTTGTAGCCGGCCTCATGCAATAGCGTGCTGGCTGTGCGCCGCAAATCATGCGGCCCGAACTTGGCAAGTGACTTCCCATCTTTCTGCGCCGCTTTGTAAGTCAGCGTCAGCACCTGGTTAAGTGTGGCAGCGCTCATCGGCGCATCCGAGTCGTACCGTGATGGCAAAACGAAGGCGGAACCACCGGCAAAGGTTTTCAGGGCAATGAAAATATCCAGAGCCTGCTGGGACAGAAATACCAGGTGCGGGTTACGGCGCTTCATCCGCTCCTTTGGAGTCGTCCACAGCGCTTCGCTGAAATTGATCTCGCTCCAGGTCGCATTGGTCAACTCGCTTTTGCGCACCATGGTCAGCAAAAGCAGCTTGGCCGCCGCACGATTTGTTGGGCTTGTACCCACCCGCTCCATGTACTGGTACATCAGTCCGATTTCTTCTGGCGTCAACGCTCGGTCGCGTGGCTCGAATCGAGCGATGCTTGTTGGTCGCACCAGCTCCGCCGGGTTCTCGACCTTCTGCCCACGCTCAATTGCCCAACGAAAGACCTGAAGCACGATTTCACGCACATGAACGGCGGTGGCCGGTGCCCCTCGCTCGACGATGGCATCGGTCAGCGCACGCAAGTCCTCATGAGTGATTTCTACCAGCTTCTGATTGCTGAATTTCGGCTTCAGCTCGCGCTCATAGACCGAACGGCGCATATCGCGGGTGGAGTCGGCCATCTGGTAGCCGCGCAGCCACTTCTCCGCCCAGGCACCAAACGTCTCCGCATCTTTCACTCGCGCCTTGTCGCGGGCCTTCTCCTTGGCCGGCGACTTGCCTGCCGCAACCATTTTCTTGGCGTCATTCAACTGCTCACGGGCTTCAGCCAAGGTAATGCCACCGACGCCATAGCGGCCAAAGGTGATGGTCTCCTGCCTTCCGTTGATTGAGTAGTTGTAACGGAACGAGATGGAGCCGGCTGGAGTCACGGCCACATAGAGACCTTCCCGGTCATTTACCTTGTAGAGCTTGTCCCTGGGCTTGAGATTGCGCAGCTTGGTATCGGTCAGCATGTACCTTGTCCCTCTTCGTTTTCGATACCATGCTGAAAAAACGTCAAATTTATTGTGTTTTCTCTATACAAAACAATTAGTTAGTGAAATTCAATGCCATGAGAACACAAAAAATAGCTGCATGGTATCGGCTTTCATCATGGCATCGTCAGTCGATAATACCAGCTTTAATGCCATGCTCAAACGGTGCTTGGCGCTTCCTTCTGTTGCCAGACCCTGCCAGACATAAATACAAAAAAGCCCGCAATTACGCGGGCTTAGCGGCTTTTTATGCCATCAGGTGCCTGGCCGTGCCAGACGCGGGATCACTCCCACTCAATGGTGGCAGGGGGTTTGCCGGAGACGTCATAGACGACGCGGTTGATGCCCTTGACTTCATTGATGATGCGGTTGGAGACGCGGCCCAAAAGCTCATAGGGAAGTTCCGACCACTTCGCGGTCATGAAGTCGCTTGTCTGCACCGAGCGCAGGCTCACCACCCATTCATAGGTGCGGCCGTCGCCCATGACGCCCACGCTTTTAACCGGCAGGAACACCACGAAGGCCTGGCTCACCTTGTCGTACCAGCCGCTTGCGCGCAGCTCATCGATAAAGATCGCATCGGCTTCACGCAGAATGTCGGCGTATTCGCGCTTGACTTCCCCGAGGATTCGCACACCGAGGCCCGGCCCCGGGAAGGGATGACGGTAAACCATCTCGGCAGGCAACCCGAGCTTGACGCCGAGCTCACGCACTTCGTCCTTAAAAAGCGAACGCAGCGGTTCAAGAAGTTTGAGGTGCAGCGTATCGGGCAGGCCCCCCACATTGTGGTGGCTCTTAATGGTCTTCGCTTTCTTCGTTTTCGCGGCGGCGCTTTCAATCACATCGGGGTAGATCGTCCCCTGAGCCAGCCACTTCGCGGCAGTGAGCTTGGCGGCTTCATCCTGAAAGACGTTTACAAACTCGCGGCCGATGATCTTGCGTTTGGCTTCGGGATCGGTGACACCCGCAAGAGCATTCATGAAGCGGTCAACAGCGTCCACGACGATGAGTTTTAACCCCATGTTCTTTTCGAAGGTTTCGCGGACCTGTTCGCGCTCGTTTTTGCGCAGCAGGCCGTTATCAACGAACACACAGGTGAGCTGTTTGCCGGTGGCGCGGTGAATCAGCGCTGCGGCAACCGAGCTGTCGACGCCCCCGGAAAGGCCCAGAATCACTTCGTCGGTGCCCACTTCACGGCGGATCGTTTCAACGGCTTCGGTGATGTAGTCTTCCATGACCCAGTCGGGTTTGCAGCCGCAGATGTTTAAAACAAAGCGGTTCAGAATTTCGCGGCCCTTGACGGTGTGCGTCACTTCCGGGTGAAACTGCACGGCGTAAAAACCGCGGGCTTCATCGGCCATGCCGGCAATGGGGCACGAGGGCGTCGAGCACATCACCTTAAAGCCTTCGGGCATCTGAGCGACCTTGTCGCCGTGGCTCATCCAGACCTTGAGCATCCCTTCGCCGTTGGCGCCCTTAAAGTCTTCAATGCCTTCCAGGAGCTTCGTGTGGTTGTGGGCACGTACTTCGGCGTAGCCGAATTCGCGCTTGGTGCCGCCTTCAACGCGGCCCCCCAGCTGCTGCGCCATCGTCTGCATGCCGTAGCAGATACCCAAAACCGGGACGCCGGCCTTAAAGACGGCGTCAGAGACCTGGTCGTTGCTTTCTTCATAGGCGCTCATGTGCGAGCCCGAAAGGATGATGCCCTTCGGTGCAAACTGAGCGATGAATTCGGCGGAAACATCATTGGGGTGGACTTCGCAGTAGACGTGGGCTTCGCGCACGCGGCGTGCGATGAGCTGTGTGACCTGACTGCCAAAGTCGAGAATGAGAATTCGATCGTGCTGCATGTGTGGCGTTCTCGGTGAATTAACAAAAATCTTAACGAAAAGGCGCAGGTGTCAGTGGGTTTGAACGCCTGCGCCGTGGTTCCCGGATGCGGGATCCTCTTAGTTTTCCTGACGGTAGTTCGGGGCTTCCTTCGTGATCTTCACGTCGTGGACGTGGCTTTCACGCCAGCCCGCCGCCGTGATTTCAACGAACTCAGCACGCGCACGCATCTCGTCGATCGTGCGGCAGCCGCAGTAGCCCATCGAGGAGCGCAGGCCGCCCGCCATCTGATAAAGGATCGTGGTGACGGAGCCCTTAAAGGGAACCATGCCTTCGATGCCTTCGGGAACGAGCTTATCGAGGTTGCCAGAGTTGTTGTCCTGGAAGTAGCGGTCGGCAGAGCCCTTAAACATGGCGCCCAGGGAGCCCATGCCGCGGTAAGCCTTGTAAGAGCGCCCCTGGTAGAGAATGACTTCGCCCGGCGCTTCTTCAGTACCGGCAAGCATTCCGCCCATCATGACGCAGTTGGCGCCCGCGGCGATTGCCTTGGCGATGTCGCCGGAGAAGCGGATGCCGCCGTCGGCGATCAGCGGCACGCCCGTGCCTTCGAGGGCTTCGGCGACGTTGCTGATTGCGGTGATCTGGGGGACGCCCACGCCCGCGACAATACGCGTCGTGCAGATGGAGCCCGGGCCGATACCGACCTTGACGGCGTCGGCGCCGTTATCAACGAGCGCACGTGCTGCGGCACCCGTGGCGATGTTGCCGCCGATCACCTGCAGCTTCGGATAATTCTTCTTCACCCAGGCCACGCGGTCCAAAACACCCTTGGAGTGGCCGTGCGCCGTATCAACGACAATCACGTCAACGCCGGCTTCAACGAGAAGCTCGAGGCGCTCTTCGGTGCCGGCACCGACGCCGACGGAAGCGCCCGCAAGGAGCTTGCCGTCCTTATCTTTGGCGGCGTTGGGGTGTTCGGTGGCTTTGATGATGTCCTTGACGGTGATAAGGCCCGAGAGGTTGAAGTCCTTGTCCACGACGAGAACACGTTCGAGACGGTTTTCGTGCATCAGGCGCTTGGCTTCATCAAGCGATGCCCCTTCCTGCACGGTGACCAAACGTTCGCGCGGCGTCATGATTTCACGCACCGGAGCCTGCATGCGGGTTTCAAAGCGAAGGTCGCGGTTGGTGACCATGCCCAGAACGCGGCGGCCTTCCACAACGGGCACACCGCTGATGCGGTGTTCAAGGCACATGCGGATCACGTCGCCGACGAGCATATCCGGGCCCACGGTGATGGGGTCGCTCACAACGCCGGATTCATGGCGCTTAACCTTGGCGACTTCCGCGGCCTGCTGTTTGGCGGAAAGATTCTTGTGAATAATGCCAACACCGCCTTCCTGCGCCATCGCAATGGCGAGATTGGCTTCGGTCACCGTATCCATGGCGGCCGAAATCATCGGGATGTTGATGCTGATTTCACGGGTGAGTTTGGTGGAGAGGAGAACGTCCTTGGGAAGAACTTCCGAGTATGCCGGAACGAGCAGGACGTCATCGAAGGTAAGAGCCTTCTGAAGGAGCCGCATTTTTTTACCTCAAACGCAAAAATGAATTATATCGCGCCGGTCAGGCGCCTTTCAAACCCGCCCAGAAACTGCGGTTAACCCATCATTTTAAGGCTGAGTGTCCGTCTTGACAAGGTGTGCGGGCACGAAAAAAACTGTGCCCGCAGGGGCGATTTCAAAGGCTGCGGGCCTGCGTCAGGCGCCCGTGGATGTAGTCTTCGGCCCACATCAGACCGATGATGGTTTTGACGTCTGAAATTGTGCCGTCGCGGCAGGCCGCAAGAGCCTCTTCAAGCGGCACGCGCGTGAGCGTCAGAAATTCGTTTGCATCGAGCCTTTGCTCACCCTGGGTCAGCCCCCGGGCAAGATAAATCTCGATGTGCTCGTCGCTGTAGCCGATTGCGTTGCGGATCGTGCCCAGGAACACCCAGTCGCGCGCCGTGAGCCCTGCTTCTTCCTTCAGTTCGCGGCGTGCCGTGACGGCGTGCTTCTCACCCGGATCAATTTTTCCGGCAGGGATTTCCCAGAAGGCGCCGCCAGCGGGGGTGCGCCACTGACGCTCAAGCACGACGCGGTTTTCGTCATCCAAAACAACGATTGCAGCCGCTCCGGGATGCCGGATCATTTCGCGGGTACTTGTTTTGCCGTTGGGAAGCGTCACCGTCAGCCGGTGCACCTTCAAGAGGCGCCCGGTGAAGACCGTATCGTCAGCGGTAACGGTCTCGGCAAGACGTTTGTCGAGCTTATCAACATCAGCGGAAAACGAAGCCATGACTTAATCCTTGTAATTCTGACGCGGGCGGCCTTTGGTCATATCGTTTTTCATCAGGCGCTCCTGATCGCGCTTCCATTCTTTCTTGCTTTCGTCCTGGCGTTTTTCAAAGTCGCGTTTGCCGCGCGCAAGCGCAAGGCTCAGTTTCACGCGGCCCCGCACAAAGTGAAGGTCCAGGGGAATCAACGCATAGCCCGAGCGTTCGACCTTACCGATCAGACGCATGATTTCCTTGCGGTGCATCAAAAGCTTGCGGGTGCGCGCCATCTCGGTCTTTTCGTGCGTGCAGACCTGATCGGCGGGGGTGAAGTGGGCGTTACAGAGAAAGAGTTCCCCTTCCCGCGCATAGACGTGCGCAAGATTGATGGTGGCGCGTCCGGCACGCACACTTTTGACTTCCCAGCCTCTGAGGACGAGCCCCGCCTCAAAGCGCTCTTCAATGAAATAGTCAAAGGTGGCGCGTTTGTTCTTAATTACTCCGGCCAATTTGTTTTGTATCCTTCTGAGAGCAAAATCTTTTTTGTGCGGGCATTCTAAAGGACGCACCTTGAGTCCGTACGCTCAAAAGGAAGTGAGATTGTGAGAATTTCCATCGCTCATGTTGATGAGTCGGGGCACGTGACCCTGACGGAAACCGAGGTCGCGCAAGGGGCGACTGCGGCTGACGTGCTTGCTCGCCGCGGCATTGATGCGGGCGCAGGGATCGCCCTTTTCGGAGAAAGAATAACGCCTGAGACCGAACTGCATGAGGGTGACCGCCTTGATGTGGCGGCGCCGCTTACGATTGACCCTATGGAAGCGCGGCGCCTGAGGGCGCAGAAAAAAGCCGCACTCCGTGACGTGAGCCGCGGCCGCCACGGCGGACGCCACCGGCTTGCGGTTTCGGATGTCTGACGGTTTATGGTGTGCTTAAAAATTAAGCACACCATAAAAATCAACGCTTAGCAAAAATTGCTGCGTGAGTTTTTCACCCTTTTCCACAAAACCTGCGGAAAAAGGTGAATAACCAGGCCTGACATCAGGTTATCAGCCGTCAGGCCTTGTTACTGCGCGGCATTGTTTCTTTTCCTGTTCGTGTAAGACCACATGAGCTTGAAGGCGGCCGGAATCAGAAACATTGAAAGAAGCGGCGCCGTGATCATGCCGCCCGCCATGGGCGCGGCAATGCGGCTCATGATTTCGCTGCCAGCGCCGGTTCCGATGAGAATCGGCACAAGCCCCACCACAATCACCGAAACCGTCATCGCCTTGGGGCGGACTCTTTCTGCTGGTTATCGTCCTGGCCGGGCTTGGCGGCTTCCTTTCCTGCCGGCAGAT
>ENA-OWXQ01000199-OWXQ01000199.1-human-gut-metagenome-genome-assembly--contig:-NODE-199-length-33492-cov-64.9135_pt1 | contig 33492 bp, 23 predicted proteins | sample MGYA00249246_ERZ652059 | MGnify/ENA primary metagenome ERZ652059 (study PRJEB26925, sample SAMN05827064) | human gut metagenome | biome: ENVO:2100002; feature: ENVO:00000062; material: ENVO:00002003...
CAAGAACAATAGGTCATTTCCACCAATAATCCCTGCATTAAATGAGGAAATATATTTGTCCCCAATACAATGTTGCATTATGTACTGTGGCAGTTGGATATTATCCTTTTTTATTTCATTGAATACTTCTCTATAAAAGTTAGAGTCTCTTTCTTTATGTTGAGCCACTAATGGAGCTTTCAATAAAGCTTCAGGTATTGGAGTCCACATAAAAATATCGGAATCTATATGTATAAATGGCTCTTTTTGTCTTTGATAAGTTAAAATCTTGGGCCAACAATAAAACCATTCATTGTAATCACCGTTGTAATCACAAATATAATATTTGTCATATGGCAACTTAAACAAATCCTTCAAGATGTGAACAATTGTTTCATTACCATAAAACAACAAGCGTAATGTAGGGTTATTACGCTTGAGAAGTAAACAACTATATGCAATTGATAACCAAAATACAAATGAAGATAAGTAGCCCCCTCTATAATTTAAATTTTGGGGTGTTATACGTTTGTTGAAAAATGATTGAATAATATTCATCTTTTTATTTCTTTATTTTTGCTAGATAATCCAAATATATCCTATCTTCAATATTGTATATGAAAGAAGGACATCGTGGTTCTTTTTCCAATAAGCCAAGTGGACATAGACCTCCGCAAAGAGGGTAAAACTTACAGTTGTTGCAAGGGTATACTCGTTTTTCAAGTAACATTTGAGGAACATCATGCAAACAACTACGCTTATTCGGAACTATTATTTTTTGTTCTACATTTCCCAAAACAAAACCTTTGGACTTATAATACTCGGAATAAGAGGTTTCTGAACAATCCAGAATATTTCCATCAGCATCATACATTTCTGCATCATTGTCTGTTCCTATACATTGGTAAGGAGCAACTCTTTTCGGAAGAATTGTAACCTTGAAATTATGATTTATCATATATTCTATATGCTTTGAAGACAACTTTCCTAACAATTTATGTCCTAGTATACTACCTGCTCCATTGTTAGACCATGAGACAACAGGGGTTGTATAGAAAATAATCTTATCCTGCATATTATGCTTATATAGCATTTCCAACAAAGGCATAACCCCTTCAATATTTCTTTCATCTACATTGCATCTAATACTAATCACACATGTATTTTTATCATAGAAAGGGGATTGAGTGATTGCCTTTAAATTGTTGAAGATGATATCGAAAGAACCAATTCCGCTTGTCGTTACTCTTCTTTTGTCATGAAATTCCTTGCTACCATCAAGAGTAATTTCTATACGATACACATTGAATTCTTCCTTCAGCATTTTGTATATAGAAGGAGACAATGCGTAACCATTAGTTGTTATATGTCCTGTATATTTTAGGTTACGACTAATTGCAATATCTTTCAATTGTTCATTTAACTTTTTCATCTTGGAAAAAGCCATCAATGGCTCACCACCAAACCATCCTATCTCTAACGACTTTGTATCTTTTAGGGATATTTTTTGCTTGATGCGACAAACTATTTGTTCTATCAAGCTATCCGTTAAAAACTTGCGAGAATGAGCTTGTCCGCAATAGTCGCAGGCAAGTTGACAAGCGGCTGTTGGCTGGATTGACACATACAATCGATCAGTGGATTTTTTTGATAATTGCACTTTATTTTCCTTGTTGATTTCATCCAATTCATCTTCTGTACTTGGAACAAGAACTTTCTCTGATATTAAAATTTCCAATACTTTTGGCTGAAGAGTGGTAAATTTTCCATTCTCAACTATAGAAAAAACTTTTTTAGAGACTAAAATATTTTTGCCTGTTCGTCCAGAAAACAGCAAACAAATTTCCTGACCACTAGAAGTGCGTTTAGAAACTGCAAAAGTGTATTTTGATAATATGTAATTCATTTCTATTCGTTTGTAAAAAAACGAGAGTTGACTTTTTATGTCAAACAAGGCACAAAAGGCCAACTCTCAAAAACATACTAATGTACCATTTTAGGCACAATTGCCAAATGAACAGTTGTTGTAACTGCCACAGACAAACTTGCCGCCATAAATGTCATCAGCACGTTCATCCTCAAGGACAATGCACTCGTCCTCTAATCCACGAAGCCCCATTTTTTCTGAGAGCTTCAACAAATCGTTGTTTGTTTCCATAATGTATAAAAATTAAATCATACTCCTACTCTTTTAAAGATTTTCGGATACCTCTTTTAATTTTTAGAAACGACTCAATTCTTCATTGCCAGCACCCTTACCTTTATATCGGTTTCTTGTTGTATTGAAGTTATATTGCAATGTCAAGAGCAAGGTACGGCTATCAGTCGTCATGTTTTGCCAAAGTGTAACATCCTTGTTGTAGAATGTTACATTACGGTAGCTCTTGTTGAAGATGTCATTGGCTTCAAGCGACACGGAAAAATGGTCTTTCCCAAAAGCCTTGTAAAGTTTGGCATTCAGGTATGAGGAAGAACTGAACTTCATGTTGTCCTTGTTGCCACGACTGTTCCATTCCATATCGATATTCATCCAAATGTCGCCAGGCAGATGGATGGCATTCTGGAACTGCACGATTCCCAAAGGATTGCTGAAGGATTTGCGTTCACCCATATATTCGCCAGTGAACCACTGTTTGATGATGCCTGCATTCACTTTAGGTTCCCAAATGCCAACCTTAAATTGTGCGCCAACAAATGCTTGTAGTTCATCTATCTTTGGAGTATTCTCCATGGTCAGCAACTTTACCTCTCCATCCTCGCCATAAGATTTCGTAGTCTGGATAAAGGCATCCTTCCTATGTTCGTATGAAACCTTTGCAAAGAATTGCTTCCATGCACCCATCAACTCCACAGAATGAATCTTCATAGGAGATAGGTAAGGATTTCCACTTTCCAAGGTCAAGCGATTGACATAGCTGACTGTTCCGTCAAGGTCATCGTATGATGGACGTTGAGTCTTGCTTGTGTAGCTCAATGATAATTGCGTTTTTCCAATCTCTGTAGAAATAGCCAAAGAAGGGAACACGTTGTTGTAAGTCTTGCTTTGGTCTTCTTTGAGTTGTCCATTTTCTGTGTATTTGAAGTTGACATGCTCGTAACGAAGTCCTGCCTCTACGGCAACCTTTCCGAACTGCTGACCAATTGAGAGGAAACCTGCAATGTTCTTCTCGTTGCTCTTGGTGTTGCTATTTCCGATAGTAGCCATGTTGATGTTGAAATCATTCAATGTCTGTGAGGCGGTGTATTCATTACCCATTTCAAGTTGTCCTTTCCACAGAGGATAGCTCAATACCAGTTTCTCGGCAAACATTCGTGAGTGCCCGAAACCATTGGATGTAACCACATTATCCTCATTGTTTATGTTTGTCTCCGACAGATTGGAAGTCTTGCGCTTTTTTCTCCACATATAATCCATGTTGAAGTCAACACCAAGTTTTCCCACTTCTCCATTGTAATAGATGTTGGCATGATGCTTTGGAACGGCATGTGTCCTGTTAAGTCCTATTGTGGAAACCTCGTCTTTCAGTGTTCCATCGGCATACGAAATGGACTTATAATCAGGATATTCCTTTTTCAGTCCAGCTCCATTCACATAATAAGCACCGATGGAATGATGTTCGTTGAGCATCCATGACAATCCAAACTTGCCGAAGAACTCATTGTTTCGCATACGACCGATGCTTTCTATGTTTTGAAGCCAATTGGTAGAAGCTTTCGTTTCCATATTTGTGACTCCATAACTATAGAATTGGCCGGTATAATAATTAAGATTGGTGAATACCTCCAAACCACCTTTGCGATATTTCAAGTTTGCTTGTTCCATACTTGAAAAATAGTGTCGGAAACCATTTTGGGCACGAAGGGTTCCACCAAAGCCTTCGCCTCGCGATGGCTTGGTACGAATGCGGATGACTGACTTTACGGAAGCATCATACTTTGCACCAGGATTGGTGATAATTTCCACATTCTTGATGTCTTGTGAGTTGAGTTGTGCTAGTTCATTCTTGTCTTGTACGACATGCCCATTGATATAGATGAGTGGCACACCCTTGCCAAACACTTCGAAGTTGCCATCTCTTCCTGTGACCATTGGCACTTGGCGCAATACGTCATTTGCCGTGCCTGCATGAGACAGTTGAGAATTAACTACAGTAGTAACCAAGGCATTGCCCTTGATGGCAATAACAGGGCGTGATGATTTCACCACAACTTCACCGAGCATCTTGCTGTCCTCTTCCATCTTGATGACACCCACATTTTCACCCTCGCAATCCTTGCAGATGGTTTTGTAGCCCACGGATGTTACCTTGATGATTCCGCCATTGCAGACGGAGTCTATTGAGAAGCTACCATCCTCTCCACTCACCGCTCCCTTGACGAACGCGGAGTCTTGCCGATTTAGGAGCACCACATTGGCGAAAGCCAAAGGCTCACCCTTGGTGTCCACTACTTTTCCCGTGATACTCTGTGCCATCGTCGAGGTCATTACAGATAGGCACAAGGCCGTTGTTAAAATCCCCTTATTATTCATTGTATAATTATTTTTTTTATTGCTTAATCTATTATATTCTTATCAATCCTCAGTATATAAGGAATCATGACGTTGCAAAGGTACTATATAAAAATCACAGCGTATTTGCGGAAATATTAAAATTGTGTTACATAAAGAAAAAGTCCTTTATTTGGCTTTTCAAGGCATATTCTTACCTTCAATTTCAAGTAATTTGCAATTGGTAAGACTATCCTTGTATGTTGCCATTTCTATCATTTTATAATGGTGGCGAACAGAATCCTCGTAAGCAGCAACACGATTCCTCACATTATTTATAACATTTTCGTCTCGACATATAGAGAAGTACTTTTCAATGTAGTGAATGTTTGGGTCATCAGTAGAAAGCACCATCTTCAATGCCCTATATTTCAAGTCTGCCTCCTCCCAATCTTGGTAATCTCGCCATTGGGTGAGATTGCCCCAATGGAAATGACAAGGGATAGAGCCAAGCCACCAATGAAAAGAAGAACATACTTTGATGTAGGCTCGAAGCGATGGGTGACAAGTTTCTTCTGAGGTGAATTGTTCATCACTTCAAGTTTGTCTTGCAATGCCTTCGAGGAAACATCATTCTCTTGTCTCATCTGCTTGACAGCATCAACCAAGAGCTTGCTTCGCTGCTCATTTTTGCCGAGTTCAGCCTTGATAAGGTCAACAAAAACAACAATGGCATCTCTTAATTTGGATATTTTACCTCTGACTTCCTCTTCCTTGCCAAACATAGCAATGATTGATTTCTTCAACTTGGTTGTGTCATTACTTGCAGGAACGGTTTCCGCTCCTGCGTACTTTGGTGAAGCAGAAAGTTCATCGACTTTCTGCTCCAATCTCTCAACTGTGCCGTAGATGGCTTCCAATAGTTCTTCTTTCATTTTTCTTTTGTTGTTTGAATGGTTTGTAACTTGCATCAAAGGCTAAAGCCTCTTCTGCGTTTCTTCTTTTTCTTCTTGACTGATTCATCCTCTGGGAATGTCTCAAAGGTCTGAGCATTGGCTGGAGCAAAAAGTCCTATGGAAGAAATACCGTCCCAAGGGTCCTGGCTGCTCTCCGATATGGATGGCTCCTGCTCATTCTTGCAACAGCCCTGCTCATATTGCTGAGCAGAGTTGGCACTTGCTGATAAAAGGTTCTCCGTTCCCTCTAATCTCGCATTCAGTTTGCCAAAGCTATAGCCTCGGCTAATCTGCGTACCCTTGAAGCTATATCCGTCCTTACAGAATCGGATGCCTTGTACCTTGGTTCTCTCCTTGTCTTTATAGACAAACTCCAAGAGAACACCTCGCTTTGCAAGTTCATTCTTGAACTTCTGCCAACTATCAGCGCCTTTCAAGGCATCCTTGACGGCATTGTGAATCTCGTATTTGGCACGCTCAGCATTGCGTAACTTGCGAGTATTAGTATTGCTCTTGTCCGTTCCGTAAGTAAGTCCATATTTGGATTTAAGAGCCTTGGTCACCTGCTCATTACGCCTGTAATCATTCCTGTCTGATATGAGTTTGCTCTCATTGTTGATGCGGTTATACACAATATGGCAATGTGGATTGTCCGTGTTGTGATGCCTGATGCGACAGCTTGGCAAGTTGGTTGAGGTTGTTCGCCATACCGATGAGGTTCTTGGCAATGGCTACCGTCTCTGCATTGTGTCCGCTGACCACCTCGCCATTCAAGGCTGACTCACGGATATACTCCGCCAACTTGCGGTTGGCTTTTCTCGCCCTCAGTCTCAAAGCCTCGTAGCTTGGCTTTGAGAACTTCACCGTGACAGACTTCGACAGCTTGCGAACCCTGCCTGTGGGCGGTCTTCCGCCCTTCTTGCTCTGTTCCTGTATGTTTGTCATTCGATATACTGTTTACAGTTGGTACACTCACTTTCTGCGACCGTCGGGAGCAAAGTTCCTCCGCCCTCATGGTGGAACGAGGCGTTTTGGGGTTCCCAAAACATAACCTCGCTCCCTCTCAGAACGCGTTAGTTGGAACTACTGCCTTTCAGCTATCCACGTCCAAGGCCGCAGACCTTAATTCTCACAATTTGCGCCAAGCCTCGAAGTCCTCTTCATAAAGGCTTAGGTGGTGGCGCACGATGTTCTCGATGATGCCCGATACGCTCATGCGCCTCCCTCCGAGGATGCGGACGACACGGTCAAGACGATCCTACATCTTTTGTTTTTGCCATAGCTTATGCTGTTTTATTTGTTAGTATAGTGGTCACGGTTTGCACCATTGACCGATTGTCGGGTGCAAAGTAAGTGTACTGAGTGCAGCCATGCAACTGATTGGGTGTAACGTGGCAATTTAGTTGTGGCTTACTTATTTGCATACCGAGATAGTTGTGAGAACTTCAACGTATTTCTCAACTCATCATTGTTCATGTATTCGTTGCAGTCGTGCAAGTTTTTCTTGTTGTTTTTGGCGTTGAAGTCGGCAAACCCCGGCAACATACTGCCACAGAAATTGAAAACGCTTGTTTTTAAAATGTACTTCTGCTCATAGTTGTTGTCCTTATAATATAATAATGTAGTTGAACTGTGAAAAGAAAAGTTGAAAGCCTTGTTCATAATGCGAGAACGAAGTCCTTCTCGGTTGCAGCGATGAACTTGTCCATGTCCTCAAACAGCTTCTTTTGGGTCACTCTCGCATACCGCTGCGTCATCTTCACATCCTTGTGACCGAGCATCTTGCAGATGGTGATGAGATCGATACGAACACGATTCGTGCTCAGCAATGGGAAAAGGGTATCTCTTGCCCTCCAATCGGCTGGCACGAGGATTCCAAAGCGATGGAGTGCAAGACAACTTGCAGGAGAACTGCGCCATAGTCCTGTTCACCGTGATGCGTCCCATGATGGGAGCTTTTCCATTCTTGTCCATTCCGCTCTTTTTTAGGTAGAGCAACACCTTGAATTTTTCGATTTTCATAACGCTTACATTTTGAGTGTGCAAATATAATCATTTTGTAAGCGTTTCTTGATGCGCAAAACATTGAGAATCAGCGCAATAAAATCCGTTGATGCACAAAGTTGCCTTTCCGCATTGTTATCTGCTTTGCATAGGTAACTGTGGCTCACGATTTAGTAACTGAACTACTTCAATATTCCTCACTCGCTTGCTTTATGTCGATTTGGCAACTTTGTGCAAATCTGCTCATTCCCAACTGTTTACGTTCCAACCTCTCTTATTCTCCTTGGGCCGCTTTAGAGCTTTATGTTAAAATTACTAACTCGCCGTTTTGCGCCCCGCAACTCATACTTTTTCAGAAGAGAAAACATAGAGTTGAGCGCTTAAATACTATATCTACAACAAATAACAAGATACAAAATGGCATAAGAAATCTTCCTCAGTTCCTCAGTTCCTCAGTTCCTCAGTTTTTCTCTGACCCTTCACTTTTATCTTTATTTAGAAGTTTATTATATATATAATATATATTATATATATAATAAAATGTAATTACTTACAATTTGTAAGTATCAAGTATACCCCTAGAACAAAACTGAGGAACTGAGGAACTGAGGAACTGAGGGACTGAGCTGATTTACTGATAATGATTTTATTATGCTGGTTGTTGGGGGAGGGTGATAGCGACTTGTATCGTTTGAATCTATGTCGTTAATCCTACCCATGCCCCCTGTTAACAGGGGGCATGGGGCAAGTTCTCAATAGAAGTGCACAAATTTGAGGGGTTTCAGGCTTTATAATCTATACCTGAAAACACCGAGGGGTTTGGGGGCGAGTAGCCCCCATGTATTGAGCTATGTCAAGAAATTCAATGAGCAATGCAAAAAAATAAAATGGGGAGACCGCTGTCTCCCCAGAAATAATTATATTTGCATTGCTATGTACAAACAAATTATTTCGGAGCAAAGGTACACAATAAATGTGTTACTTCAAAAGAAAATGAGTAAAAAAGATATTGCCAAGGCAATAAATGTAGATTTATCCACCATTTATCGCGAATTAAAGCGAAATAGTGGCAGTCGTAACCATTACAACTGGGAAACAGCAGAAGCCAATGCCCGCCGCAAAAAGCGCAGAACTCCAGGCAATCGTCGCATCTCCCAGGAAGTAAGGGAAGAGGCTCTACGCCTTTTAAAAGAGAAGCAATGGTCCCCGGAACAGATATCTGGCTACCTTGCCAAGGAAGGCAAGCGCATCTCTACGGAGAGTATCTATCGCATAATCAGGAAAGACAAAAAAGAGGGAGGTTCTTTGTATAAAAATTGCCGTCACAGATTGAAACATCGTGCAAGACCTGTAGGTGGCAAACGCATTGTCATACCTAATCGTGTGAGTATCAGCGAAAGACCCAAGGAGGTTGATGGAGTGCGATTTGGTGATTTTGAGATGGATACAATCGTTGGAAAGGGTAATTGTGGAGCAATTGTTACATTGGTTGAAAAGCAAACAAATATGCTGTTTATGAGAAAGTTGAAGCACGGAAAGAATGCTAAGAAATTGGCTGAGACTGTAAAGAAGATACTTATGCCATTCAAGGGAAAAATAAAGTCCATAACAACAGACAATGGGATGGAATTTGCTGCACATGAGATAATCAGCAAATCTCTGGGTGTACCAGTGTACTTTGCTGATCCGTATTCCTCATGGCAAAAGGGTGCTATTGAGAATGCAAACGGACTCGTTAGGCAGTACATTCCTAAGTCTGCTGCGTTTTCAAACTTCAGTCAGCAGAAAATAACAAAGTTTACGGCAAAAATTAATGAGAGACCAAGAAAGAAATTGAATTTCTCAACACCAAAGGAGTGCTTTTACAAAGACATTTCGTAATTTTGCACTTGCTTGTTGAATTCGCGAAAGATAGAAAATGGGCTAAAAAGTTAAAAATCCTAACTCACTCTAAATTGAGCTTTGGTTGAATATCAAGATGTTGGGCGTTTGCCTATATTATATAGGTAACAATATGGAAACGAGCGGACTTCTGCTCGTTTCTGAATTTTGCAAAATGCAAAGAACGCCTCAATTCGAGGGCAAAGATACGACATTTTTCTAAATATCCAATGATTTACAAGAGGAATTTTATGGAATTTAGAACTTTTAGCGTTATATTCTCTACCAGATAAGCTGATTTCTTAGAAAATATTTGTATAATACGATTTTAAAACATATTGTTTGTAGTAACAAATCCCACCTTAGTACGCCTCTCAACGATGCGTACTAAGGTGGGCCTTTGCTTTTTATTTGGGTATATGAGCTACGACAAGCAACCTATATATATGTACAATTAGTCTTGCTACAAAATAGGGGATTGATAATTGAAAATGTTGCAACGGCTAAACTATAACTTCGCAATATCAGCAATACTTCCGTTTTGCAAATTATCTCCGATACATGCAACAAGACCTGCAAGCTGGTCAGTACATACGAGCAAGCTATCAGCATAGAAAAAATATTTTCCAACACTTCATTCAAAATGCAAGTACGGAACTACACAAAATCCTTTGCAGACTACAACAGTAAAGCTGTTAATCTAAGGCAGAGCCCCCAAATAATTATGACCTTAACGCTGCCATAAACGCTTAATATTGCTCCTGTAACATTTTACTTCTTGCCATTAAGCATGCACCTATTAATCCTGCACAGTCTTTCAGAGTAGATGTTTCTATCTTGGAATCTTCGTTCACCATATTGAGAGAGAATTTCTTGATTCCCATACATATTGGTTGTGTTATGTAGTCACCAGTAACCGATAGGTCTCCTCCTATAACCAACATCTCAGGATTGAATATATTGATGACGCCAGCAAGGGTTGTACCCAATTCTACTGCCATCATTTGTAACGTCTCAATGCTCATCACATCTTCTTTCTTGATGGCTTCGAGAATATCATGAAGTGTTAGACTTTTGTGTTGATTCAATACTTTGTCAGAGAGGACAGATATGCCACCATTCTGTATCTTCTGATTCATCTTGCGTTGTAGTGCAGAACCAGAAGTCTCAGTTTCCACGCATCCAGTTTTTCCACAATGACAAATTATGCCATTATTGTATATATGCATATGTCCAATTTCCCCAGAAAATCCCGACTTGCCAAAATATAATTTGCCGTTGATGATAATACCGATACCAATTCCCCAACTCACATTAACAAAAATGACATTTTTAACACCCTTACAGACGCCTCTGAGGTATTCGCCGTAGGTCATGCACCGAGTGTCGTTGTCAATGCATACTGGTATGTTCAGGCTCTGAGAGAGCATATCAGCCAATGGTTTTTCTATGCAAGTGAAATAATTGTATGCGCAACCAACTTCTGGGTTAACTCTGCCGCCAATGCTCATGCATGCATTCTGTATATTTTCTTTTTTGAAACCTTCTTTCTCTATGAAAGTGTTGATTATTGCTATGAGACTTTCAAAGCAATCTGGGGTATCTTCATATACAAAGTCTATTCTCTCTGGCTGAGTTACCATATTACCACAAAAATCACAAATTCCTAAAGTAAGGTAATCTTTTCCTGTATCTATTCCAAGAAAATAGCCCGAAGTGGCAATTAAATCATACTCTTTAGGAGCCCTCTTTGAATAGTGGGCTCTTTTTCCTGTTTCCTGTACTAGACCGATTTCTATAAGTTCGTTCAGTGTCTTAGTCGTATATGGGATACTGACTCCTAAACTTTTGGAAAGTTCGGCAATAGTTTGTCCTCCATGCTCTATAAGCAGCCTCATTAAAGCCGTCTTTGAAGCGGACCATTTTGTGTTATTGACTATATCTTTTAACATACTACATTTTATTATTAACTACAATTACCTTGCAAAGGTAAATAAATAAATTTATTTTTTTATTAATTGTGTGTTAATTAATCTAAATGCGTAAAATAACAAGTATTTTGTATTTAACTCCTCGCCATCAAAGATGTCATGGTATCAATATTTGTTAGATAACAAAGGATTAATTAATCCTGTCGCATAATATAATAAGGTATAATAGGCAAAATACGGATCATAAATAAATTAAACTAAATTATTTAATCGTTTTAATAAAAAAAGTTTCACAATAATTTGGAGATTAATAAAATTAGTTATATATTTGCACCAAAATTAATAAACAATCTAATAATGATAAAATGAAGAGTAGAAAGTTTTATCCTTGGTTAGTTGTAGCACTCCTTTGGGTGGTAGCTCTTCTCAACTATATGGATCGTCAGATGCTTTCCACTATGCAGGCCGCTATGAAGGTTGACATCGTGGAATTGCAGCAAGCTGAAGCCTTTGGCGCTTTGATGGCTGTCTTCCTTTGGATCTATGGTATTGTGAGTCCATTTGCCGGTATCGTAGCTGATAGAGTCAGTCGAAAGAAATTAGTAGTAGGAAGTCTCTTTGTCTGGTCTCTGGTGACCTATCTGATGGGATATACCTCCAGTTTTGATCAGCTTTACATGTTGAGGGCGTTGATGGGTATTAGCGAGGCGCTTTACATCCCTTCTGCCTTGTCTCTCATTGCCGACTGGCATGAAGGCAAATCCCGCTCTCTCGCCATCGGCGTCCACATGACCGGTTTGTATGTGGGTCAGGCCATCGGCGGATTCGGTGCCACAGTGGCTGCAGCCTTCTCTTGGCACACCACTTTCCACTGGTTCGGAATTCTCGGAATCGCTTATTCGGTAGTATTGCTCCTGTTGTTGCATGATAAGGACAAGGATGCGGTGAATGCGGCACCGGTGCAACAGGTAAAACCTACGAAGGGCGGATTGTTCCAAGGCTTATCAGTTGTGCTTTCTACCTGGGCTTTCTGGGTTATCCTTTTCTATTTTGCAGTACCTTCTCTCCCAGGTTGGGCAACCAAGAACTGGCTCCCTACCTTGTTTGCTGAGAATTTGGGCATCCCAATGTCGCAGGCGGGTCCTATATCAACCATCACCATTGCCGTGTCTTCATTGAATGGTGTACTTTTCGGAGGTGTGCTTTCTGACAAGTGGGTACAGAAGAACATCCGTGGCCGAGTCTATACCAGTGCCATCGGTTTGGGAATGACCATTCCTGCGCTCTTCCTCCTCGGCTTCGGTCATAGTCTGGTAGCCATCGTAGGTGCAGGCTTGCTCTTCGGTATCGGTTATGGTATGTTTGATGCCAACAATATGCCAATCCTCTGCCAGATTATATCGGCTAAATATAGAGCTACTGCCTATGGTATCATGAATATGGTGGGCGTGTTTGCCGGAGCCATGGTTACCCAGGTGATGGGTAAGTTCTCTGATGGCGGTAATCTGGGCTTGGCCTTTGCCGTATTGGGCGTGGTGGTTATCGCAGCGCTGACACTTCAGTTGGTTTGCTTGAAACCAAAGACAGATGACTTAGAATAAAAATAACGATAAAATTTTAACTAACTTACATTAATATATATAATTATGGAAAAGATCATTGGACTTATCGATGCACCGTTTACTCCTTTTTATGCTAACGGTGATGTGAACTTAGAACCTATCGAGGCTTATGCCAAGATGCTTCAGAAGAACGGTCTGAAGGGTGTGTTTATCAACGGTTCATCAGGCGAGGGCTATATGTTGACCACCGAGGAGAGAATGCTCCTTGCTGAGAGATGGGTAGCCGTAGCTCCAAAGGACTTCAAAATTATCGTTCATGTAGGCAGCTGTTGTCTCCGTGAAAGCCGTCGTTTGGCAGAGCACGCACAGAAGTTAGGTGTTTGGGGTATCGGTTCAATGGCTCCTCCATTCCCGCACATCGGCCGTATCGAAGAACTTGTAAAGTATTGCGAGGAGATAGCTTCTGCCGCACCAGAACTTCCTTTCTACTACTACCATATACCTGCATTCAATGGTGCTTATTTGCCAATGCTCGATTTGTTAAAGGCTGTAGATGGACGAATTCCTAATTTTGCTGGTATTAAATATACCTTCGAGAGTTTGTATGAATATAACCAGTGTCGTCTTTACAAGAATGGCAAGTACGACATGCTCCATGGTCAGGATGAGACCATTCTCCCTAGCCTGGCTCAGGGCGGTGCACAGGGTGGTATCGGTGGTACAACCAACTACAATGGTAAGGAGTTGGTAGGCATCATCGAGGCTTGGAAGAACGGCGACATCGAGATAGCCCGTGAGAAGCAGAACTTTGCTCAGGAGGTTATCAACGTCATCTGCCACTACCGTGGTAACATCGTTGGCGGTAAGCGTATCATGAAGCTGATGGGCTTCGATTTGGGTCCAAACCGTACTCCATTCCGCAACATGACCGATGAGGAGGAGCAGGCAATGAAGAAAGAGTTGGAGGCAATCAACTTCTTCGAGCGTTGCAATCAGTTTTAAGTAAAATCCACTAGAACCAGTAAGAATGAACATAAAAGAATATATTAAGCAGTGGGCTGAATCTTATAAGACTGATCTGACAGAGAACATCATGCCATTCTGGATGGAGCATGGATGGGATAAGGTAAACGGTGGTGTTTACACTTGTCTTGATAGAGATGGAAGTCTGATCGATTCCACCAAGTCAGTGTGGTTTCAGGGTCGATTCGCCTTTATATGCGCCTATGCATATAATAATGTAGAGAAGAACCCGATGTGGCTGGAGGCTGCGAAGAGCACCATCGACTTCATCGAGAAGCATTGTTTCGACGAGAATGGAAGAATGTACTTCTCAGTCACAGCCGAGGGCAAGCCATTACGCATGCGCCGCTACGTGTTCTCTGAAACCTTCGCAGCCATTGCTATGTCAGAGTATGCTTTGGCTACCGGCGAGCAGAAGTATGCAGAACGTGCCCTCCAGATCTTCAAGGACACCCAGCGCTTCCTCACTACTCCAGGTATCCTGGCTCCAAAGTTTGAGGAATCAGTTCAGTTGCAGAGCCATAGCATCATCATGATTCTCATCAACGTAGCTTCCTGCATCCGCAAGGTCATCAACGATCCTAAGCTCACCGAGCAGATTGATGAGTCGATTGCCAAGTTGAAGAAGTACTTCATCCACCCAGAGTTCAAGTGTCTCCTGGAGACCGTAGGAATGAACGGTGAATTTGTGGATACCTGTATGGGTCGCACCATCAATCCTGGTCATTGCATCGAAACTTCCTGGTTTATACTGGATGTGGCTAAGCAGAGAGGTTGGGATAAGGAGATAACCGATATGGCGCTGCAGATCTTCGACTGGTCTTGGGACTGGGGATGGGACAAGCAGTATGGTGGCATCATCAACTTCAGAGACTGCAGGAATCTTCCAGTACAGGATTATTCACAGGATATGAAGTTCTGGTGGCCACAGACCGAAACCATCATCGCTTCTCTCTATGCTTACCTTGCAACAGGTGATGACGAGTATATCTACAAGCATCAGCGCATCAGCGAGTGGACCTATGCTCACTTCCCGGATGCCGAGTTCGGCGAGTGGTATGGTTATCTTCACAGAGACGGTACCGTGGCACAGCCTGCCAAGGGTAATCTCTTCAAGGGACCTTTCCATATTCCGAGAATGATGATCAAGGCATACTCTTTATGCCATGAGATTTTGAACAAAGAATAAAAATATGAACAAGAACTTAGATTTGTGTATATCGAATCTGGGCACCGTAAGAAACAATCAGTATCAGATGGCGATCCTGCCATGGGGAGCAACAGAGCCTCATAACCTGCATCTGCCATATCTTACTGATTGTATCTTATCACATAGTATCGCAGTGGATGCTGCCGTACAGCTTGCTGCCGACAAAGGCGTGAATTGCATGGTACTTCCTCCTGTGGCTATGGGTGCCCAGAATCCCGGACAGCATGATGTGGCTTTCTGTATCCATTACCGATATGAGACTCAGAAAGCAATTCTGCAGGATATCGTAGAAGCGTTGCAGCATCAGGGAATCAAGAAACTCCTCATCGTGAATGGTCATGGAGGAAACACCTTTAAGAACATGATTCGTGATCTGGCTGTGGATTTTCCTGATTTCATCATTGCTTCCAGTGAGTGGTTCAAGATGAGCAATCCAAAAGATTTCTTCGAACAGCCTGGTGATCATGCTGATGAAGTGGAGACTTCTGTGATGATGCATTATCATCCTGAGTTGGTGAACTTGGAAGAAGCTGGCGAAGGTGCAGCCAAGGGATTCAGAATTCCTGCATTGAATAGCGGAAAGGTCTGGATTCCTCGCAACTGGTCGATGGTATCAACGGATACCGGTATCGGAAATCCAGCTTTGGCTACAGCCGAAAAGGGCAAGATGTTTGCAGCAGCCGTTGTTCGTGAATATGTAGAATTCCTCTATCAGTTCTCTCAGGCAGATACAGTATCTGATTTGTATTAAATATAAGTAATAGAAAATCTAAATAGTAAAAATATGATTTTTTCTGCAAATATAAGCAAGGCATTGTGTCTTGCTGCCATGGGTATTTCCCTGATGATGCCTGCACCGGTTGCTGCTGCAACCCCTGCTATGGCTGTTGAGACACAGGCTGTGAACGCTCAGGGCGGCATCACCGTCTTCTCTAACAAGGATGCTCAGTATCGTATTCCTGCCATCGTGGAGTGCAAGTCGGGTAAGTTGATTGCATTTACCGATCATCGTTATCACAACAGAGATATCGGTGGCGGCCGTCATCTCGACATCGTGATGAAGACCAGTATGGACAAGGGCGCTACCTGGAGCTCTCCTGAGCAGATGGTGGCTAAGGGCGGAAACGGTATTGCTACCAGTTTCGACTGCGCTCATGGCGACGCTGCTGTCGTAGTAGATAAGAAGAGCGGCAGAATTCTCCTGATGTGTGCATCGGGCGGCATCGGCTACTGGGAGTCTAAGCGTGGCAATCTCCTGATGATGGGTAGATACTACAGCGACGACGAGGGTAAGACCTGGTATGGCGAGGAGGTGACCAAGCAGATTTACGATCTCATCCCAGAAGTGGAATCTGCCTTCTTTACCAGTGGTAGAATCTGCCAGAGTAAGCAGATCAAGGTAGGCAAGTATTATCGTGTCTATACCGTGTTGTGTACCCGCAGCGGTAACCGCATTCTCTATAGCGATGACTTCGGTCAGACCTGGAATGTATTGGGCAAGAATGTAGCCGAGGCTGCTCCTCACGGAGATGAGGCTAAGATCGAAGAATTGCCAAACGGCAATGTATTGCTCAGCAGTCGTGCGATGGGCGGACGCCACATCAACATCTATACTTATGAGGATAAGAAGACTGCCACAGGCTCTTGGGGCAAGGTAATAGCTTCTGATGCTAAGAATATGGGTGTTGCTGCTCACAAGAACTCTTGCAATGGCGAGGTTCTCATAGTGGATGCCAAGAAGAATGGCAAGAAGGTAAAGCTGTTGCTTCAGAGTGTTCCGGTAGGTCCAGGCCGTAACAACGTAGGTATCTACTACAAGGCATTGGAGACTCCTGCTGATTATGCTACTCCAGAGGCGATTGCCAAGAACTGGGAAGGCTGCTATCAGCTGAGCAATACCACTTCAGCCTATTCTACCATGGTTCAGGGCAAGGATGGCAGCATCTACTTCCTTCTGGAGGAGAATGCTTTCAGAAAAGATCCTAAAACCCAACCTGATGACTATTACGACATTCGATTTATGAAATTGAACGTTGGCCAAATAACGAACCATAAATACAAATAATAATAACTAATTATCAATTTATGAACATGAACTCTGATTTGAAACAATTAGTCATGGCAGTATCTTTGGGATGCATGGGCGCTTCGCCAGCATTCGCAGGTACTAACAGCTTGGCAGTGAGTGCCACGCAGCAGACCTCTACCTGTACAGGTGTGGTTGTTGATGACCTTGGAGAGACCGTTATTGGTGCCTCCGTTATTATCAAGGGTACAAGTAACGGAACTGTAACCGACTTGGATGGAAAATTCTCCTTGTCTGGAGTGAAGAATGGCGACATCATTGTCATATCCTACATTGGTTATGATTCCCAGGAAATCAAGTATGACGGTCAACCTCTTCAAGTAAAACTTAATGAAAGCAAGCAAACCTTGGCTGAAGTGGTTGTTACTGGTTATGGTGGTCAGCAGAAACGCGGTACTTTGACCACGGCTATCGCCAAGATGGACAATCGTGTTTTAGAGACGGCTGCAGTAAGTAATGCAGGTTCTGCCTTGCAAGGAAGTGTGACAGGTCTTCGTGTCACTCAGACTACAGGTCAGCCAGGTTCTGAGCCGACCATTACCCTTCGTGGTGGTGCCAGCATCAATGGTGGATCAGATGGTGCCCTGATTGTTGTTGACGGCATCATTCGTGAAAGTTTGGGAGATATCAATCCTGCTGATATCGAATCAATTCAGGTGTTAAAGGATGCCGCATCTACTGCTATTTATGGTGCACGTGCCAATGGTGGTGTAATTCTCGTGCAGACAAAAGGTGGCAAGTCAGGTAAGGCTACAGTTAACTACAAGGGCAAGCTCGGTATGAACTTTGCTCGTTTGGGCTATGACATGTTAGATGCTCATGATTACATCTACTATAATCGCTTGGGGTATCAGCGGTATGCTAATGTTTCTGGTGCCAACAAATTGGAAAACCAAACAGGTTATGGTACCAATTCTAATCTTTGTGATGTCAAGTTTCTTGATGACACCAACAAAAATTTGCTGTCAAAGGGGTGGCTACAGATGAAAGATCCTGTGACAGGCAAAGACCTCATCTATAAAGATTACAATGGTGAACTTGACGATGCTTCCTTCCGTGATGTATCCCTCACTCAAGACCATTATGTTAGTGTGGCTGGTGGTTCAGATAGAGGAACTTTCTTCACATCTTTAGGCTATTATGATGAGGATGGTATGGTTCGTGGAACAGGTTACCAGCGTTTCAATGGTAGCGTGAATGCCAGTTATAAAGTGTTGCCTATTTTGAATGTGAAGGCAGGTGCCACTTATAGTTGGGCAAAGAAACCAAAACTTTGGATTGGAGAATATGAGTTTTTCTATCGCACACGCTCACAGCGCCCTACTTGGAATCCATATTTGGAGGATGGATCTCCTGCACCAGGTTGGAGTACCAGTGATGGTAATCCAGATTACTATCGTCCTCGTTTGACACGTGAGAACTGTACACGCAAATCAACTTATAACTTGGGTTGGGATTTGGATATTATTCCTAAGAAACTCACTTGGAGTGCGAATGCGTCACTCTATCATTATGACTATCAAAATGAAAAGTTTGATAAGAGTTTTCAGCCGCAAACTTCAAACGTCCCTAACAACGTGAGAACTGCAGTGGCAGAAATTTCTAGATTTTCGAATGTGCAGATAAATACTACACTCAATTATAAAGATACTTTTGCTGAAAATCATAATGTGGATGCCATGATTGGTGGTGAGTATTTCGATCACAATACTTTTGATTTCTCTGCAGAGACTCAGAATTCGCCTACAGATGATATTCCTACATTGAACGCAGGTGCCACAAGAAGTAAAACTTACAGTTACAAGTCTCGTTATCGTATTGAGTCCTTGTTCGGTCGCATCAATTATGATTATCAACAGAAATACCTGCTGTCTTTTACTGCACGTTATGACGGTATCTCAAAGTTGAAGGATAATCGATGGGGTTTCTTCCCTGGCGTAAGTGCAGGTTGGAATGTAACTCAGGAGGAATGGTGGAAAAACTCTAAGATTTCCAATATCATCACCAATATCAAACCTCGTATCAGTTATGGTGTGAATGGTAACGTGAATGGCATTGATGATTTTGCCATCTATGGTGTATATAAGCAGATAGGAGCTAAAACCTATAATGGGCAGACTGCGTATTACAACTCTACATTGCTGAATACAGGCTTGAGATGGGAGCAGAGTCGTTCTCTGGAAATCGGCCTTGACTTGGGGTTCTTGAACAATCGCTTGGCTTTTATTCTCGATTATTATAACCGCACCACAGATGATTTGTTGACCAACCTCAACTTGCCTGCATATACTGGTTTTATGTCGATGAAGACTAATCTCGGTAAGTTGCGCAATACTGGATTTGAGATGGAAATAAGAGCTAATATTCTCAATAATCCTAAGGGATTCAAGTGGGATATCAGTGCCAATTTAACTTCTGTAGCCAATAAGATTTTGCAGTTGCCTAACAGTGATAAGCCAAACAATCAACTTGATGGCTATGAAGTGGCAGATGGTACAAAGAAAGATGCTAATGGCAAGCAGATAACCAAATGGATAGGAGGTTACGCAGAAGGTGGTAAGTTGGGTGACATCGTTGGTTATAAGCAGCAACACATTTTCAAGAATTGGGAGGATGTAAAAGCTCATGCCAACATGCGTATCGATGAGGTTGCAAAATTGTATGGTCCTGGTCTTGCTAATGAAATCAATCCAGCCACAGGTAAGACATATGCAACAAGTGCAGGATGGAAACCTATCGAACCAGGAGATGTATGCTGGGAGGATGTAAACCAGGATGGTACAATCAACTCTTTGGACAAGAGTGTATTGGGTAATATTTTCCCAAATGTTACAGGTGGATTCTCTACCACGCTTACCTATAAGAACGTATCACTCTATGCACGTTTCGATTATGCTCTTGGACATACGATCTATAATCATCTGAAAGCTCGTTCTATGGGGCAGTATCAGGGACAGTTTAACAACATTACTTTAGTAAAGGATATGTGGAGCGAAGACAATCCAAACTCAGACTATCCTGCCTATTCATACTCAGATCAGTTGAACAAGAAAAATCTGAGTCGTGAGAGTGATGGCGCTGATATTGATGGTCATAGTTCAAGAATGTATGAAAAGGGAGATTACCTTGCACTGCGAGAGATAACTCTTAACTGGAATATTCCAACTAAGTGGCTTACTCATATCGGCATCAGCAAAGCTTCAGCTTATATCACAGGACAGAATCTCTTCTATATTACTGGATATGGCGGAGCTTCTCCTGAGCCAAAACTCGATAGCTATTATAAAGGTGTAGACTTGGGGCGTTATCCAACTCCTCTCACCCTTCTTTTCGGACTTAATGTAACATTCTAAACCGTCTTTAACATGAAGATTAAAAATATATTTATTACAGCCCTTGCAGCTTTGTCTTTGACAAGCTGCATGGACTTGGAACCAGTAAGTAGCATCAGCGACAGCAAGTACTGGAAGGATCAGGCTCAATTTGCAGCCTTCAATGTAGGTTTGCAAGGCTTGTTCAGGGAAAAAAGTTTCCAATTCTATGAATGGGGAGAATTGCGTACAAACCTCTATGCCGGTACACCATTCTCTGGTGAGGCTGTACATTACAATAACTTATTCAATAATACGCTCAATGCCACAACCCCAGAAGTTACTGATTTCGGTGGTGTTTATACCATTATCAACCAAATAAACCTTATGATTTCGCACACAGAAAATACAGATGTGTTGAACGAGGCGCAGAGAAAAACATATCTTGGTGCGGCATATGGTATGCGAGCTTATCTATATTTCCATCTGCTCAGAACATATGGTAAAGCGGTGCTTTGGCTCGATTACACAACAGGAAACAAGGTAGACATCAGCAATATGGGTAAGGCAGAGGCTTCTGCACAGGAGGTGATGGAACAAATCAAAAAGGACATCAAGGCTTCTGAGGATGCGTATGGTGCAGACATGAGTTTTACCAATGGCAGAGTCTACTGGTCTCATCCAGCTACAGAGGTACTGAAGGGTGAGGTATATCTGTGGAGCGGTAAGCAGATGAATGGTGGTAATAGTGATTATACAATAGCCAAGACTGCTTTAGAAAGCTTAAAAACGGCAGATGTAGCCTTGGAGAACAATTATCGTCAGGTATTCGCTTTTGATAATAAAGAGAATAAAGAAATCATCTTTGCTATTCATAATGGACGAGATGAGTATAATATGTTTAATGATGCTTTGCGTTTAAATCTTGTGATGAATCAGATGATGATGGAAAACTATTATCTTTCTGATGGTACCCAAATGAGCAAGAGTGAGATGAGTGACATGAATGGTGTAGTATATATTCCACTCAACACCAAACTGTATAAGGACTTGTTCCGTGAAGGAGATACCCGTCGACAGTATAGCTTGAAGGATTGTTATACAAAGAATGCTGATGGTAGTTTGCAGTATGTGGGAGTGGTTCAGTATAAATTCATAGGCGTATCTCTTCCAGGCAACTCTTATCGTAGTTTTCTTGAAGACTATCCTATCTATCGGTACGCAGATGCTCTTTTGCTATTGGCAGAGACTAAGATTCTGTTAAACGAAGATCCTTCAGCCGAAATCAATGCAGTACGTGAGAGAGCATACGGCAAGGAATATTTTGCAGAACATAGAGATCAGCTGGCTTACCCACATGATACCGATAACTCTTTTTATGCAAACAACCCGTTTGTGGGTAGTGATGCCAATCCTATTGAGGCAGTCTTGAAAGAACGTTGCCGTGAGTTCTTACTTGAAGGAAAACGTTGGTATGACCTTCGCTTGATGGGTGCAGAATATTGTACTAAGTATACTTCCGCCAATGCCAAACGATTGTTGTGGCCTATTGATCAAAATTCTTTGGGTGAGAATAGTCTTTTGAAACAGACAGAGGGATATAATAATTAAATTTAGGTGGCACATATAGTTAATTTCATCTTAAAATGAAGTGTATTACGTCGTTTTTAGTTTTATCTATAGCGGTAATTATAAATGGTTGTAGTATGATGAAATCAAATATTGAAACACAATTCTCAAATATAAAACTCATATCTGGCTTCCCCTCAGGGGAGGCCGGGTATGACCTAGGAGTCTCGGCCTGCTACGCTGGCTTCATTGGCGATTACCTTATTGTCGCAGGCGGCTGTAATTTTCCGGAGCCTGGTAAGAAAAAGTACTATTCAGGTATCTATGCCGCAAAGATAGCGGAAAATGTAGATTCTCTTAATTGGAAAATGATTGGTAATTTACCTGAACCAGCAGCCTATGGTGGAGTTGTAACTTTGGACGATAGTCTGATATTTATTGGTGGGTGCAATTCTGAACACAGTTTGCGAACCGTATTAAGTATCCAACTGGATAAGAAAGCAGATAAACCTATAATGCATTTTTTGCCAGTTTTACCATGTACAGTGGACAATGGTGGTGTGACAGTCATGGGAAATCAACTCTTTGTCGTTGGTGGCAATCAGGATGGACATCCGTCAAGTTCCTTACTCAGACTGGATATGGTAAAGAATAATAAGTGGATATATGAAAAACAAATGCCAGGTTATCCTAGAGTACAGCCCGTATGTGCTGCCAGCAATGGTACTATCTATGTTTGGGGAGGTTTTTATGAAAATAGTGATTCTAGCGTTGTGTTCACATCTGGTTTGAGTTATGATCTCTTTGCACAAAGATGGACATCGCTTACATCACCTAAAAATTTGCAGGGAAAAGAACTCACTTTGACTGGTGCTACGGCTATGATAGTAAATTCTTCTCCAACTACTTCTAGAGTTGTCTGTGCTGGTGGGGTCAACCAAGAAATCTTCTTAGATGCCATTAGTGGAAAATATTCCCTTGTGGAAAAGGAGAATTATCTTAAGAAAGCTATCTCATGGTATCGATTTAACGATTGCCTTTTGGTTTATGACTTGAAAACAGAACAGTGGAATTCTCCTATAGCAGAAAGTCATTTGTTAGCGCGGGCTGGTGCACAAGTAGCCTTACATGGCAATTCTTTATATTATGTAGGAGGTGAATTAAAACCTGGACTTCGGTCTGCAGGGATTGTCAGAGTTGATTTGATCACGAAATAAAAAGAATGAATGTTGTAAATAGTCAACTGTCCATTAATAGGAAAAAACTGTGTTTAAATCATAACTATTCTTGAATATGAACAAAAGAAATTTCATGTTTCTGGCTCTACTGGGCATCATGGCTTTTCATGGTCATGGCGAGGTAAGGGCACAAGATGCCAGCAGATGGCTTAATGTAGATGTCAATCAGCAGAATTGTGTTCCTCGCCGTGCTGCGTTCTTTGCTTTTGAGAATTTGGATAAGGCTCAGATTTTTGAGAAGAAAAGTTCAGCCAGCTACCTTTCGATTGAAGGCACTTGGAAATTTCATTTTATCAAGGACTATAACAAGCGTCCTGTTACTTGTAATAAACTTGAAGTCATTCGACAAGAGTGAGATGAAGGATAGTGTTGCTCTGACAAAGGTTGCGTTCTAAAGTTGTTTGACCAACTAATGAACATAACCTGTTCGCCAAAGTTAGTTAACGCCAAGGGCAGAATAAAACTGACCAAGGCTATTGTTTTATTTAAATCGAACCCACTTTTTAAGTGGACTCAAGTATGGAATACAATATAAAATCTTTAGTGATTGGCTTGGATTTGGGTGGAACCAATTCCGTTTTCGGCATCGTTGATGGGGACGGAGAAATAATAGCTACAACCTCAATCAAGACTCAGGCATTCCAATGCGTGGACCAATACGTAGAGGAATCGGTAAAAGCTGTGATGCAGATAGTAGAACAGGTAGGTGGCATGGAGAAAATTCGTGCCATGGGCATTGGCGCGCCTTGTGGTAACTATTACAAGGGAACCATTGAAAACGCAGCAAATCTGGTATGGGCTAAGGGTATTGTACCGCTGGCTGACATGTTTGCAGAGAAACTGGGCATTCCGGTTGCTATTACCAATGATGCAAATGCGGCAGCTATGGGAGAAATGAAATATGGTGCTGCGGTTGGCATGAAAAACTTCGTAGAACTTACTTTAGGAACTGGCGTAGGTTCTGGTATCGTGGCTAACGGGCAACTGATTTATGGTTGCGACGGATTTGCCGGTGAGTTGGGACACATGATTGTGGAGACTGATGGTAGACCATGTGGCTGTGGCAGAAAGGGCTGTCTGGAAACCTACTGCTCGGCTACAGGTGTGGTCCGTACTACCCTCGCCATGCTCGAAGCATCAACCGGGGCAACAGAACTGAGAAACATCCCTGAAGAAGAAATAACATCTTATGCAGTTTATAAGGCAGCCATGGCAGGAGATACACTGGCACAGGAAGTGTTCAGGCAGACCGGAAGAAGAATCGGCAAGGCCTGTGCAGAAATAGCTACCTTCCTGAGTCCGGAGGCTTTCATCTTCTTTGGAGGATTGGCACAGGCGGGCGAATTACTCATGAAACCGATGAAAGAAGCTTACGACAAGAATGTCTTGAGCTTGTATAAGAATAAAGCCAAATTTTTGACTAGTGGCCTAGAAGGGGCTACCGCCGCCATTCTAGGAGCATCGGCTATAGGATGGAATATCTAAATACCGACACTTTCCATCTGTTCTTTAAAACATTTATTTTACTAAAAAAGATTTATCTATGCGTGTTATTATCGAAAAAGATTATGAGAAGTTGTCAAAGTGGGCAGCTGATCATGTAGTTGAAACAATTAACAGATTTCAACCAACTGCTGAACGGCCTTTTGTTCTGGGTTTGCCAACCGGTTCTTCACCTCAGGGCATGTATGCCAATCTGGTAAAGGCGGTAAAAGAAGGCAAGGTTTCGTTCAAGCATGTCATCACCTTCAATATGGATGAATATGTAGGTTTGCCGGAATCTCATCCTGAGAGCTATCATTCTTTCATGGCGACCAATCTCTTCAATCATATCGACTGTCCTAAGGAGAATATTCATATCCTGAACGGTAATGCCGAGAACCTGGAAGAGGAGTGCCGTCATTATGAGCAGATGATAGAAGAAGCGGGTGGCATCGACCTCTTTATCGGTGGTATCGGTCCTGATGGGCATATCGCTTTCAACGAGCCATTCTCTTCTCTTACCTCTCGCACCCGAGTAAAGACGCTCACAACAGATACCAAGATTGCCAACTCCCGTTTCTTCGATAATGATCCTGAGAAGGTACCTAGTCTGGCTCTGACCGTAGGTGTGGGTACCGTGATGGCTGCCCGGGAGGTAATGATTCTCTGCAACGGTCATAACAAGGCCCGCGCCCTGCAGGCTGCCATCGAAGGTCCTGTTACCCAGGCTTGGACCATCAGCGCACTGCAAACTCACCCATGTGGCATCATCGTTTGCGACGACGCAGCTACCGACGAATTGAAAGTTAGTACTTATCGCTACTTCAAAGACATAGAAAAAAACAATCTTTAAAAAACGTGTGTTATGCGACTCAATTTAAGTTCTCAAATCGTACTTAACAAAGTTCCTGTCGAGTATTACAAACCAAAAACAACAGTAGAATACTCTGAAATCTCCCGCATGGAGAAGATTCATACCGACATCTTTGCCTCTTCACAAGAAGGCGCAAAGCATATCGCCGACTGCATCGAGAAGGAAATCCTGGCTGCACAGCAGGAAGGCAAATTCTATGTGATGGCGCTGGGTGCCGGTTCTTCTCTCTATTCCGTATACGATGAACTCGTTCGCCGTTACAACGAGAAGACTCTGAGCTTCCGCAATGTTGTTGTATTCAATGCATACGAATATTATCCGCTTCAGAAGGACAGTTCCCTCCGTACCATCAACCAGTTGAAGGAGCGTTTCCTTGATCATGTGGATGTGGCTGAGCAGAACATCTTTACACTGGATGGCTTTGTGGCACAGGATGCCGTACAGGACAGTTGCCGTCTTTATGAGCAGCGTATCAAGACCTTTGGCGGTCTCGATGTAGCCCTCCTAGGTGTAGGCCGTTCGGGTAATATTGCTGCCAACGAGCCAGGTTCGGGCATCCAGTCGATGACCCGTATCATCCTCATCGGCAATACCTCTCGCGAAGAGATGGAGAACAGTGAGCAGACCAAGGAAACCATTCCTCCATGTTCGCTCACCATGGGTATCGCTACCTTACTCTCAGCCAAGAGCATCTATCTGACAGCCTGGGGCGAAGAGAAGGCAGAGATTATGCAGAAGGTGGTGGAGAACTCTATCACAGATACCCTGCCGGCATCATTTCTTCAGACTCATCCGAATGCTCATGTTGTCATCGACCTGGGTGCAGCTCACCATCTGACGCGTATCGAGCATCCATGGCTCGTAACTTCATGCCAGTGGAGAGACAAACTGGTGCGTTCGGCACTGGTATGGCTCTGCCAGAAACTCGGTAAGCCTATCCTGAAGTTGACCAATAAGGATTATAATGAAAACGGACTGAGTGAACTTCTGGCTCTCTATGGCTCTGCCTACAATGCCAATATCAAGATTTTCAATGATTTGCAGCATACCATTACCGGATGGCCAGGTGGTAAGCCGAATGCCGATGATACCTATCGCCCGGAGCGTGCAACTCCATTCCCTAAGAAGGTTATCGTATTCTCTCCACACCCAGACGATGATGTTATCTCTATGGGAGGAACCATCCGCCGACTAGTACAGCAGAACCACGATGTGCATGTAGCTTACGAAACATCAGGAAACATTGCTGTGGGTGATGAGGAAGTAACAAGATTCATGCACTTTATCAATGGTTTCAACCAACTCTTTGCTGACTCAAAGGATAGTATCATCTCTAATAAATATAAGGAAATCAAGACCTTCTTTGCCAAAAAGAAGGAGAGTGACTTCGATACGAGAGATATCCTGACCATCAAGGGATTGATTCGCCGTGGTGAGGCTCGTACCGCTTGTACTTATAATGAAATTCCGCTTGACCATGTCCACTTCCTCGACCTGCCATTCTATGAGAGCGGCAAGATAGAAAAGTTGCCAATGACCGAGAAGGATGTAGAGACAGTGAGAGCTCTGTTGCAGAAGGTGCAGCCGCATCAGATTTATGTAGCCGGCGACCTTGCTGACCCTCACGGAACCCACAAGAAGTGTACTGATGCCGTTCTGGCAGCTATCGACGAAGAGAAGAAAGCGGGTGCAGAATGGTTGAAGGACTGTCGCATCTGGATGTATCGCGGTGCCTGGGCAGAATGGGAGATTGAGAATATCGAAATGTGTGTTCCATTGAGCCCTGAGGAGTTGCGGGCAAAGCGTAACTCTATCCTCAAGCATCAGTCGCAGATGGAGAGTGCTCCTTTCTTGGGTAATGATGAGCGCCTGTTCTGGCAGAGAGCCGAGGACCGTAACCGTGCTACTGCATCGCTCTACGACCAGTTGGGTCTGGCATGCTATGAGGCCATGGAGGCTTTCGTGGAGTACAAACCATTGTAATACCTTATTAATATATTTAAATCATGGCAAAGTTCAATCGTTTATTAGGCTCGTTTGTAGCCTGTGCGGCGATGCTGGGTGGTATCTCTACTCCGGCATCTGCTGCCGATATTAATATTATCCCGATACCGGTGAAGACTCAGGTACAGAAAGGGGAGTTCGTATTGCCACAGAAGGTGGTAATCGCTTACCAGACGGCTGAAGGCAGAAATATCGCCCAGTACATGGCAGACAAACTGAAGGCTTCTACAGGTTATGAGGTAACGGTAGGTGGAAAGAAGGGGAATATCTCTATACAGATTTCTCCTTCGCTGAAAATTGCCGAGGAAGGTTATCGCCTTACCGTAACCGCCAAGGGGGTTGTTGTCAAGGCGAAGACCGCCAAGGGCGCCTTCTACGGTATGCAGAGTTTCATGCAGTTACTCCCTGCCCAGATAGAGAGCGCAACCCGGGTGGATGGGGTGAAATGGGTAGCACAATGCTGTGATATCCAGGATGCTCCACGCTTCGGCTACCGTGGATTCCATCTTGATCCATGCCGTCATTTCATTACTGTACAGAATGTGAAGAAGCAGATTGACCTGATGGCTTCTCTCAAGGTCAATACGATGCATTTCCATCTGACGGAAGATCAGGGCTGGCGTATTGAAATCAAGAAATATCCTAAACTGACTTCTATCGGCGGTTATCGCAAGGAAGGCGATGGCTCTATCTATGGAGGTTTTTATACACAGGAGGAGATTAAGGATATCGTGGATTATGCTACCAAGCGCTATATGACGGTGATTCCTGAGGTGGATCTTCCTGGACACATGATGGCGGCTATTGCTGCTTATCCGGAATTGTCCTGCAAGGGAGAGCAATGGACTCCAAGAATGGTTTGGGGTATCGAGGACATCGTGATGTGTCCCGGCAAGGAATTGATGTTCCATTTCCTGGATGATATCTTCAAGGAGATGGTGCCGCTCTTCCCTGGTAAATATTTCCATATAGGTGGCGACGAGTGCCCGAAAACCAGTTGGAAAACCTGCCCTACTTGTCAGAAGCGTATTGTTGACGAGCATCTTCAGGGCGATGGCAAGCACTCTGCAGAGGAAAGACTGCAGAGCTATGTCATCAAGCGTGTAGAAAAGATGCTGGAGAAGTATGGTAAGAAAATCATCGGATGGGATGAAATTCTGGAAGGTGGATTGAGTGAGAATGCTACCGTCATGTCTTGGCGAGGTATTGATGGAGGTATCGAAGCTGCTAAGCAAGGGCATGATGTTATCATGACTCCTGGTTCTGGTGGTCTTTACCTTGACCATTATCAGGGCGACAGTAAGATAGAACCAATCACGATTCCAAGCAGTCCTGTCTATCTGGCCAAAACCTATAGTTTCGACCCTGTTCCTGATGTAATCCGCAAGGCTGGACTTGATAAGCATATTTTGGGTGTGCAATGCAACAACTGGTCTGAATATATGTATTCCAATGCCAAGATGGAGTATATGATGTATCCTCGTGCCCTGGCACTCTCTGAGGTTGCCTGGTCGCCATTGAGTCGTAAGAACTTTACGGATTTCTGCAAACGAGTGGATGCTAACCTCGTAAGACTTGATGAACGTTGTATCAAATATCATCTTCCTCTGCCGGAACAGCCATACGGTTCCTGCGATAAAGTGGTGATTACCAAGGATACTACCGTAACCTTTACCACTTCCCGCCCGATGAAAATGGTCTATACACTGGATGGCACGAAACCTACTCCAGAGTCTCTGGTCTATACTGCTCCTATCCCTGTAAACCATGATTGTATCATCAATATTGCTACGGTTTTGCCTTCTGGTAAGATGAGTCGCATCAGAACCATCCAGGTGGAGAAACAGAATTATGCTCCTTCTGTTGAGGTGAAAGATGTAAAGCCGGGTTTGGAGATGAAGCGTATCAAGGGGTATTATCATCATGTGAATGACTTAGAATGGACGGATGGCGTCTGGGAAAATTCTGTTATCCGCAACTTTGGCGAAATGAAATTGAAGCAGGCTGACGATGCTCGCACTCTGCGTGGAGAGAATGGTTATGCTGCTATTGCTGAAGGATATGTGATGGTGCCAGAGGATGGTGTATATTATGTTTCTTCCCGTGCCGACCAGGTTTGGATTGACAGTAAGTTGCTTATCGACAACTCCAGCGAAGTGAAGAGTATTTCCCATCGTGACAACTGCGTAGCTTTGGCTAAGGGGTTACATCCTATCAAGTATGTCTTCATAGCCAATATTACTGGTGGCTGGCCTTCTTGGTGGAACGGACTCAACCTGCAGATGCGCAAGGATAATTCCAAGGAATTTGCGGATGTAGAAGATAGTCAACTGTTCCATTAAATATATAATAAGGTAAAACCTGTTTTTAAATCATAAATATTCATGAATATGAACAAAAGAAATTTCATGTTTCTTGCCCTACTGGGTGCCATGGTTCTTAATGGGCATGGCGAAGTAAGGGCGCAAGATGCCAGCAGATGGCATAATGTAGATGTCAATCAGCAGAATCGTGCTCCTCGCCGTGCTGCGTTCTTTGCTTTCGAGAATCAGGATAAGGCTCAGGCTTTCGAAAAGAAAAATTCAGCCAACTACCTTTCGATGGAAGGCACTTGGAAATTTAATTTCGTCAAGGACTACAACAAGCGTCCTGTCAATTTCTTCGCTGCCAACTTTGATGATTCTCAATGGAAGGATTTTCCTGTACCGGGCTTGTTTGAACTGAATGGCTATGGCGACGCTACTTATAAGAATACCGGTTATGCCTGGGCTACCCAGTTTGACCCAAATCCTCCTTATATCAGCGAACTCAATAACTATACGGGTTCCTATCGCCGCACCTTTGACCTGCCTAAGGACTGGAAGGGCAAGGATGTATATTTCCATGTAGGTTCTGCTACCAGCAATTTGACTCTCTGGGTGAATGGCAAGTATGTGGGATATAGCGAAGACAGCAAGGTGGCTGCAGAGTTTAATATCTCCAAATATCTGAAACCAGGCAAAAACCTCATTGCTATGCAGGTGATGCGCTGGTGTGATGGTTCTTATTTTGAGGATCAGGATTTCTGGCGTTTTACAGGAATTGCCCGTGAGGTATATCTCTATGCCCGTCCGAAAGTTCATGCAGCTGATATCCGTCTGGATGCAGGTTTGGAAAATCAATACCGGGATGGTGTCCTGAACTATCAGGTAGCCTTGAAGGGTGGTAAGACTGATGTTACTCTTACATTGTGTGATAAGGATGGCAAGAAGATTGCTGAGGCTTCTGGTGTACAGGGTACTATTAAGGTGCCAGGGGTGAAGGCATGGACTGCAGAAACACCTTATTTATATAAGGCATTCATTACTTTGAAAAATAAGCAGGGTGTATCGGAGGTTATCCCTCAAAAGATAGGTTTCCGCAATGTGGAAATCAAGAATGCACAGCTCCTGGTCAATGGCAAGCCTGTCCTGATCAAGGGTGCTAACCGTCATGAAATAGATCCTGATGGTGGCTATGTAGTCAGCGTGGAGCGCATGATTCAGGATATTAAGATTATGAAGCAGTTGAATATCAACGCTGTTCGTACCTGTCATTATCCTGATGATCCTCGCTGGTATGACCTCTGTGATGAATATGGAATCTATGTGACTGCTGAGGCAAACCTTGAATCTCATGGTATGGGATATGATGAGAAATCTCTCGCCAAGTTCCCTGAATACCTCCAGACTCATATCGAGCGTAACGAGGGTAATGTGAAGACTTTCATCAACCATCCTTCCATCATCGTATGGAGTTTGGGTAATGAGTGTGGCTATGGCATCAACTTCGAGAAGACCTATGACTGGGTGAAAGCCTATGATCAGACTCGTCCTGTGCAGTATGAGCGTGGTGGATATGACAGTAAGACCGATATTCATTGCCCGATGTATATCGACTATGAGGAGAGTGAGAAATATTGCAAGAGTGATGGCGTAAAACCTTATATCCAATGTGAGTATGCTCATGCGATGGGTAACTCAGAGGGCGGTTTCAAGGAGTACTGGGATCTGATTCGCAAATATCCTAAGTATCAGGGTGGATACATCTGGGACTTTGTAGATCAGGGTCTGCGTGACAAGAGTCCTGTTACCGGTAAGGAAATCTTTACCTATGGTGGCGACTATGGACGTTATCCTGCCAGCGACTACAACTTCAATTGCAATGGTATCATTGCTCCAGACCGCCGTTTGAATCCGCATGCCTACGAAATCCAGTATTGGCATCAGAATGTATGGATCAAGGATCTGGATGCCGTGAATGGTGCTTTCAATATCTATAATGAGAATTTCTTTAAGAATATTGACGACCTGCACCTTACTGCAACTATCTATGCCAATGGTGTGAAGTTATCTACTGTTGAGATTCCTGAGACTAAGGGTATTGCTCCTCAGACAACTAAAATGGTGAAGAGTGATGCTTTGAAGTATGCTATTGCTGAAGCAGAGTCTGAACATGGTAAGGAGGAAATTACAGTCAATTTTGCCTTTGCCAGCGATGGTACAGAACCATTGGTAGAGAAGGGACAGGTGATGGCCCGCCAGCAGTTTGTCATCAATGAATATCAGTTTGATAAGGTAGATACTCCTATTGCAGCGACTTCTACTAAGATTTCTGGTAAGAAAGGGAAACTCCAAAATAACAGTAGCATCGAGGTAGAGGAAACCAATAGCTATGTGAAGGTTTCTGCCAAGAGAATGTCGGTTACCATAGGCAAGAAGACGGGTATGATTGATTATCTTGACGTAGATGGCGAACCTATCTTGAAATTCCGCGAGAGCATGAAGCCTGAATTCTGGCGTGCTCCTACTGATAATGATTATGGTGCTTCTTTGCAGAAGGAGTTGAAGGTTTGGAAAAATCCTGTAATGAACTTGAAGTCATTTGATAAGAGTGAGATGAAGGATAGTATTGTCCTGACGGCTACCTTTGAAATGCCTGAGGTGAAGGCTGAGTTGATACTTCGTTATTGCATCAATGCGGAAGGTGAGGTTTCTGTTACCGAGAAGATGACCACGGATAAAGCGGCTAAGGTAGCTGACTTGTTCCGATATGGTATGGTATTGGATTTGCCTGCATCATTCTCTAAGTTGGAATATTATGGCCGTGGTCCGGAGGAGAATTATATCGACCGTCATTCTTCTACCTTTATTGGCAAATATGAGTCGGATGTAAAGGATGAGTATTATCCTTATGTTCGTCCTCAGGAGAGTGGCAACCATACAGATATCCGTTATTTCTCTATTTTCAATCCTGCATTAGGTAAGGGTATTACTTTCGAGGGTTATGCTCCGATGGAGTGCAGTGCCATTCCTTATTCTATTGAGGATTTGGATTCTGGTGATGAAAAGGAGCATGCTTGGGGACAGCATAGCGGTGATTTGGTTGACAAGGGCTTGACACAGGTACATATCCAGCAACGCCAGTACGGTTTAGGTTGCATCGACAGTTGGATGACAAAGCCTATGGAGAAATACCGCATGCACTATGGTGACCGCGAATTCCGCTTCGTCATCAAGGCAAAGTAGTTTTAACATGAAGAATTCTTTTTTTTGTACGTGAATAGGGTTAGATTGTGCGGTGCTTTCCTGCAGATTTGCAGGCGGCACCGCTTTTCTGTTTCTGTGCGTTTTGTACATGCTTATCCTCATTCGTATTCATGCAAACTGCTTCTTCATCAATTTTGTTTATTGAGGCAGAACCTTCCTGATGGATAGATTTCTCAAAATATTCATAGTATAGAACTCTAAGGTATAAAAAGAGTCTCCCTGTCAGAAATGGATGGCAAAACAAAGTCCATTTAAAGCTTTCTCCTATTAACAATACTGCGTTAAATTAACATTTAATCGTCTGTAAATCAATAACTTATATTAAG
>ENA-OWXQ01000201-OWXQ01000201.1-human-gut-metagenome-genome-assembly--contig:-NODE-201-length-33173-cov-45.9244_pt1 | contig 33173 bp, 29 predicted proteins | sample MGYA00249246_ERZ652059 | MGnify/ENA primary metagenome ERZ652059 (study PRJEB26925, sample SAMN05827064) | human gut metagenome | biome: ENVO:2100002; feature: ENVO:00000062; material: ENVO:00002003...
TGCGACCACCTGTTCCCAAAACAGGAGCGCTACCGGGCTGCGCTACACCCCGCTTGTGCTTTGCTAAAGGTTTGAGTGAGAGAAAAATAGAGTCGGGGCGACAGGATTCGAACCTGCGACCACCTGTTCCCAAAACAGGAGCGCTACCGGGCTGCGCTACACCCCGCTTACTCATCTCTACGACACCTCTTAAGCATTGCTTTAAGCATCATTTCTGAATTGCGAGTGCAAAGGTACTACATTTTTTCGATTCCACCAAATTTTTCCATAACTTTTTTCAAAAAAATATGCATTTTAATGCAAAATGGCTGGGAAACAGGCAAAAAATAAGGGCAACCCCTATCCGGAATTGCCCTTATACCTTATTATATATAGTGGCGGAAAAGAACCGCAACCATACTTGCTGAACTTCTAAATCAGAAACCGACTGCCCGAATCTGTCAAACCGAGAAGACCAGCAAATCTGATTTCAGACCGGAAAATCTGATTTTACTTGATGATTCCCTCTTCTACGAAAATCTTCTTCAAGATCTGGACAGCCTGCTCAACCTGCTCTCTAGTATGAGTAGCCATGAGTGCGAAACGTACCAATGTATCCTGAGGAGCACAAGCTGGAGGAATAACAGGGTTGATGAACACACCTGCATCGTAAGCCATCTTGGTAACAACGAATGTCTTCTCAGCATCGCGTACGTAGAGAGGAATGATAGGACTCTCTGTCTCGCCAATCTCGAAACCTTCCTCGCGGAAACGCTTCAAGGCATAGTTGGTTACATCCCAGAGATTCTCGAAACGCTCTGGCTCATTCTGAATGATGTGGAGAGCCTCGAGAGCTGCTGCTGTGGCAGCTGGAGTGTTAGAGGCGCTGAAGATGTAAGTACGGCAGTTGTGACGGAGGAAGTTGATCGTATCCTTGTCTGATGCGATGAAACCGCCGATAGAAGCCAGACTCTTAGAGAATGTACCCATGATGAGGTCTACCTCATCGGTCAGACCGAAGTGGTCGCAGACACCACGACCCTGCTTGCCGAATACGCCAAGACCATGAGCCTCGTCTACCATGATAGAGCAGTTGTACTTATGCTTGAGCTTAACGATTTCAGGCAAGTTAGCCAGGTCGCCCTCCATAGAGAACACACCGTCAACAACGATGAGCTTGATAGCCTCCTCAGGGAGCTTAGAGAGCACGCGCTCCAAATCTTCCATATCGTTGTGCTTGTAGTGAAGCTGGGTAGCGAATGAGAGGCGGCGGCCATCTACGATACTTGCGTGGTCGCGGTCATCGCAGATAATATAGTCGTTACGACCTACTACGCAAGCCAAGACACCCTGATTTACAGAGAATCCTGTAGAGAAACACAAAGTTTCATCCTTGCCCATAAATTCAGCAAGCTCCTTTTCGAGCTGCACGTGCAAATCGAGCGTACCATTGAGGAAACGGCTTCCTGCACAACCAGAACCATACTTGTCGAGCGCAGCCTTTGCTGCATCAATAACACGCTGGTCGTTAGTCAAACCTTGATAAGCATTAGAACCGAACATCAGGATTTTATGACCATCGATGTCGGTTACCTCTGTCATCTGCTTACTTGTGATCTCGCGGAAATATGGATACACACCGGCAGCCATATACTTCTGAGGTTCACGATAATTCTTGTATCTTTCTTGTAATTGTCCCATTATTAATAGGTGTACTTTATTTTCTTTTTTTATATTTTTCTAACTTTCAGGGTGCAAAGATACAAAAAAGAACTCAATAAACGGCTTTTTTTATAAGAAAGTTTACTTTTATAGTTTTTTTAATCGATATTTCTTGTTATTTTGGGTATTTTTATTACTTTTGCAGCCTAAATTTTACAAACTCTTGACTATATAATGAAGAAAAAGATACTTTTCATCATGAATCCGATTTCAGGAACAGCCAGCAAGGCGGCAGTTCCCAGTCTGATAGATTCTGTTTTGGACAAAGAACTTTTTGAGTACGAGATAAGAATGACTGAAAGAGCTGGGCACGCTTCGGAAATTGCTACCGAAGCGAAGAACAACCATGTAGATGTGGTTGTGGCGGTTGGCGGTGACGGAACCGTCAACGAGGTGGCCCGCTCACTGGTTCACTCCGATACTGCCCTCGGCATTCTGCCTTGCGGTTCGGGCAACGGACTGGCAAGACATCTGCTGCTCCCAATGAACCTGAAGAAATGCATAGAGGTCATCAACCAATGCCAGATTAGAGATCTGGATTATGGTGTCATCAACGACCACCCGTTCTTCTGCACCTGCGGCATGGGCTTTGACGCTTTCGTCAGCATGAAGTTTGCCGAGAGCGGCAAGCGTGGTCCTATCACTTATGCTGAAAATATCCTGCGCGAGGGATTGAAGTATAAGCCTGAGACTTACACGCTGGAGGACGAGACGGGCACCAAGCAGTATAAGGCGTTCCTCATTTCCTGTGCCAACGCATCTCAGTATGGCAACAATGCCTATATTGCCCCTCAAGCATCCATGAGCGACGGTTTGATGGATGTTGTCATCATGGAACCATTCGATGTAATCGAGGCGCCTCAGGTAAGTTTCGACATGTTCAACAAGACGCTGGACAAGAACTCGAAGATCAAGTCGTTCCGCTGCAAGAAGCTCCATATCACCCGCAGTCAGCCAGGCGTAATCCATTATGATGGCGACCCTGTGATGACGGGTGCAGAGATTGATGTTCACCTGGAAGAAAAGGGAATCAAGATGGTGGTGAACCCATTTGCCAACAAGAACGACCGCAAGCCGAACATGATTCAGTCTGCCTTTGCCGATTTCTTCAACGACATCAATGCCGTGCGCGATGATATTCATAAAGACATCCAGCGCCAGAGCAAAAGAGTAGAAGCTATCAGCAAACTGGTACAGAAGAAGCTGAACCTTTAAGTAGTGAGTAGTGATCACTAATCACTACTCACTAAGGTAGAATTCTTCCGTTATTTTCCTATACCATTCCGAGCGGTTTCCCTGCGAATCCATCATCGTTTCAACATGCTCTTCATAAGGCGAAATGCGATGCTTGGCAAAACTCAGCATAAAGCGCTTTGGCTGCTTGCGCTCTACCGTCTTCACACCACACTTCCGTATAAGATAAAAACCTAATATACAAGACTCTGCAACAAACTGCTCCACTACTTCTACGGGAACAATTGCAGAGAAAATACCGTCATCAGAAAGCAGCCGTTTTACACCCGCAAACAAATCGCGGAACGGAAGACTGTCCGTATGTCTCGCCATCGTCCTCTTACTGTCCGGATTTTTCAAGCTATCTACAAAGAACGGAGGATTGCTCACTATCGCATCAAAAACACCGGCAGACTTCAAATCTTCAGCAGTTTCCAAAGCCTCAGCAGCTTCCGAAGTTCCCCCGAAATCCTGCAGTCTGCAGCATTCTATTTCCACCCTGTCGCGAAACGGACTTGCCATCACATTCTCCCTCGCCTGTCCGCAGGCATCAGCATCCATATCAATCCCTACGACCTCAGCTTCAGGAAAACGCTGCGCCATCATGAGCGAAATCAGTCCCGTTCCGGAACCGATGTCCAGAATCCGCCTGCCACCTTTCGCCCATGCACCCAGCAAAACGCCGTCAGTTCCCACTTTCATGGCACAACGGTCTTGCTCTATCTCAAACTGTTTAAATCGAAAATTACCCATAAATTCTTCTGTCTCTTTACAGAAGAAAACGAATGCGCCGCCGATTTATTTTATCGCAAGCAGCAGAAATTGCCACTTCCACCTGCAAAAGCAGCTACTTACATCTATAAAAACGGGTACTAATATATAGAAAAAGCAATTTTATTATTAAATAATCTATCATCTTCCACGATATTTCATAAAAAATGAGTACCTTTGCACGGAAAATAGAAATCATAACAAAATGGATAATAGAAGAACAAGTACCCGAATACAAATGATTGCAGATTACGAGGGCGACCCGAAAACCCTGATCGAAGACCAGGAAGAAGGTTTGTACCCTACCCTCTGCATGCGAGATATTGTAGTTTTCCCTACCAACATGACCCCTATCGTTGTGGGCAGAAAGGAAAGTCTGAATCTCGTCCGGATGCTGGAAAAGAAACCAGACACCATATTCTGCGTATTCTGCCAGAAGAACAAAGATACAGAATCGCCCTACGAAGAAGACCTCTACCCTGTAGGTGTCTTCGCCAAACTCATCAAGGTGATCAAGATGCCTGGCACAGAGCAGATGAGCATCATCATCCAGGGTCTGGGCAGATGTCAGATGAAACATCTCGTTCAAAAAGAGCCTTACACAGTAATTGACGTAAAAAGTCTTCCGGAGAAATGGCCTGACGAGAACAACGATGAACTCTTCAGAATGCTCTACGAGAACTTCCATTACGAAGCGACAGACTATATCAAATCAAACGCCAACTATACTGATGAGGCCATCCAGGCCATCAACGAACTCTCGAGCATTCATATGCAGTGCAACTTCATGTGCTCCCTCCTCCCTTTCTCCATCGAGGATAAAATCAAGATGCTGAAAGAGGAAAATCTCAGCGAGCGCATCATGATTGCCATCAGATCCCTTAACAAGGTGCGCCATCTGCTACGCATCCAGACTGAGATTGAGAACAAAACCCACTACGACCTCGATGAACAGCAGAAGGAATACTTCCTCAAGCAGCAGATCAAGAACATCAGGGAAGAACTGGGAGAAGGCAACGCCAGTCCGGAGAAGAAGGAGATTCTGGAGAAGGCGAAAAAGAAGAACTGGAGCGAAGAGACAGCCAAAATCTTCAAGAAAGAAATTGCCAAGCTCGACACCCTGAACCCGCAGAGTCCTGACTATTCGATACAGATAGGATTCCTGCAGACCATGGTAGATTTGCCTTGGAACTCCTACACCCAGGACGACCTCAGTCTGACCCGTGCCAAGCGCATTCTGAACCACGACCACTACGGCATGGAGAATGTGAAGGAACGCATCCTGGAATTCCTCGCCGTAAGAGCACTGAACGGCGGCGGCAAGAGTCCTATCCTCTGCCTCTACGGTCCTCCGGGCGTAGGAAAGACCAGTCTGGGCAAGAGCATCGCAGCAGCCATGAAGCGCAAGTATGTACGCATGTCGCTGGGCGGTCTGCACGATGAAGCCGAAATCCGCGGTCACCGCCGCACCTATGTGGGAGCCATGCCGGGCCGCATCATCAAGAACATGCTGAAGGCAGGCAGCAGCAATCCGGTCTTCATCCTCGACGAGATTGACAAGGTGGCGCAGAGCAATTTCAACGGCGACCCAGCATCAGCCCTGCTCGAAGTGCTGGACCCGGAACAGAACAATGCCTTCCACGACAATTATCTCGATATGGATTACGACCTCTCCAAGGTACTCTTCATCGCCACAGCCAATGACCTGAGCGTCATTCCGCGTCCGCTCCTCGACCGTATGGAGCTGATAGAAGTAGGCGGCTACATCACCGAAGAGAAGACAGAGATTGCCAAGCGCCACCTCGTACCGGAAGAGCTGGAAAGCACCGGACTCGACAAGGTTTCGCCAAAGGTAAGTTTCAACAAGAATGCCCTCGAGTTCATCATCGAGCACTACACCCGGGAGAGCGGCGTAAGACAGCTGAAGAAGCAGATTGACAAGAGTCTGCGCAAGATGGCTTACAAACTTGCCTGCAACCAGGAGCTGAAGAACTACACCATCACCCCTGCCGAAGTAAAAGACCTGCTGGGCAATCCGCCGTTCAACCGCGACATCTACCAGGGCAACGACTATGCAGGAGTGGTAACCGGACTAGCCTGGACCTCAGTGGGCGGCGAAATCCTCTACATCGAAACCTCGCTCAGCAAGGGCAAGGCAGGCAAGCTCACCCTGACCGGAAATCTGGGCGACGTGATGAAGGAATCAGCCATTATCGCACTGGAATACGTCAAGTCGCACATCGACCTGCTCCAGGTAGACTACCGCATCTTCGAGCAGTGGAACATCCACATCCACGTGCCTGAGGGAGCTACCCCGAAAGACGGTCCTTCTGCCGGAATCACCATCGCCACCAGCATCGCCTCAGCCATCACCCAGCGCAAGGTGCGTGCCAACACAGCCATGACCGGCGAGATAACCCTCCGCGGCAAAGTGCTCCCGGTAGGCGGAATCAAGGAGAAGATTCTGGCAGCCAAGCGGGCAGGAATCAAGCACATCGTGATGTGCAGGGAGAACCAGAAGAACGTAGAGGAAATACCGGAGAAATATCTCAAAGGCGTAGACTTCCACTATGTAGAGAACGTGGCTGACGTCTGGCAGTTCGCGCTGACCGACGAGAAGGTGAAAAAACCTACAGACTTCAGCATTGAGGAAAATGATAAAAAAGAATAGAAATGAAATTTGAATTACAAGTAACAGATAAAGCAAGCGATGCGCGTACAGGCATCATCACCACCGACCACGGACAGATCAAAACCCCAATCTTCATGCCCGTAGGAACCGTAGGAAGCGTGAAGGGCGTCCACTTCGAGGAACTCAAGAAGCAGGTCATGGCACAGATTATCCTCGGAAACACCTATCACCTCTACCTGCGCCCAGGTCTTGACGTCATCAGGGCAGCAGGCGGATTGCACAAGTTCAACGGCTGGGACCGTCCTATCCTCACCGACAGCGGCGGCTTCCAGGTCTTCTCGCTCACCGGCATCCGCAAGCTCAAGGAAGAAGGCTGCGAGTTCCGCTCCCACATCGACGGCAGCAAGCACTTCTTCACACCGGAGAATGTAATGGACACCGAGCGCATCATCGGAGCCGACATCATGATGGCCTTCGATGAATGTCCACCGGGACAGAGCGATTACCAGTACGCCAAGAACAGCCTCATGCTCACCCAGCGCTGGCTAGACCGCTGCATCAAGCGGTTCAACGAAACCGAGCCCCTCTACGGCTATCAGCAGAGTCTCTTCCCTATCGTTCAGGGCTGCACCTTCCCGGAACTGCGCCGCGAAGCAGCCAAATACATTGCCGACAAGGGAGCCGACGGAAATGCCATCGGCGGACTTGCCGTAGGAGAGCCTACCGAGGTGATGTATGAGATGATAGAAGTAGTGAACGAAATCCTGCCGAAAGACAAGCCGAGATATCTGATGGGCGTAGGAACCCCGCAGAACATCCTCGAAGCCATCGAGCGCGGCGTAGACATGTTCGACTGCGTAATGCCGACCCGCAACGGCCGCAACGCCATGCTCTTCACCTATCAGGGCACGATGAACATGCGCAACAAGAAGTGGGAGAAAGACTTCAGTCCGGTAGATCCAGACGGCTGCGACATCGACCTCGTAACCACGAAGGCCTACCTCCACCACCTCTTCAAGGCCCAGGAGCTGCTGGCGATGCAGATAGCCAGCATCCACAACCTCTCTTTCTATCTGCGCCTCGTGACCGATGCCCGCCATCATATCGAGCAGGGCGATTTCGTGGCATGGAAGAATTCCATCATCGACCAGCTTGGCCGAAGAATTTAAGTAAGCAAGCATCATGAAAGATTTTAAGAAAATAAGAAAACACCGCCGGCTCTACCGCACCGGCCGATGGGCTTCCCGCAAGTTCGGGTGGCTCATCAGGGCTGTGCGCTGGCTGGCTCACAAGCTCCGGTTCCTGCGCATATTCAGGTTTCTCAACCCGTTCAGGTACATCAAGAAGCTCGACTGGTACATTATCAAGAAGTTTCTGGGCTACTATTTCTTCTCCATCGCCCTAATCATCTCCATCGCCATCGTCTTCGACTTCAACGAGAACCTGTCAAAATTCACAGAGCACCATGCACCGGCGCGCGCAATCATCTTCGATTACTACGCCAACTTCGTGCCCTATTTTGCCAACCTCTTCAGTGCGCTGTTCGTGTTCGTGGCGGTCATTCTCTTCACCACCAAGATGGCAAGCAATTCCGAAATCATCGCCATCCTGGCGTCGGGAGTATCCTTCAAGCGTCTCCTTCGCCCATACATGATTACCTGCGTGCTGCTCTCAGCCCTCTCCTTCGGGCTTTCAGCCTACGTCATTCCCCACGGAACCGTCATCAGGCAGAACTTCGAGACGATGTACAAGAACAAGAAGAAGAATACCAGTGCCGAGAATGTACAGCTGCAGGTAGACAAGGGAGTGATTGCCTATATGCAGCATTACGACAACAGCATGAAACGCGGCTACGGATTCTGTCTCGACAAGTTCCAGGACAAGAAACTCGTAAGCCACCTTACAGCGATGGACATCCAGTACGACACCATTTCCGACAGCAAGTATCACTGGAAACTGAGCAACTGGAAAATCCGCAAGCTCCAGGGCATGAAGGAGCATATTACGAGCGGAGCCCAGAAGGACACCATCATCATGATGGAACCTACCGACCTGGTCTATTCCAAGGGTCAGCAGGAAACCTTCACCAGTCCTGAGCTCCGCGATTACATCTCCAAGCAGATTAACCGCGGTTCGGGCAACGTTGTGCAGTACGAGGTAGAATACCACAAGCGCATCGCCTCTTCCTTCGCTTCGTTCATCCTCACCATCATCGGCGTCTCCCTCTCAGCCCGCAAGCGCAAGGGCGGCATGGGAGCAGCATTGGGCGTTGGACTTGCGCTGAGTTTCGGCTACATCATGCTGCAGACGGTTTCTGCCACCTTCGCCATCCAGGCCAACTTCCCGTCTGTTCTGGCAGCGTGGCTTCCAAACTTCCTCTTCGCCATCGTAGCCTACTTCTGCTACCGCAAGGCACCGAGGTAATTATCAATTAATAATTAAGAGTTTATAGTTTATAGCAGCCATGCTCCCCTATAAACTATAAACTGTAAACTATAAACTATAGAAGAATGTATTTCGACGAATTAGATTTAAACGACAACGTGCTCGACGCATTATATGACATGCGCTTCGACACATGCACTCCAGTACAGGAAAAGTGCATTCCAGAGATATTAGAAGGTCACGATGTCTTGGGTGTAGCCCAGACCGGAACCGGCAAAACCGCAGCCTATCTGCTGCCTGTATTGAGCAAGCTCGATGACGGCGGTTATCCGAAAGACGCCATCAACTGCGTCATCATGTCACCAACCCGCGAGCTCGCCCAACAGATAGACCAGGCGATGCAAGGCTTCGGCTACTACCTGCAGGGCGTGAGCAGCGTAGCCGTATACGGCGGCAACGACGGCAACCGTTACGATCAGGAGTTGCGCAGCCTCCGCATGGGCGCCGATGTAGTCATCGCCACCCCGGGCCGCCTCATCTCCCATATCTCTCTGGGCAATGTAGACCTCAGCAAGGTAAGTTTCTTCATTCTTGACGAGGCCGACCGCATGCTCGACATGGGTTTCTCTGACGACATCAAGACCATCGCGTCAAAACTGCCAAAGACCTGCCAGACCATCATGTTCTCGGCAACCATGCCTGAGAAGATAGAAGAACTGGCTAAGACCCTGCTCAAGAATCCGGTAGAAATCAAACTTGCCGTCAGCAAACCAGCCGAGAAAATCAAGCAGGAAGCATACGTATGCTACGAAACCCAGAAGATGACCATCATCAAGGACATCTTCAAGGCGGGCGACCTGAAGCGCGTCATTGTCTTCAGCGGCAGCAAATTCAAGGTGAAGCAACTCGCAGCTTCCCTCCAGCAGATTGGAGTAAACTGCGGAGCCATGCACAGCGACCTGGAACAGGCTGAGCGCGATGATGTGATGTTCAAGTTCAAGAGCGGACAGTATGATGTTCTCGTAGCTACCGATATTGTGGCGCGCGGAATCGACATCGATGATATTGAGATGGTCATCAATTACGATGTTCCTCACGATACAGAAGATTACGTTCACCGCATCGGCCGTACTGCCCGTGCCAACCGCGATGGTAGAGCCATCACCTTCGTGAGCGAAGAAGACCAGTACTGGTTCCAGCAGATAGAGAAGTTCCTGGAGAAGGTGGTAGACAAAATGCCTCTCCCTGAGGGATGCGGCGAAGGTCCTGAATACATCAAGCTTAACAAGCCGAAGAAGAAAGGCGCAAACGGAAGAAACAACAGACGCGGTAACGGCAAAAACGGCGAGGCCGGAAAGAACAGTGCCAAGAACCGCCGACAGAAAGACCGCGACCAGACTTCTCACAAGCGCAAGCCAAACAAGCCAAACGAGCGTCAGGAAAAAGCACCACGCAGCAACGAACAGCAGCCTCAGCAGGGTAACAAGCAGCAGAACGCAAAGCAGCAGCCACAGCAGGGCAACAAGCAGCAGAACGCAAAGCAGCAGAACGCAAAGCAGCAGAACAGAAAGCCAGCCCAGCCAGGCGAGCAGCCAAAGAACAGCAACAGCCAGAAGCGCCGCAATAACAGCAACCAGCAGCGCCCAGGCACCGAGAACAATGTTCGCCCAGGCAGCAACGGCCGTGGCAGAGGCGTAGCCCAGAAAAAGGGCGACAAGCCGGCTGCACACAAGCACACCCCTATCGTAAATCCACAGAAGCAAGAAAATGCTGTGAAGAAATTCATCAAGCGCATCTTCGGATTCAAGAAATAGGAAATAAATTATCTTTTAAAAGAAAAGAGGAATGATGAAAGCGCTACCCCTCACCCCGCTCATGACCATCAGCCTCACACTGACGATCGGAATCATCATAGCCAAATGGGGCTATGATGATTTCAATATGCGCTTCTGGCTCATCATCTCCATCATTTCATGCGCCCTTAGCAGCATCATCTTTTTCCTTACTAAGTTTTTAAGCAAAAAAGCTTACTTCAGCAGGAGCCACCAGTTTCTCATCTACTCCCAATGCGTGATGATTCATTTATGCATTCTGAGCCTTGGGGCTTTTCTTACCTGCAAGCAAATAGCTGATTCCCAAACCTCTACACAACTGAAAAACTGGCAGGAACTGCCTTACCTCACACGGGCAAAAATCAATACCGAACGCTATAAAAGCAATATTGAAAGCAAACTGGTTTCCCTTCACGTAAAACAGCAAGACTATGCAGTCATCGCAGCCATGGCGCTGGGCGACAAGAGCGCACTCGACTCGAACACCCGAAACAGTTACTCCATTTCCGGAGCCAGTCACATCTTGGCAGTAAGCGGACTTCATATAGGCATTATCTTCCAGCTTTTCATCTTTCTGCTAGGCGGCAGAAAGTACTCAGTTTACACCATCATCCTGTCCCTCATCTCCATCTGGACCTACGTTTTTCTCATAGGATTGCCGGCAAGTGCAGTCCGTGCAGCCATCATGCTTTCAGCCTACAGCTTAAGCTTAGCTTTCCATCGTACCGGTCTGCCGCTCAACACTTTATCCTCAGCTTATATATTTATGCTCTTCATCAGTCCGCTCTATCTTTTCGAGTTGAGTTTCCAGCTTTCGTTCCTGGCCGTAGCCTCCATTCTGTTGTTTTTCACACCCCTTTACACCCTCCTCCCCATCCGCAGCCGTTTCATCCGTTGGGCATGGGGACTCCTTTGCGTTTCACTGGCAGCCCAGATAGGAACCCTTCCGGTCATCGTCTACACCTTCGGCAGAATATCGTGCTATTCACTTCTCACCAATTACATCGCCATTCCCGCAGCAACCCTCATCCTATATCTTGGGGCAGCATTAATCCTGTTCTCCCCACTCACGTTATGGGCGCCCATAGCACCGGTTGCCGCCCCACTCATCAGCCTTACATCAGGCGCCCTGACCAGCATCACCCAGTTTTTGAATACAGCCATAAAACTGATCAGCATGCTGCCTGGAGCAAGCATCGAAAACGTAAGAATCAGTCTGCCTCAGGTAATCGGTCTCTACGCTATCATCCTGCTCATTTATGCCCTATGGCGCAGGATAGATAAACAGAAGTCGTCAGAATGCAAGATTCCATAAAACGGAGATAAAGGCTTAAACCCCGAAAAATGTCTCTTATATAATAAGGTGTGCGTACACAAAAGCGCTACAAATCGAGGTTAAGAATGTTAAAAAATAACTTTTTTCTACTTTTTCTGCATTTTTTCTTTCTTTTTGTTGGTGTTTTCGAGAAAAACATGTATCTTTGCAACCAGAAATAAAAAATAAGAATTTAAACTCAATAAAAGATTAAAGATTATGAAAGCATCAGAAGTCATCGCGAATCTCCAAAGAAGATTCCCAAACGAGCCTGAGTACATTCAGGCAGTTAGTCAGGTTCTCGGTACTATCGAGGAAGAGTACAACAAGCACCCAGAGTTTGAGAAGGCAAACCTCATCGAGCGTCTCTGCATTCCAGACCGCATCATCCAGTTCCGCGTATCTTGGGTAGATGATAAGGGCAACGTACAGACTAACATGGGTTACCGCGTTCAGCACAACAACGCGATTGGCCCTTACAAGGGAGGTCTTCGCTACCACAAGTCAGTAAACTTGGGTATTTTGAAGTTCTTGGCTTTCGAGCAGACATTCAAAAACTCTCTTACTACTCTCCCAATGGGTGGTGCTAAGGGTGGTTCTGACTTCTCTCCACGTGGCAAGAGCAACAACGAGGTAATGCGTTTCTGCCAGGCTTTCATGACAGAACTTTATCGTCACATGGGTCCAGACGAGGATGTTCCAGCTGGTGATATCGGTGTAGGTGGCCGTGAGGTAGGTTACCTCTTCGGAATGTACAAGAAGTTGACACACCAGTTCCAGGGCGTCTTGACCGGTAAGGGTCAGGAGTTCGGCGGTTCATTGATCCGTCCTGAGGCTACAGGTTACGGTAACGTATACTTCCTCTGCAACATGCTCGCTACCAAGGGTATTGACATCAAGGGCAAGACAGTTTTGGTTTCAGGTTCAGGTAATGTAGCCCAGTACACTATGGAGAAGTTGCTCCAGTTGGGTGCTAAGCCAGTTACATGTTCAGATTCAGACGGTTACATCTACGACCCAGACGGAATCGACCGCGAGAAGCTCGATTACATCATGGAGCTCAAGAACGTCGAGCGTGGCCGTATCAAGGAATATGCAGAGAAGTATGGTGTAAAATATGTTGCAGGTGCTAAGCCTTGGTTTGAGAAGGCAGACATCGCTCTCCCATCAGCTACTCAGAACGAAATCAACGAGGAGGCAGCCAAGGCTCTCATCGCCAACGGCGTAATCGCAGTAAGCGAGGGTGCTAACATGCCTTCTACTCCAGAGGCTATCAAGGTATTCCAGGATGCTAAGATTCTCTACTCTCCAGGTAAGGCAGCCAACGCAGGTGGTGTTGCAGTATCAGGTCTTGAGATGAGCCAGAACTCAGAGCGTCTGAAGTGGTCTCGTGAGGAGGTTGATGCTAAGCTCCACGACATCATGAACGATATTCACGCTAACTGCGTGAAGTATGGTACAGAGCCAGACGGTTACATAAATTACGTAAAGGGTGCAAACGTAGCCGGCTTCCTGAAGGTAGCTAAGGCTATGATGGCTCAGGGCATTGTATAAGGCTAGAAAATTTTTAATAAACATCTTAAAAAATTTAAAATAATAGGAAATAGCGGGTCTGTGAAGACTCGCTATTTTTTTGTTTACTCCTTCCCCCACTCCTTCTTTACATCAAAGCAGGGACAGGCTTTGTTGGCAAATTCATTATGACCATGAATCGTGGCTAATGGATATTCCTCCTTCAGCTGCTCGATGAGGGAGCGCATTGCCGCTTTCTGGTCTCGGGTTCTTGTATCCTTCGGCTTGCCTTTCTTTGATAAGCCGCCGATGTAGCAGATGCCTATACTGATGGAATTATGGCCCTTGCAATGGGCGCCAACCTCCTCTATCGCACGACCTACATGAATGCTGCCGTCACGATAAATCACGAAATGATAACCTATGCAGCGCATTCCGCGCTCCCGGTGCCAGCGGTCAATATCCGCTATGGTGAAGTTGCGACCTTCCTTGGTCGCACTGCAATGAATGATGATTTCCTTTATCTTACGCATGATAATGATTTTACGGATGATTTGAAAGGTGATAAATACTTAAGCGGAATCGCATCAAAGCCCCAGTCTCTGATAACGAGCGTGATGTGCTCCCTGTTCCTGATTGCCTCATCCACCTTCTCGCAAAACTCCGAGAAGTATTCCTCAGAATGAAGCACAAGTCCCGAAATGTAAGATCTGCCCAGAATAATGCTGCCATACATTAATTTATAAGGACCATTGCCCGGAACGAAGTACGGCTTGCGGATAACAGACTTCGGAGCTCTGCCGTTTTCCTTCAGAATGACAGGCATGATTCTGCTCTTCTCATCATCCCTCAGAAACTTCGGGTTGGAAACCGGCACAAGTGCCAGCCTGTAAGCATCAGCTTTCAGATAGCCCTGAGGACGCTCCAATGTTCCGCAGAAAAACTTACCGTTAATGACCATAGTGCCATCTACTCCCCATGGAGTGAAACGGCGGCGAAATATACAAATGTGCATGATAATTTACAATTTATAATTGATAATGAATAATTGGGGCAAGGCCGGCATTAAGGCTGATTCAAGAACCGAAAAACTTAATGACCCTTAATGACCTTGCCCCTTAATGACACCCTCTTTAGACTGTAGGAGAAACTTTCTGATAGCGCATGTCAGGTAACACACAGATTAACCCCTGACGTTTCCAGTTCTTTAGCATCTGTTTTACCGTCTCATGGGTGGCTGTTGCTCCCTTAACTGCAATGCTCTGCTGCTCTGCCTGCTCAAAGGTGAAAGTTACGTCCAGCCGCTCAAAGATGGAATCATTCTTACCTCTGCGACTTCTGTCGTAAGCAGACTGACTGCAATAATTCTTGGATGAGAACGCATCCTCTATGCGACTACGGAAGAAGTAGAGTGCATTATCCAACTGATAATCTGCCAGGATATTGAAGGTTTCGAGCATGGTTGGTGTCTGTGTCTTTACGAGCATTCCCTTCCACAAATCAGGTGACTCCTTCAGCTGTTTCTCGGCTCCATTGAAACCATGCTTCTGAATCAGCGTTTCCAAAACCTTGCAGAGCATGATGCAGGTCATCATTCTCATGGTGGTTGGACAGATACGGAAACGCTGGCGGGCTTTCACCTTGTCGTCATTTTTCATCGTTTCCAGTCTTATCTGTTCCAGCCATTTTCTACCCTTTTCCTCCAGCTTCGGCAGCACTACCTCACCCGACATCAGCGGCAGCAGATGAGCAATCTGAATGATGCGGTCGCGCTGGCGTTCGTTCATTACATACATGTTGTCAGAAAGTGGAGTGAAGGTATTATCGGGCGTTTTTGCCACGATGATACGGCTTTGGAAACCATCCGTATAATTGCTTACTACTCGATAGAGCGCATCAGGAGTGCCACACATCACCACGTTCCATAACAGTCTGTCTATATGAACATTCACTGCATCTGCACTTCTTGCTTCACGCTCATAGCATGTTCCGTCGTAAGCCTGTCTCAACATGACTGAAAAGTCACTCATCGCCGATTTCCACTTCTGCGCTACGGTGTCAGCTTCCGGAGTAAACGAGAAGGCGTGCTTGCCTTCCGTGTTAGCCAGTCGTTCAGCCAGATTTGCCACCGTATTGTTCAGTGTCAAGCATCTTACAGGCAGTTTCGGCTCTTCCGGCTGCTCCTTCTTGTTCTTGGCTGCACGTTTCTTGGCTCGCCATTCATCCTCCTTCTGCTGATACATTTTGTCCATTTCCTTCACTTCCGAAGTCCATGCGTCAATCACGGGGTCAATACTACCCTTGCCAGATGCAAAATCTCCGGCGATGTAGGAGATGAGGTTCAGCGAGTTCATCTTGCCGTGAACGGAAACCTTCACGCCCGTTGCGAGCATTCCGATGGCAGGACAGATGGCTGTGATTACAGGCAGTGCCAGTGCCGGACCCACTGCGCTGATGGAATCCCGAATGCCTTGCGGCAACTTAGGCAGCGCATTATAATAGAACAGATCGTCCTTGGCGTTAGCCTCGTCCAACACATTTACCAGCGCCTCATTGTCTGCCTCCGAACCACCACCCGCATTTCCCTGCTTCATTCGTTCCTGACGGATGGCAGAGAGCACATCCTTCAGTCGCTTAGGCATTTGCGTGATTTTCTCGTTCAATGCCGAGTTGATGCAAGCCATCTTTTCCTGTTCGGGAAACCCATCGTAGCAGGGAATAATCTGAGCCAGCAGATTGCGGTCAAAACCACAGATGTGGCGCAGGTTCACAGCCAGCTCAAAGGTCAGCGTATTGCGGTTGGAGCGCATCGGCTCCTGCCCATCATTATACAGTTGCCACCACTTCTTAATGATTTCTCCATAAGGAATCCCGAGATAATTGTCCTGAGCAGCAGAAGTAGTTGAAGCAGCAGTAGTTGACGCAGTAGAAGAAGTTGAAGCAGCAGAGGCTGAAGTAGCAGAAGTAGAATTTCTCGAATTCTTAAATTCCTGACCCTTAAAAACCCCTTGAGAATCCTTTTTGAATTCTTCTTTCCAAGGCTCATAATGCTTGTTTGCCTTGTGCGCTCCTTCCGGCAGTTCCTCCTGTCCGTATCTTTCACGCTCTTCCAGGACCTTCCCTTCAGCTGCCACGGCAGCCTCATCGTATTCATCATTGAAGAGTCGTGGCGAAAGGAAGAGCAAATCTTCGTCATCCGATGTGGTAGTGAAATAAACCCTGTTAATGTCGTGAGCCGAAGTATCCATTTCGCACTTGAGCATCGTAGCAATTCGTACCTGATTCTCCAGAACCGTCTTGCCCTTTTCGCGTTCAAAAACCGCATGTCCGCCCTGTCTTGCACTACGTTCCAGCATCAGCAGTCCGTACTTGTCCGGTTCTTTCAGCAGCAGCTTGGCAGCCTTGGCAAAAGCCTCCGGCTCATCCATATCAAATCCGAAAGCACCGCTTGGGAGTTTCATTCCCTTCACCACGCCTTGCGGATAATGCCCGGAATAATTAAACTGCACCAGTCTCCGTTTCGCAGCATCGTTTCCGGCACGAGCCAGACGAAGATTCGCCTTCTGCTCATTGCTTCCACGCAGCTGCTTATACTCCTCTTCCGAGGTGATGGAGCGGGCAACCTTGTGCCCGTTCTCCACCTTAATTAAATAACAACTCATCTATCTGTTTCTACTTATCGTTTTAAGTTGAATACAAAATCCTAATGTTTCAGTTGGTAATCCACTACCGCATCAGCACCTTCAGCTGCCTCAACAGCCAGCGTTTGGGAGATGTTGATTCCCTCATGACAGAACACCTTTAAGGTAAGCTGAACAGCACCGTCCTTGGTCTTGCTCACACGACCGTGCGCCAGTTTCTTAATCAGTTCCGACTGAGTTCTGAGGCGGTGCTGAACCACGAAATCAAACGTTCCGTCAGGCATTTGCTGAGCCACGCCCATCGAACGGAATCGAGGAACCTTATTCACCCCCGATTCCTGAGGACTGAAGAGGAAATACTGCTTAGCATCATAGTAAGCCATTCCACCCAACTGCACATGCTGGCAGTCATTATTATTCACCTGCTGGTTCTGAACATTATTCTGAGCATTGTTCTGAACCTTGTTTACTTTCTTAACCATAATCTGAATTGAATTTTAGGAGAAGAAACATCCGGATTGTTGCGCGCTTTACCATGGAAAATCCTCCTCAGTTTCAACTCAGTTTTTTACTTTTTTGCCTCCTTTTAGCCTTTAACGGGGAAACGGGGGCGGAAAGGGGTTAAGGTTCTTTTTACCTTTTTACCCTTTTACCTTTTTACCTTTAAAAAAGCCTTTTTACTTTTTTACCCTTTTACCTTTTCAATGTCCGTAACCAGAATATCCTGATAAACCTGACCATTGTGCTCATGGGTAGTAAAGCGGAGCGTAACAGCCACCAGCTCGCCAGCCGCATACTTACATTGCGCCATATTGCCGAGCATTGCCGCAGCGTACTGGTTCTCATACTTGCCGCCCATCTCCTGGAGAACGATGTTGCATTTCATCATCTGTCCGTTCTCACTTTTCTGACTCTGCACAGCGAAGGTCTCGCCCTGCTGCACCACTCTCATAATCTGAGTATACATATAATATATAATGTACGAAGAGGTTTTCAAGAGCACCAAACCATTTCAGCGTTGTCTTGTTTCTTCGACGCTGCAAAAGTACTGCGAAAACAAAGGCAAAACAATCCCTTTCCCACAACTCCCCCGAAAAACCACGTATTTGGGAAAAATCGGGCATTTCTTGGGAAAAAGTAAGAAGAAGAAGGAAACGAGAGTCAAAAGTAAAGAAAAAGAGAAAATCATTCCCCTTTTCCTAATAAAAAAAACTCATTTTTCCCATCGTTGGGAAAAATCGTAGGAATCTTGGGAAAAATCACCCCCACAACCAACATCTTAACACTCCAAATATTTATAATTCGAAAAAAATGCTTATTTTTGCACTACAATTCAGTTAAACGTTTTAAAAGGAAATGGATATGAAACGGATAGAAGAACGTTATATTAGCTTGCTTACCGATTTTGGTTTGAAGGCGTTTCGTGATGTCAAGAACTCTATAGATACGGCTTTGGAAAAAGGGCGTGAGGAAGGTAAAAACTCGAAGGCTATCCAAATAGCAAAAAGGATGTTGGATGCTGGCATGGATATAGAAACAGTTATGCAAATAACAGATTTGCCAAAAAGTAAGATTGAGGAACTAAAATGATAAATCTCTATTCATACATGAATTGATAAACTGAGTTCGAAATGCTTATTTTGAATTCATTATAGCTTTCGCTTCCTGTTGATGCTATCATACAACTAACAAGCACGACGTATAGGGAAACACTCCCAATCATCACACTTGGAGTTGGGAAACGAAAATAATAATATAACAAGGTATGAATTATGAAAAAGCTAGATATTAAAAGAGCTTTGCTTGAACATCACATGACACAAGTAGAATTGGCTCAGAAATCGGGCATTATTGCCCAGAACATCAGCGCCATCATCAAAGGCGGAAACCCTACTGTCGCCAAGTTAATACAAATTGCCGAAGGCATCGGCTGCGACATTACTGATCTTTTCTATTCAGAAACTGAAGACACAGCAGAAGAATTACCGGCAAATGATAATAAAGCTGAACCAATACAAGAGGTTGAGTTGGAGAACCCTATCATTCAAACAGAAACTTTCTGCCCACATTGTGGTAAAAGAGTGAAGGTTGGAGTCGTATTGATGGCAGAATAAAGTATCCTGTCATCATTTAATTTTTCCTTTCAATAGAGGAATTAAGAATAAAGCTACCCCAATTAGACCAAATCCAAATGTCAGGAAAAGCAGCAAAAATAATTGCAGCAATTAATATTGCTATAAAGACCTTTACAAACACTTTACCTGCTTGATTTCTCTCATTATATGTTTGTTTCGCTTTCTTATTATGGGTAGAAATCTTGCCTGAATTACTATAGATATTTATATATGTATCAGCTTCTCCAGTTGCTTCATATACATCTGGCATTATTGGAGATGTATTTTTGGCTTGTGGAAGAGAAACGTCATCTTCGTCAGAATCATAATCTTCTTCTTGAAATCTTACCAATTATTTATAAACTACTGATAATCAATACTTATCTCAAGTATAAAAGACGAAAGAAACAAATTAGGAACAACAAAAAACTAGAAACCCATAATTGAAAGCATGAGAAACCAAAATTAACAGAGAAAACAATGGTAAATATCAAAGTTACCGGTGGTTAAGGAATGATATGATGCCGAGTAAATTAATGACATAAATCATAGGTCATAGTAAAGATGGCTACATTTGTTGTTGTTTCTATTTTCGAAAATTATTTCTAATAATATCATATTTTCGAAAATTTTGAAATGTTTTCCAATTATTTTTCGTACCTTTGCATCACATAAATATTATCGATATGGCAAATGGAGACAACAAATCTCAATCGGATCAAAGTGATATTAGCCGAGAAAAAACTGCAAAACAAATGGCTTGCAGAACAACTTGACAGAGATCAAGCTACTGTTTCAAAATGGGTAACCTACTCATCACAACCCAGTTTGAATATGCTAATTAAAATAGCGAAAGTGTTAGAAGTAGATATAAAAGATTTGATTAGGTTGCCAAATAATTTAAAAAAGATTTTTTAACATGGACTTAGAATTTTTACATAATGATAATGCTCAAAATTACAGAGCTATCAGTTTGTTCGCAGGAGCAGGTGGTTGTTCTTTAGGGTTCTCCAAGTATGGTGTAAACATTCTTGGGGCTTATGATATTTGGGATGAAGCCATAGCTACCTACAACAAAAATTTTAAGGGTAATAAAGCGCACAAGACAGATCTCGCAAAATGTGATTTTGAAATTATCAGAAATAGTTTAGGTCTTAAAAAAGGTGAATTGGATTTGATAATAGGAGGTCCTCCTTGCCAAGGATTTACAACACTTGGTAAGAGAGGGTTAGATGACCCAAGAAATATGTTGTTAATAAACTATACAAAAGCGCTTGAAGTTTTCTTTCCTAGATGGTTTATGATGGAAAATGTTGAGGGAATGTTAACAACAGCCAAAGGAAATTTTGTTATCGAAACTATTGACAGAATGGTTAAACTCGGATACACCTTATGTATGAAAAAGGTTTATATGAATGAATATGGTGTACCACAAAGACGCAAAAGGGTCATTATTGTAGGTAATCGTGAAGGTAAAGAATTTCAATTCCCCAAAGTGAAAGGAAATGCTTCTGGCTATAGATATAAAAATGGTGCAGTATCGTTAAAAGATGCTATTGGTGACATTGAAAACGTTGATATTCCAAATGTTAATCATATACGCAAGCAAGAAGAAGGTATTAAACTTCTTAGAATACAAGGATTAAAAGAAGGGGATACCATGAAGGACTTGCCTAAGGAATTACAACATGAATCTTACGCCAAAAGATCAGCAAGAAGGGTTTGTGATGGAACTCCTTCTGAAAAACGCGGAGGAGCACCAAGCGGACTAAAAAGATTGGTATATTCTGAACCTTGTTTGACTATTACAGGGTCTTGTACAAGTGAATTCGTACATCCTATTCAAAACAGGATGCTCACGATTAGAGAGTGTGCAAGAATCCAGACTTTTCCAGATGATTTTATATTTTGTGGAACTGATTCTCAACAGGAGCAGCAAATAGGCAATGCCATACCTCCGTTATTTGCAAATTTAATGGCGAAACAGATTTATTGTTGCGACCATAGCCACAGCAGACATTTACCTAAAGGTTTGTTGTATTATGATGTGACAAAGTCAAAGGCGATGAGTCCAGCTCTATCAGCCACTTGCAATAAATTAAATCAATATGTAATCAATCTATTTACAAGCAATTAATATGAATAAACAAGAGAAAGAATTTTATAAGTCTTTTGCAGAACATGGTACGGGCGATGCGAAAGTTGGCATTTCTCCTAAAGAAGTTTTAATACTGCTTTATATTACTGCCACTGATTTAAATCTTCAGAAACCTGTTTTTGAAGCAGAGAAGTATTCGGAAGTAGCAAACAAAGGGTTCTATTATATTACTCATGCAGAAGTAGATTCTTTGCCGGAAGTCTCTGAAGAAGAATGCCTTCGTATAATGGAAGATATTGGAGTGACTAATTATAGAAATATTTCATATTTATATATGAAAAATCTTTGCGCACTATACAGAAGAAGAGTCAAGTATTACTACATCCTAAAGAATCAATCTTTCCCTAATGCGGAACAAATTGTTCCCCGCAGTTTGTTGGAATATGGAAATTGTGAAAACCAATTACTTGCTGATTGGCTTGAATGGAGAAAGTGGATTTTTGATATTGACAATCGCAGTGCGCAAGAAACAGGATATGTATTTGAGCCAATTTTGGCAAGTTGTTTAGGTGGCGAACCTGTCTCAGGAAAGAATTCGCCAGTCCGTAGAATTGATGAAAATGGAAACCCTACAGAAAACAGACGACAAGTTGATTGTTTCATAAAAGATTCTGCAGAGGTTTATGAACTTAAAATGAGAGTCACTATTGCTGCAAGTGGACAAGGAAGATTCAACGAAGAAATGACATTTCCCAAAGAGGCGCAAAAAGCAGGCTTGACTCCAATTCTTGTTGTTTTTGATGGTAATGAATCAGATCTTCTCAACAAACTAAAGAAACAATATCAAGATTGTGGTGGTAAGTACTACATAGGGGATGATGCATGGAATATGTTGCGCGAAAGAGCAGGTGTTGAGATGGGGATATTCATTAACAAGTACATATATCCACCCATTAATTCCATAGAATTATTCCTTAAGTCAAACCCTAATGAAGTTACCCTTTCTAAAAAGGATTCACAAATAATCATTTCGGGGTTGAATGGTCAATATGTTATAGACAGAGGATAAAAATGAAAATGGAAGATGGCTACTACGATTTGGATAAGTGGAAAACTTTTGTTCTACGTGTCCTTTTAGAGAAAAATGGTTCTTCCCTAACAGATTATGTGTGGAAAAGATTGAAGCACGAGTTTTCTTTAGGAGGGAACGAGGAGAAGGAACATTATCTTTATACAGAAAGTGTGCTCAAATGTCTTGAAGTTGAACATGGATTAGTTAGAATAAATAAAAGAGGAATTCAGATTACTACCAAAGGCGAAGAAGTTGCAAAGATGAACAATGGTTTTCGTTCTTACTTAGATTCAAAGTATAGACATAGACTATTACAACGGATAAATGATTATGTGGTGACTTCAACGGGAATCCTTTCATTGATGATGACTATGTTTTCATTTGTGAATCTATTTTATAATTGGATTGATAAACAGTATTCTTTTCTTCCTCCACTTATTCTAGGCTTGTTTTTTGTTGTGTTTAGATTGATTTGTAAATCAAAATAAAGAACTATCGCTAAACAACCGATTGATTTAGTCAAGATCTAAATTCAATCGGTTGTTAGTTGATAGTATCGTGGTTGGTAAGTATAAGAAATATTTCAAAGGGTTCACTTTACTTACAACATATAAGGGAAGGTGCGCCCTCCCATCGCACTTTCCTCATCCCTTTCTCTCTCAAATACTTCTCATATAACCATCCCTTTTCGCCAGCTTATAATACAGATTCTGGGCGGTATGATAATCGGGATCGGAGCCTTCAAGCCACTCCGAGAAATGGTGGTTGTGGTTCTTCTGCGTTTCCTGCTTGCTGAACGACTCCACAACGCACTACTTTCCCCAATATCTTTCTGCCATAGGCTGCAACCTTTCCTTTATTACTTCCATAACAGTCTTGAAATCAAGAGTTTCTTTCCATTGAATCTTTTTCAGAAATGCTTTCCAGCGAACTATACGTGCTGCGTCTGTCACAAAACTTTCTGTAAACAACTGCAATTCGGGATTGTATGTAAGCCCTCTATTATCGAAAGTCGCCTTAATCGCATCATATAATGTGTCATCAGACAAGTCTCTCTTTGTCAGGAGTTGGTAACAGTCGAAGAAATCTTTCATGCGACTGTTGAGCACATCTCGGTCTATCATCGTATGGAATTTCTCGGCAACAACAGTCTCCAAGGAATATGCCTGTATGTTCACAGATGGAATGTCAGGCAAAAGCAATGGGAAGTCAATAGTTGTTGGATATGGAGTTACAACATCACCAAAGCCAATGTCAACAGACATGTTATAAGCGATAGTATCCATGTGGGCCGTAAAGTAAAATCTTGTGCCAGGATACTTCTTTTCAACAGTTATAGGCTCCAACTTAATGCTGTTAACATCAAACGATACTCCATCCTCATCGCATACAATGCCCAAAATTTCCTGGAACACGTGCGCAAGGAAATCCCTATCACGGCTAATTCTATCTGCCATGAAATCAACATCTACTGTAGGACGTGCCTCAAGTCCGGTCATAGCATAAAGCAAAGAGCCACCTTTCAGCAAAAAATTGTCCTTATATTGGCTTACAGATACTCTGTAAAGCAACCTCTCGTTGAAATATCTTGCCAAGAGATACATATATTTATAGCCTGTCTCATTCATCAGATTGAGCAAGCGGGTCTTAACAGACTTACCGTAGTTTTTCTTTCCCATCTTATTCTATAGCTATTTCAACATAATTTTTCAATGTATTGAATACTCTGAGGCGTTTGGCGTAATCCTGCAAACGACTGAGATTGCGATTGGGCTTTCTCAAATAAGAACGAATTACTTCCGCACAAACATCCAGCCCCAATTTGTTTCTGTATTTCACTGCATCACAAACACTTCGCTCCAAGTCGGTTATGCGAACATGAAAACCGGATATTTCTGCTTCCATAATGCCAAACTCCAGATTCTCCTTCTTCCAATAATACAATTTTATCGGAAGCGTTTCAGGAATCTCTACTTTCCTTTTATTGTCGATGGCAATGCAAAAAGCTGGTGGAACAGTTGTCGAAAGCTGATGATAAGCCCAGGCATTGTATAGACACACAACACCTTTAGGTACAATCCGCTCCACATCTATCATTGTATTCAGCAGGGCTTCCGGAACAGCATAAATGCCCTGGCGCAACTTGATCAAGTCGCCACGTTCCTTAGCTCTCAACAATCGCTTATACTCTGCCATATGAGGAATATCAGTAGTAGAGATTGTGCCTCCTAGTGCTTCCACTTTACAAACTATATTGTCCATATCACATTTATATTAATATCATTGTTGCTGCAAAAATACAATATTTTTTTGAAATCCGGTAATATTCTACGGAATATTTTCAAAAAAGCCGTAGAATATTACCGGATTTATCCTTGTTTTATACCCAGGGACGATAGTTATCTCTAAATCTTCCTCTCTACTTTCCTATACCAACTCAAATACTTCTCATATAACCATCCCTTTTCGCTAGCTTATAATACAGATCCTGGGCGGTATGATAATCGGGATCGGAGCCTTCAAGCCACTCCGAAAAATGGTGGTTGTGGTTCTTCTGCGTTTCCTGCTTGCGGAACGACTCCACCACACATTTCTTTTCTGCATCCGGAAACATCAGGTTCATGCGGGCGGCAAAGGCTGCCTTGTCCTGATTATCACGCACCATGTGGAACGTATATTTCATCAGGCACCAGACTATGTACCAACTTTGCTGAGACGTAATGTTGCCTTTTATCCAGAACTTCAACTTCTCCTCCAACTTCACGGAATCTACCCAGTTCACAAAGAAAGAGTCGCTGTTACGCTCAAAATCATCAGCCCTGGCAATTTCAGCCTCCCACATCTTATGCTCACCCTGATACTTGAACAGCGTTTCAAAATCCTCGGGCGAAGCCTGCTCCCTGACTAGCGTACGGACAAGTTCTTCTTCCTCATCCTCCTCTCGCTCAAACCAGTCTGAACAAAGCGTATAATTGTTGTATTTCCCTTCAATATCATTCATTACTTTCTGCAAGCTCAAAGTGGTAATATCTATTCTTCTCTCTCTCAGATGACGTTTCTTTACCTTTACCTCACGTTTCAGATGGTCAGGTAGCGTGCGCTCGTCGAAAATTCGCTTGATATAATGGTAAATAATCACAGCCTCATGGTCGGTGCGGAAAAGGCGGGTTCTGTATAAGGCTAGGAAATCTGCACAAATAGCGGTAACTGTGGAGATGGTTTCAGCCAAAGCCATCTTCAACCCAATAGAGACAAAGTTTCTGTAATGGAAATCAAACTGAGGAAAGTCGTCTCCGGCAGGAACTTTAAGCTTCTCACATTGCTCGTAAATAGCCTTAGCACTGGGAATCTGACCATACTCCTCTTCCTTATCGAGCAAATAGTCTGAATGCTTCCGGGCGATGGTCTGAATTTCCTGGAGCACCTTCTCTAAAACTTCAGTATAAATCCCCATGAATTCATCATCATAGCTCTTGTAGATGGAAATGTAGACTTTCTTATGGAGCGTATGAATATATTTAAGAAAATCTGTCAACTGCTCGGCAAGGTTCTGGTAAATATGAAAATAACAGGTAAGACCTTTATGCTTTCCTGCATTCCATCTAAATTTATCTTTAGCATGCTGAATCTCCTTATACAAATGTTCTGCCTCTCTCTTAAACTGGCCCACATCAGTAATTGTTACTGGAGTGTATTTCTTGACTCCTGTTACTTCATCTTCCACAAAAAGATCTTCTTCTGATGAAATCTTCAGAAGAGAATTGTAGTTATTGTCAGTATTTGGTATTTCCTCTGTCTGCATATTCTTTTTCTAGGTTTGATTTGTTATGTTGTTTAAATAAGCGGCGTGGGGTTCCCTGTAAGTACCAGTATTAAGGTACCTGCAAGAACCTACGACAAGGTACAAACAAGTACTGCCCACGCCGTAGAGGAGTGGACGCCTTGCTGTCACCTTCTTCTTGTCGTTTTTGAATTTTGCAGGTTCTAAATACTGTAGAAGTGCAGATAATCAGCGTCAATATCTATATGTTATTTTTCTTGTTTACTTTCTGTTTCTTACTTCAAATTTTAAAGGGTTTATACTACGTTTTCTTCATCATCCGCCCAGTGGTCGCATTGGCGCATCACAGTTTCCAGCGCCTTTTCTGCACCCTCTGGTGGATACTTATACTTCTTGAGCAGTCGCTTCACCATCACTCGCATCTTCGCCCTCGCCGATTCCTTCCGGTTCCAGTCGATGGTGCGGTTGCGGTGCAAGACTTCTGTCAGTTCCCGGGTCAGCGCCACAAACTCCTCGTCAGAGTAAGCCTGTCGCACTCCTTCCGGCGTGGAGAGCGCATCATAGAATGCCTTCTCCTCGGGCGAAAGTCCCAGGTCATTGCCCTCTGCCTCTGCCTGCTTCATCTGCTGAGCCATCTTCAACAGCTCCTCTATCACTTCCTCGTTGGTGAGCAAGCCCTTCAGATAGTTGGAGAGACTCTGGCTGAGCATATCGGAGAAGAGGTCGCTCTGAACCACGTTGGTCTTCTGCTGCTGCTTGATTTTCTCTTTCATCAGTTTGGTGAGCAGTTCAACCGCCAGGTTGCGCTCCTTCATGTTCTTCACCTCCTGGATGAAGGCGTCGTCGAAGAGCGAGAACTCTATCTGGCGGTCGCCGAAGAGATTGATGACTCCGTCGGTCTTCACACTCTGACGGAGCAGCTCACCGATGCGCTCGTTGATTTCATGGCGGCTGATCTTGCCCTTCTGCGAGAGTTTGAGCATCATCACGCGCAGCGCATCCATATAGCACACCTCCGCCTTCTGCTGCTCATTCAGAAGCGAACGGCAGAGCGTGGTGGCGTTGTGAAGCAGATTGCTGTGCTCCATGAAATTCTTCTTGCGCTGAACCATGGCTGGAGAACTCAGGAAGTTGGCTCCGCTCGTAATGGCGAGTGCCCGCTTCGAGTTGTCCTGTTCGAAGAAGCCGGAATAGTCGAAACCATGAAGCTGGTCTCGGCAGATTTCCATCTCTTCCTTCCATTTCACCAGGGCGGTCTTGGCGATGTCGGGGTCTCCGAAGCGGCGGCGGTCACGGTTGGTGTACTGCTGCATGGCACTCTTCAGCGCCTGCGCAATGCCTACGTAATCCACTATCAGTCCGCCTTCCTTGCCCGGGAATACTCGGTTTACTCGGGCTATTGCCTGCATCAGGTTATGACCGCTCATCGGCTTATATACGTACATGGTGGCGAGCGACGGAACATCGAAGCCCGTAAGCCACATATCTCTTACGATGGCGATTTTCATCTCATCATCGTTGTCCTTGAATTTTCTTGCCAGTTCCTTCTTGTAGGCTTCGTTGCCGATAATCGGCTGCCAGTCTTCGGGGTCCTGGTTCGAACCGCTCATCACTACCTTTACTTTCTCCGTCCACTCGGGGCGAAGCTCCAGCATCTTGCGGTAGATTTTGATGGCGATGCTTCGGGTCAGCGCCACGATCATTGCCTTGCCGGTGAGTTCCTGCGCACGGTTCTGCTCGTAGTGCTGGATGATGTCCCTTACCAGTGTGTCGATGGTGGCGTCTTCACCCAAGAGCACTTCCAGCCGGCTGTGCTCCTGCTTCGCCTGCCTGATCTGCTCCTCGGTGGCTCCCTCATCGGCTAGGTTGTCGAACTCATCGTTCAGCAGCTTCATCGTGTCTTCGTCGAGGTTCAGGTTCACCACACGGCTCTCGTAATAAACCGGACGGGTGGCTCCATCGTCCACCGCCTGACTCATGTCGTAAACGTCGATGTAGTTGCCGAATACTTCCTCCGTGTCTCTGTCACGGTCGCTGATAGGCGTTCCGGTGAAACCGATAAACGAGGCGCCTGGCAGGGCTTCTCTCATCTTCTGGCTGAATCCCTTCTTCATCGTCAGACTCTTGTTGTCCCAGTGCTCCTCGCCGTATTGCGAGCGGTGCGCCTCGTCGGTCATCACGATGATGTTGCGGCGGGTAGAGAGTGCCGAGTCGCCTTCTTCAAACTTCTGAATGGTGGTGAAGATGATTCCCCCACTCTTTCGGTTACGGAGCAGATTGCCCAGGTCTTCACGGCTCTGGGCGTTCTGTGGTTCCTGACGAAGGAAGTCCTGGCAGCGGCAGAACTGACCGAAGAGCTGGTTGTCGAGGTCCTTGCGGTCGGTTACCACCACGATGGTTACTTCGGGCAACCGTTGCACCAGCTGGTGGGCGTAGAACACCATGGAGAGGCTCTTGCCCGAACCCTGCGTGTGCCAGAACACGCCGATTTTTCCGTTGCCTTCCACTGCCGTTCGGGTGCGCTGCAGGGCTTTGCCCACGGCGTAGTACTGATGGTAGGCGGTAAGAATCTTGGCGTATTTGCCCTGGTTCTTGTCGAAGCAGATGAAGTTCTGCAGAATGTCGAGCAGTCGCTGCTGCTGGAACATGCCGAGAAAGAAGGTGCGATAGTCGGCAAAGAGGGTTGACTCGTATGAACCGTCTACGGTCTTCCATTCCATGTAGCGTTCCAGCTTGGCGGTGATGGTTCCGGCACGGGTCTCGCTCATGTCGCTGATTACGTTGAAGGCGTTGTAGCTGAAGAGGCTTGGAATGCTCTGCTGATAGTTCTTGATCTGCTTGTAGGCATCTTCTACGGTTGCATCTTCGGAAATGGCGCTTTTCAGCTCCACCACCACGAGGGGCAATCCGTTGACCATCACCACCATGTCGCAGCGCTTGTTCTTATACTCTTCTACCCGCCACTGGTTCACCACCTTGAAGAGGTTTCTTTCGGGATGGTCGAAGTCGATGAGCCTCATCAGGGCTGTTCGTTCTTCGCCATTCTGCAGGAATCCCAACTCCAGACCGTTTTGCATCCAGAGGGTAAACTGCTCGTTGTTCTGTTCTAAAGTACCGATGCTGATATTGGTGATTTGCTTGATTCCTTCATCCATTGCATCGGCTGGCAGTTCAGGATTAAGCCGTCGCATCGAGGCGACCAAATCGGCACGATAGAAAGGCTCCTTATAGTCGCGTTCCACCTCGTAGCCACATTCGTACGCATAGCCGAGTTCGTCCCGGAACAGGGCAATGAGCGTTTGCTCGTATGCGTCTTCGGTGAATTTCTTGTCGTCTGCCATAATGTTATATTTTTAATTTTCTTTCTCGTTATTTTCTTTCGTAGCTCTTCTTATTCCGGGACTTCCAGCTCGCCTGACATTAAACGAGGGAGAAGGGTGTCACGGAGGAGGGAGAGGCGGGAGGACTCCAACCGCAACGAAATCATCTTGCTCAGAATAGGCTCAAATAGTTCATGTGCCTTTTCCATTGAATCATTATCAGGAATAGCAACCATAGCCTCCTCTAAATGACCTCGCTTGATGTGTCCCATTGTAACCGCCTTATCTTTAGCGATATGAACAAACTCTTGCAGATGATGCTTCGTCCAATAATAGTAAAACCATTTTGGATAATCTTTCGAAGTAACCTTGAATAGGTGTTGATTTAAGCCACAATCTCCACCACACCAAACATCAACCAAAAGCGTTCCCGACCATGAGAAAATCACATCACCGTTATGAATTTTACATTCATCTTTAATGTTACAAGAACATCTGTCGCTGTCTGTTCCACAGAACCCTTGACCTAATTCTTTTATTTTGAGAACAGGTAATGAGTCCTCGTTGTTTTCAGGAGGGAACTTCTGCATAGCGAGACCATTCATATAAGAAGCAATCTCAGTTAGCCTTCCTACTTTCCATCCTTCCGGAATCATTCCCAATTCACTATCCACGAACTTACCATCCTTGAAAGGCTCAAAGTCAACGAACCAATTCTTGAAAATAGCCTGTGCCATCTCCTCCAAATCAGCATTAATCTTGTTGTTCAACTCTATCTTGCGGTCGAGAGAAGAAAGGATGGAGGCAATGCGGTGCTGGTCGGAAATGCTAGGCAATTGAACAGAAAACGAATTAAGAATTGTCACAGTTAGAAACTTTGTAGAAGTTCCCTGCGACATATTTTTAAATTGTTTTAAGCATAAGGATAATGCATAGTACAAAAATTTTATATCAACTTTTCCTCTTATTGGAGTAATAACATAGGTCCTTTGATATGCATTAAATTTTCCCTTATAGTATTTTATACTAAAATTACCATCTGCATTATTTCCTGCTAGTAAAATCGCCTCTTGATCAAAAGCGTAATTATTGATTCTGAGAGTTTCAGGTGAACATGTAAAGAAAGGATATTCGCCATTACTTATAGCAGCATTGGAATTTAATTTACCTGTTTTGAATATAGCTATTTCTCCAAGAGTAATTTCTTTCCACTCCATACTCTACACCTCCCATCCGATTTTCTTCAACTGCAATCTGATTTCCTCTTCCTGCTTCTTGCTTTCCTCAAACAGCTGCTTCAGCTCTCCGGTGAGATTCGTCATTTTCTCCTCGAAAGGCACTCCGTCGCCTTCGTCTTCGGCGATTCCTACGTATCTTCCAGGAGTCAGGATGAAGTCCTGAGCAGCAATCTGCTCGGTGGTGCATACGGCACAGAAACCCTTCTCATCCTCCAGGGTTCCCTGCTGGAAAGCATGGAAAGTGTCGGTAATCTTCTTAATATCCGTATCAGGCATCAGCTCACGAAGCTTACGGGTTACCATCGAGCCTAAGTTGCGGGCGTCGATAAACACGGTCTTGCCCTTCTGCGCCTTGTTGCGGCTGATAAACCAAAGACTTACAGGAATACCCGTACTGTAGAACAGCTGCGAAGGCAAAGCCACGATTCCCTCTACCAGGTCGGCTTCGATGATGGCTTGGCGAATCTGTCCCTCGCCGCCACTCTGACTCGAAAGCGCACCATTCGCCAGCACCAAACCAATCTTGCCGTTAGGAGCCAGATGGTGAATCATGTGCTGCATCCACGCAAAGTTGGCGTTGCCAGCGGGTGGCAAACCATACTGCCAGCGCACATCTTCCTGAAGCGCATTCTGTCCCCAGTCGCTGAGGTTGAAAGGAGGATTGGCAAGAATGTAATCTGCCTTCAGCGTAGGGTGCTGGTCATCATAGAAAGTGTCGGCAAAGACATTGCCCAGATTCGCATCCAAGCCACGGATGGCAAGGTTCATGTGCGCCATCTTCCACGTATCAGGGTTTGCCTCCTGACCGTAGATACTGATTTTGCGCAGGTTTCCCTTGTGGCGCTCTATAAACTTGGCGCTCTGCACAAACATACCTCCGCTTCCGCAGCAAGGGTCATAGACTCTGCCCTCGTAAGGCTCCAGAATCTCTACCAGCGTGCGGACAATGCAGGAAGGCGTATAGAACTCGCCACCATTCTTGCCCTCCAGGCTGGCAAACTGCTGCAGACAGTATTCGTAGGTTCTGCCCAGCAGGTCTTTCTCCTCGCCAGCATCGTGCATTTCTATGTTCGTAAAGAGATCTACCACATCACCCAGACGACGCTTGTCCAGCTCCGGACGGGCAAAATTCTTAGGCAGAATGCCCTTCAGTCTTTCGTTTTCACGCTCAATGGCAGTAAGTGCTTCATCTATCACCACGCCTATTTCCGGGGTGTGGGCAGCAGCACTAATCTTGCTCCATCGGGCTTCAGCAGGCACGAAGAAGATGTTCTCGGCAGTGTATTCGTCCTTATCTTCCGGGTCGGCGTATTCGTCGCCCTGCAGCTCCTGAAACTTCTGTTCGAAGCGGTCGCTGATGTATTTCAGAAAAATGAGTCCGAGCACTACGCCCTCGTATTGCGAAGCGCTGAGGTTGCCTCTCAGAATATCGGCAGCCTTCCATATTTTCTCTTCAAAACCAATGCTGATTGTATCTTGTTTCTTAGCCATAATATGTTTATTTTTCTACGAGCACTAGCTTCCAGTCCTCATTCTGCAGAACGAGGGTCCCGTTGTTGTCCGTAATGGTGAATATCTGATTATCTATCTGTATTTTGTTCTCCTTTATTAAATAGGTGTACTGACCACAAGCAACGTTTTCGGTGGTAGTTTGGGTTATTTTACCGCCTTCGTCGAAGTGGTTCACTTCCGTCGTTTCGGAGAAAGAAATAGCATCTGAGGTGAAACTGCAGAACAAAGGAGCCTCTTTTACGTCGATAAAGATACTTCCAACGCGCTGATAAAGGGCTGAAATCTGCCATTCGTGGGCTAAAAATGTGGTTTCGTAATCAAAAGCCTCTGATTTTTCTGTTTCTTCGTCGCTAGAACAGGCGGTGGAAGAAAGCATAAAAAAAGCGACTATTATCATATAAAAATAAGATAATATTCGCCTGCGGATAAGAACATGATGATATTGGGCTAACTTTGCCTGAGCAAAATTACCCCCCCTAAAGCCTTGTGCATCAACAAGTTATATCTTTTCATCTTAGTATTGTTATTATGTAGTTTCTAGCTTTCCAGACTATTGCTACGTCAATAATTTGTTAATTGCTAGCAAAGATAATAAAAAGTTGGCAAACCAAAGAATTTTATCACGTTATTTAACGGAAAAATGCAAAATATGGAGGTTAGGAAGATGTTTTACCCCCTCTTCTAAGGGTAAAAAATGCCCCTCCTCAGACGTGAATCCGCCTCTAACATGACGTATTTTTGACAAAATACAACAGGAAACAAGGATAAAAATGTAGAATCGAACAACATATCAGCTAACTAAAACGACTTAATATGTAGATAATTATTATACACAAAATATTAGAGTATGAATATAACAAAATACACATAACACACTAACAACCAACACATTCAGACATACGCCCGACCTATATCAGGTAAAACTCACAAGTTCATCTAGCGTGTCATTAAGGGTCAAGGTCATTAAGGGTCATTTTCATTTTCGGGGGAGAAAAATCCCCTATAGTATATATATA
>ENA-OWXQ01000202-OWXQ01000202.1-human-gut-metagenome-genome-assembly--contig:-NODE-202-length-33135-cov-9.34054_pt1 | contig 33135 bp, 32 predicted proteins | sample MGYA00249246_ERZ652059 | MGnify/ENA primary metagenome ERZ652059 (study PRJEB26925, sample SAMN05827064) | human gut metagenome | biome: ENVO:2100002; feature: ENVO:00000062; material: ENVO:00002003...
GTGCTATAATGGAAGTATCAAAAACACCCAAGAAAAAGGAGGATACGACCATGAAACGGAAAAAATTCCTTGCCCTCGCCCTTGCGGGCGTGATGACCGCAGTGACCCTCACCGCCTGCGCACCGCTGGAGGTCCTCTACGACTGGTTCTTTGGCGGCGGCGGCAGCGCCTCCCGGGGCAACGAAAAGAGCCTTGTGACGGAGTCCGTGGAGCTTGAAAATCAGCTTCGGACGTATTTCAATCTTTCTGAAACCACAGCAAGCGACAGAGCCAAGGAGACGCTTGAGGAAGTGGCAAAAGGATTTGACGCGGGATGGCTCGGCGACAACAACATGTTGAACGAAACGGCTGTAAATGCGCTCAAATCTATCACGGATGACAAATTGGAGTTAACCCAGAGGTTATGCGTGGACGTGATGGAGCTGACTCCCTCCGGCAGGACAGCGGTTACGATTCCGAATAACAGGGAGATTTACTCGAATAGCTATTGGGATCCAGGGCCTGAATCTGGTGGTCCTCACTATGACTCTTGTCTGATGAATTATGGTCAGTTAGGAAATCTATTGAGCTACCTCCTTAGAAATAACGCTGAACTATACGCTGGTACATTCCAGAACGGTGGAAAAACATACGCCGCGATGGTCATCATATTTTAGGAGAGAAAGCAGTGATGCAAGCCCTGCCTTACACACCCTTTTCTTGAAATAACCCTTCCGCCCCCTTCGGAGCAGCCGCCCCGAGGGGGCCTTTTTGCGCCTGTGGGCTGGCGCAGGGCATAGCCCGGCTTTGCCCCGCATACACTCTCATCAGAGCAAGGACAGGAAAGGAGCATCACCATGGAGCTGAAAGTGTTCCGGGACGTTCTGCCTGCGGCGGGTGCGGACTGCACCGCCAAGGCGGAGCTGCCCCTCGAGACCGAACTACTGATCTCGGACTATCTGCCGCCGGTGCAGCGCATCGTCAAGTGCTTCGCAAAGCCGGTGGTGCTGCAAAAGCAGCTGGCCCCCGGTCGGCTGACGCTGGAAGGATATTTGCGCTGTACCGTGTATTATCAGGGCGAAGAGGGGGCGGGGCTGTGCCAGACCGAGCAGAAGCTGCCCTTCACCAAGGCCCTCGAGCTGCCCTCTTTCGCGGCCACGGCGTGGACAGCCTGCGTCGAGGGCCAGACCGAATACCTCAACTGCCGGGCTGTCAACCCCCGCCGCATCGAGGTGCGGGGGGCCTACGGGCTGGTGGTGAGCGTCCACGCCCAGCTGTCCACCGAGGTCATCACGGCCCTCAGCGAGGGCGGCATCGAGCAGAAGCCGGTCACGCTGGCAGGGGTGCGGCGGGCCGCCACCCTCGAAAAGCTCGTGACCATCGAGGGGGCGCTGACCTTCCCGAAGCCCCCCGCCGCCATCCTCGACATCACCGGCACCGCCGAGGTGCGGGAACTGAAGCGGATGCAGGGCAAGGCCGTGGCGAAGGGGGTCTTGCACGTCCTCTGCGGATGGCGGGCCGAAGGGGACGCCGCCCTCCGCAGCCAGACCGCCGACCTGCCCTTCAACCAGATATTGGATGCCGACGGCCTCAGCGAGGACTGCCGCTGCCTCTGCGTGCTGGAGCCGGTGGGCTTTGCGGCGGCGGAAGGGGAGACCACCGAGGACGGCGCGGCTTCCACCACCCTCACGGCCACGGCGATGCTGCGGCTGAGCGGCTGGCGTCCCTACCAGCTCCAATGCGTGGCCGATGCCTTCTCCACCCGCTTCGAGACGACCCTCACGCCCCAGACTCTCGCCACTGAGTCGCTGCACTGCGCGCTGGACGAGACGACGGTGCTGCGGGGCTCCGGCCCTCTGCCCGACGCCGGAGCGCATATTTTGGCCTGCTTCGCGTCCTTCGGGCCGGTGAGCCTGACGCGGCAGGAGGGGAGAGCCGTCCTGACGGCCCGGGCCGTGGTGTCGGCCTTTGCGGAAAACACCCTCGGGGAGATGGAGTGCTACGAAAAGGCGCTGGACTACGCCCTGCCTCTCCCCACCGACCTGCCGCCCGACACCGACGCCTACCCCGAGTGCTGGCTGAGCGTTCAGGACCTGCAATGCGCCAGCGCAGGCGGCGCGCTGGATGTGTCCCTCACCGTCCGGGCCGAGGGCGCGGTGCTGGCGCGGCAGACGGCCTCTCTCGTGGGGGCGGTGGAGCTGGGCGACCCCCTGGCCCCCGCCGACCCGGAGGTGTCGCTCCGCATCTGCTACGCCCAGCCGGGGGAGGAGCTGTTCGCCATCGCCCGGCGCTACCACGTCTCGCCCGGCCAGATGCTGGCCGCCAACGACCTCCCCGACACCACCGCCCGCCTCGACGAGGCGCGCAGACTGCTGGTGCCGGGGGGGTGAGCCCTCTCAGTCTCGCTCCGCTCGCCAGCTCCCCCAGAGGGGGAGCCCTTGGCATGTCGGGCCACTTCCTACTGGACGCCCGAGGCCCGATATGGCGCAAAAGGGCGGGCGCTGCTACAGAGGGCAGGCTTGTAAACTTTCTGCACAGTGCTTGACTTTTGCGGGGAATGGCATATAATAAAAGTACAAAAGATAGAAGCAATGTAGTTCATTGCTCTCACCAAAGCGAAAGAAAACCCCCTCCTGGAGTGCCAGCTCCAAAAGGGGGTCTTCTTTATTTAGTGCTTACGGCCCGTGAACCATCGTCCAACCTCTCCGTCATCGCTGACGCGATGCCACCTCCCCTAGCGAGGGGAGGCCTTGGCAGTCCCCGCAAAGTGAACGGTTTCGCCAGAGGCTCCCCTACTAGGGGAGCTGTCGAACGAAGTGAGACTGAGAGGTTGTACAAAGGGAAGCCTGCCCTCTGTAGCAAGGCCCGCCCTTTTACGCCACATCGGGAACGCTCCTGTTCACTGGCATGAAGAGACTTTTTCTTCCGGCGGTATCCTGCTTTCTGATGAAAACGCCACCGTGTTCTTGACTTCTTCCGATTTACAACCGGTAGCACCTACGCAAATAGCCACGCTCAATGCAATATGCTTTTTCTTTAATCGCATAAAAATCTTCCAAGCTTCTATTCCCTGGGCCGAACGTATTAGTTACACAGTGCTTTTTCACGCACTTCCGGTGTAACTGCTTTCAGAAGATTATAGAGGTCAATAATATCGGTGACGGCCTGTCGGTCGTCGGCAGTCCATGTGTAATCAAACTTGCTATAATCCGTTCCCTCGAAACGCATGATAACGGTATCGGCACTCAAAAGGTTTCGCAACCATTCGACTTCACTGTCTTCCATTTCAAAGGTGGCCCATGCAAACCATTTACCAAGCTCTTTGTCGTATCCATAATCGGAGTTATCATAATCGCAAATGTAAGTGTACTTATAATCTCCACCGCGCAGAATGATGTCATCGATATCCAGCTCGGAAGAGCCCATGTAAGTAAAATCTTCCCAGAAAACAATCGTGTTCCCCTTGTCCCAGATATAAAGGTTGGGGCCAATGCCACACGTCTTGCGCTTATCGATGCTGTCATCATGCGGGGTTGTAATCGCCCAGCAGTCTTCTACTGCATCGTAGTTGACATTGCACTTTGCAAGTGCATCCTGAATACCAAGAATCTGCTGTGCTTCTGCCAGCACACCAAAATTGGTGACAGCAGCTTTTCCTGCATCATCCAACTGGTTATAGGCATCCAGAGCGGCCACGATTGCCGCGCGTCTGCTGCGCGTGACAGTACCGATCTGGCTGATCAGCGCTTCTACCTGCTCCGGGGTCACAGCACTATTCTGCTGCGCGAGCACCGCAAAGGGAACATCCCCGGCGGGGCTGGCGGCCAGCGCGGGCAATGCAGTACCTGTCATCAGAGCGGCCACAAGGCTGCCTGCCACAATAACTTTGCATTTTTCTGTAATTTTCATTCGATGTTCCTCTTTCCTCTGGATTTCAGCTTATAGCTGTTGTAACATAAAATTATAGATACAACAAAAAGCAACGCCACAATTTCCTGCATCTGTTTGTCGAGCTCGCCCATCCCGGCGGGCTCTTTTTTGTACCCATAAGCTCTTCAACGGTAATGCCAAAGTAGTCCGCAATTTTTTGCGGCTGGACATTCTGGGTAAAGCGCCGTTTTTCCAGCTTGTCGGCATAGAGTTTGAAAAAACAAGTTCTTCTGCAACAGCAGCAGTTTTTTTCCCCCACACCGTCCTGTTGATCAGGTGTCAATGCGCGGGCACCGGGTGCAAAATAAGTATACCATAAACTTCGGCAAAAAGATACAGGAAGCGCTGCGGAATGCCAAAGCCTCTCCCCTTGGGAGAGGTGTCTGCGCAGCAGACGGAGAGGGCAAGCCCGGCACGAAAGAGCCGCTGCGCAGCGATAGGCAGTTGTTTTGTCAGAGCGATATTATCGCTGTGTCAGAGCTGTTTGGCAGCATCCTTGCCCTCTCAGTCGGGCTTGCGCCCGCCAGCTCCCCCTTTGGGGGAGCTGTCACCGAAGGTGACTGAGAGGGCAAGGACGCTGCCCTCTGTGCGTCCGGCTTGCGGAGGAGGAAGAAGTACGACTTATGACGAAAATATGAATAAAAACTCGAAAAAGCCCTACCGTTCCCGGTTCCGGTCTGCTATAATTTTCTATGCTTGTTACAAAAACCTGAAGTGAAGTAAAGGAGCCAGGAATATGATAAAAAGCGCTGAACTGGAAAATTCGGCATACGAGTTTGAGGCGAAAATGCCGCTGCGCCACGCTGTCCCGCTGGGATTGCAGCATGTGTTCGCCATGTTCGTGGGCAACCTCACCCCGCTGCTCATCATCACCAGCGCCTGCGGCCTCGCGGGCGGTGAGTTCGCAGACCTGCAGGTGAGCCTGCTGCAGAACGCCATGTTCGTGGCGGGCATCGTCACGCTGGTGCAGCTGTACGGCCTCGGCCCCGTGGGCGGCAAAGTGCCGATCATCATGGGTACCAGCTCGGGCTTTCTGGGCGTGTTCAACAGCGTGGCTGCCACCATGGGCGGCGGCGTCACGGCCTACGGCGCCATGATGGGCGCATCCATTCTGGGCGGTCTGTTCGAGAGCGTGCTGGGCGTCTTTCTGAAGCCCCTGCGCAAGCTGTTCCCGCCGGTAGTCACCGGCACGGTCGTGCTGTCCATCGGCCTGTCCCTCATCTCCGTGGGCGTCAACTCCTTCGGCGGCGGCAACGCAGCCAAGGACTTCGGCTCGGTGGAAAACCTGCTGCTGGCCGTCTTCGTGCTGGTGGTCATCCTCTTCTTCAAGCACTGGACCAAGGGCTTCCTCAGCTCTTCCTCCATCCTCGTGGGCATCATCGCGGGCTATCTGGCAGCCATCGTCATGGGCTTCGTCCTGCCCACCACCGGCGTCACCGCCGACGGCGTGGAGTTCACCAAAGCATGGGTGCTGAACTGGAACAAGGTCGCTGAGGCCAGCTGGTTCGCCATCCCGAAGCTGGTGCCGGTCAAGATCGTCTTCGACCTCCGCGCCATCCTGCCCGTCATGATCATGTTCATCGTCACCGCCGTGGAGACGGTGGGCGACATCTCCGGCGTCATGGAGGGCGGCATGGGCCGCGAGGCCACCGATAAGGAGCTGAGCGGCGGCATCATCTGCGACGGCCTCGGCTCCACCGTCGCCGCCTGCTTCGGCGTCCTGCCCAACACCTCCTTCAGCCAGAACGTGGGCCTCGTGGCCATGACCAAGGTGGTCAACCGGGGCGCACTGGCCACCGGCGCCATCTTCCTGATGCTCTGCGGCCTCATCCCCAAGCTGGGCGCACTCATCTCCATCATGCCCCAGGCCGTTCTGGGCGGCGCTGCCGTCATGATGTTCTCCTCCATCGTGGTGTCGGGCATCCAGCTCATCACCAAGGAGAAGATGACTCCCCGCACCCTGACCATCGTCTCTGTGGCGCTGGGCGTGGGCTACGGCATGGGTGCAAACGCCAAGATCCTTGCCAACACCCCCCAGTTCGTCCAGCTCATCTGCGGTGAGAGCGGCATCGTGCCTGCTGCCTTCGTGGCCATCCTGCTCAACTGCCTGCTGCCCCGCGATGAGAAGTAAGCGTTGAACCCCTTTGGCCTCCCTGTCTTTGCAGGGAGGTCTTTTTGTGCTATGATATTCCCAGTCTGATCAGAGGGAAGGAGGACTCTATGGAACTGCAAACTGCCGCCCGCTATCGTCTTCTGGACGAGCTGCGGGGACTCGACCTCATCAGCATGATGCTCTACCACGGGATGTGGGACGTGGTGTTCCTCTTCGGCGTGGCCCAGAAGTGGTACACCGGACGCCCGGGCTTTGTGTGGCAGCAGAGCATCTGCTGGGTCTTCATCCTGCTTTCGGGCTTCTGCCTGCCGCTGGGGCATCATCCGTTCCGGCGGGGAGCCGTCGTCTTCGGGGCAGGGGCGCTGGTCACAGCCGTCACCCTGCTCTTCCTGCCCGAGGACGTGGTGTGGTTCGGGGTGCTGACTCTGCTGGGCTCGTCCATGCTCCTCACCGCCGCGCTGGACCCGCTGCTGCGCCGCGTCCCGCCCGCCGTGGGCGTGGCCCTCAGCGCCCTGCTGTTCTGGGGGACCTACCCGACGATGAACGGCTTCTGGAACCTGCCGGGCGGGCGTCTGGCCCTGCCGCAGGCCCTCTACGCCAGCTACCCCACGGCCTATCTGGGCTTCATGCCCAAGAGCTTTTTCTCCACCGACTATTTCCCGCTGCTGCCTTGGCTGTTTCTGTTCTGGGCGGGGTACTTCCTCCACCACCTCGTGGGCCGCGGACGCCTCGCGCCGCTGCGCAGGTCGGTCTGCCCGCCGCTGGGCTGGATGGGCCGTCACTCGCTGGTGCTCTATCTGCTCCATCAGCCGGTCATCCTGGGGGTGCTGACGGCGGCGTTCCGGCTGGTGAGAGGGGGGTAAAGCTTCTGGAAAAGTTAGCCTCTGTGACCGCTTGACAAAGCGGCGGCGCTGTGGTATCCTATGGGCAGTTAGAGAAATCTAACTAAAGAGATGCGTCTGAGCCTGCTTCCGACGCATTTTTATGGAGCAAAAAGTTAGAAGCAGCTAACCCAATAAATCAAAAGTGAGGCTGAACATTATGAGCAAAGTAGCAATCGTATTCTGGAGCGCGACCGGCAACACCGAGACCATGGCAAACTGCATCGCGGAGGGTGCAGGCGCTGCCGCCACCATCGTCCCCTGCGCCGAGATGGACGCAGCAAAGCTGGGCGAGTATGACGTGGTGGCCTTCGGCTGCCCCGCCATGGGCGCGGAGCAGCTGGAGGAGAGCGAGTTCGAGCCGATGTTCGCGGGCCTCGAAGGCTCTCTGAACGGCAAGAAGGTGGCTCTGTTCGGCTCCTACGGCTGGGGCGACGGCCAGTGGATGCGCGACTGGTGCGAGCGCGCCAAAGAGGACGGCGCACAGCTGTTCAGCGACGAGGGTCTCGTCTGCAACGAAACGCCCGACGACGACGTTCAGGCTGCCTGCCGCAAGCTGGGCGCTGATCTGGCCAACTGGTAAAAAATAACACCGGCCCATCCTGCATCATCCCGCGTCTTTGGGGCAACCTAGGGACAAAGAGGTGATGAATGAATGGAAAACACAGGTGTCCGCTGTGATGTCTGCGAGTGCCGCCACAACGTGGGGAGCAGCAAGTGTGACTTGCCCGAGATCACGGTGACGGAGCGCTGCGCCTGCTCTTCTCAGCAGGTGGACATCCCGCACTACTGCCAGAGCTACGAGAAGAAGTGAGAAGATGTTTTCGTAAGCGGGGTGCGCCGAATGGCGAGGATTTTTGTCCGCAGACAAGGCGGTTTCCCGCAGCAATCCTTGGTGGATTGCAAGGGAAAACAACGCAGTATGCGAGCAAAAAGACCGCTCAGACGGTGTGCAACGATTATGATAACATCTTCTAGGTTCTGCGCAAAAAAGACCTCTGCCCGACAGCCTTGCCGGGCAGGGGTCTTTTGCTGTCTGTTTTTTAATGAAGGCTGACGCCGAAGGTGGGCAGGCTGCGCAGCAGGGTGCCGACGCCGTGCATCTCGTAGATGCCGAAGCCCAGAGCGCTGGCGGCTACGAGGTTGTCGGCCCGGTCGTCGATGAAGATGCACTCATCGGCCCGGAGATGGTACTTGTCCAGCAGGGCCTGATAGATGCGGGGGTCGGGCTTGTTGATCTTCACTTCGCAGGAGGCCACGCCGCCGTCGAAGAGGCCCTCGAAGTCCCGGCGCATCAGCAGGTCCAGCACGTCCTCGGGGATGTTGCTCAGGTAGTAGACGCAGTAGCCGCGCTGTTTGAGCTGCTCCACCAGCGTCTGCATCCGGCGGCGGGGGTGGAGCATACTCATCCAGTCGTCCAGCACGCCCTCCACCTCGAAGCCCCGGCCCACGGCTCTGGCCCGCTCGAGCATCCGCTCGTTGGCCTCCCGGCGGGTGATGCGGCCCGCGTCCAGCAGCCGCCATTCTCTGCTGCCGAAGGTCAGGTCGTAGACCTCCTCTTCCAGCCCCCGGTTCCCGAACAGGTCGATGAGGTACTTGTGGGGGTCGAAATCCACCATGACGCCGCCGAAGTCGAACACGATATTTTTATACATCGATGATACCTCTTAAAAAAAAGTTGGGATCGCACTGCGCCCAGTATAGCACATCCGGGGCAGTATTTTCCAGCCCTTTTGCATCGTCCGGCCCGCACCGGCATAGGATGGGACTGTAAGGGGGCGGGGGAGATGACCTTTCGGGAGCTGTGCAGCAAGGAAGTCGTCCAGCTGAAGGACGGAGCCTGCCTTGGCCGGGTGGACGATCTGGAGTTGGACGCCGACACGGCCCGCATCGGGAGTTTGCTTCTGCTGGGGCGGCCCCGGCTCTTCGGGCTGCTGGGCCGGGACGAGACCCTGACCATCCCCTGGGCCGACATCGAGCGGATCGGTCTGGACGCCATCCTCGTGCGGACGGACATCCCCGCCCCGCCGCCCTCCCACGGGGGACTGCTGGATAAATTGCATCAGTGGCTGAACGGATGAAAGATTTTCACCCGTTTTTTGTCCGTCAGGGCTGGATTTTGGAGGCGGGATGATTATAATAGAGGACTGGGGCGGAGTCTGCCGCCTCAAATAAGAAAAACGCAGAAGTGAAAGGAACTTCTTTATGACACACCATCCGAGTGCTGCGTCCCTCCGGCTGCACGGGGCGCGGCTGCTGTTTCCGCCTGCGGCCACCCTTCTGTTTCTGGTGCTCACCGAGTACATCGCCCGCGGCGCCCTGAGCGGAGATACCTTTGTGCAGTACATCGTTCCCCACTCAGAAGCCTACCTGCTGGCGTGGGGGCTGCTCTTCCTCGTCTGGATGGCGGTGGACTGGCTCACCCGCTTCGCCCCGCTGGCCACCCTCCTGTCGGCCCTGCTGGGCTGTCTGCCCGCCACGGTGGACTTTTACATCCTGCAGCTCCGGGGCGAGCCCTTCCTCCCGTGGGACCTGATGCAGGTGTCCGAGGCGGCCGGCGTGGCCTCCGCGGCGGGCATCCACGTCCAGAAGAGCATGGTCGTCTCCGGCGTCGTGGTGCTGGCTCTGACCGTCGGCTCCTTCTTCCTCTACCGGGGGCGTCAGAAGCTGCCCTGGGTGCAGCGTCTGGCGGGCTTCGCGGCCAGCACAGCGGCCACCTGCGCCCTCATCTTCGGGGTGTTTTTGCAGCCTGCCGTCACCCAGTCGCTGGGCATCCTGCCCGACGCATGGATGCAGGACCGCTACTACCGCTATTACGGCGTCATCACCAGCTTCCTCACCAACCTGACGAATCTGGAGATCGACAAGCCCGAGGATTACTCGGAAGAGGCCATCAACGCCATCCTCGACAACGTGGAGGCAGGGGAGAAGTACACCACCAGCCCGGCCTGGCCCGGCTCCTACGCCGCCCAGACCCCGGCAGACGAACAGGTGAAGCAGCCCACCATCCTCTACGTGATGGACGAGTCCTACTGGGACGTCTCGGAGCTGGAACAGTACGGTTTCCAGTTCGACACCGACGTTTCGGCCAACCTCCACGCTCTGCAGCAGACCAGCGCCTATGGCCGGGTCTACAGCCCCAGCTTCGGCGGCGGCACCTGTGACGTGGAGTTCGAGGCCCTGACGGGCTACTCGGTGTCCTATCTGCCCAGCGGCAGCAAGCCCTACCAGCAGCACGTGACCAAGCCCATGTTCGCCCTGCCCAGCTACCTCAAGACCGAAGGGTATCAGACGGCGGCGGTCCACTGCTTCTGGGCCAGATACTGGAGCCGCGACACGGCCTACCCCAACCTCGGCCTCGACGACTTCATCAGCCTCGAGAAGATGCAGGGCGTCCAGAAGGTGCGCCGCCACTACTGGACCACCGGCCTCGTCACCGACGACTCCATGGCAGACCAGATCATCGGCCAGTACGAGACCATGAAGGCCCAGTCCGACGCCCCCGTCTTCCTCCACGCCGTCACCATGCAGAACCATACCAATTATAATAAGGATAACTACCCCGACGACCAGCGGGTGAAAGTCACCGAAGCCCCGGCGGGCCTCAAGGCCAGCACCGTGGGTGCGCTGGAAGACTTTGCCACCGGCATCCGGGACGCCGACGCCATGCTGGGCAGGCTGACGGACTACTTCTCGCAGGTGGACGAGCCGGTCATCCTCGTGTTCTGGGGCGACCACTACAACCCCATCGACTCCAATTACGACATCTACACCCGCAGCGGCTATGCCAGCGGCTCCAGCGCCGACCCCCGCCTCCATCAGACCACCCTGCTGATGTGGTCGAACTACTCCGACCGCGCCGTGGACCTCGGCACCATCGCCGCCTACGACATCTCGCCGGTGATGATGGAGCTGTTCGGCCTGCGTCAGCCCGCCTACTTCCAGTTCCTTGGTCGTCAGCTCCGGGCCGCCTACCGGGCCAACACCCGCGGCACCATCCTGGAGAAGGATGGCACCGCCTCGAACGAGCTGACCCCCCTGCAGCAGAAGTGGAGCGATGAGCACTGGCTGCTCCAGTACGACCTCATGTTCGGCAAGGGCTATGCCCTGAGCCGGATGGGGCTCGAGGAGCTGGCCGAGGGCGCAGATTGACGAAAAAGTGCGTTCCATTTTAGAAAAAAGCAGGAAAACCCCTTGCAACGGCCAGAGGTTTGTGCTATTATTACTTAGCATTACACACGCATCACTATGCCCTTTTGTGCCCGAGAGGGTTGAGGGCAGTTCACAGACATCCGATATGTCAGTGGATCACGGTGTGCGGAGGCAAAACAAATTTTGGAGGTAATTTTACTATGGCAGTCGTTTCTATGAAGCAGCTTCTCGAGGCAGGCGTTCACTTTGGTCACCAGACCCGCCGCTGGAACCCCAAGATGGCGAAGTATATCTTCACCGAGCGCAACGGCATCTATATCATCGACCTGCAGAAGACCGTCAAGAAGCTGGACGAGGCTTACAACTACGTGAAGGAAGTTGCAGCTGAGGGCGGCGACATCCTGTTCGTCGGCACCAAGAAGCAGGCTCAGGAGTCCATCCGTGACGAGGCTCTGCGCTGCGGCATGCACTACGTCAACGCTCGCTGGCTGGGCGGTATGCTGACCAACTTCCGCACCATCCGCAAGCGCATCGACCGTATGGCTCAGCTGCAGAACATGAAGGACAACGGCACCTTCGAGCTGCTGCCCAAGAAGGAAGTGGCCAAGCTGGAGCTGGAGATGGAGAAGCTGGACAAGTACCTCGGCGGCGTCAAGAACATGAAGACCCTGCCCAAGGCCATGTTCATCGTTGACCCCCACAAGGAGCGCATCGCTGTTGCTGAGGCCCGCAAGCTGAACATCCCCATCGTGGCTATCGTTGATACCAACTGCAACCCCGACGAGATCGACTACGTCATCCCCGGCAACGACGACGCTATCCGCGCTGTCAAGCTGATCGCTGGCGCTATGGCTGACGCTGTGCTGGAAGGCAAGCAGGGCAACCAGGAGGCCGCTCCCGCTGAGGACGCAGCAAACGCCTGATTTCCCGAAATTCTCACAAACCAACAAATACTGTGTAAGGGAGAATACCAAAATGGCTATTTCTGCAAAGGACGTTATGGAACTGCGCAAGCAGACCGACTGCGGCATGATGGAGTGCAAGAAGGCTCTGACCGAGGCTGACGGCAACTTCGAGAAGGCGATCGAGATCCTGCGTGAGCGTGGTCTGGCTACCGCCGCCAAGAAGGCAAGCCGCGTGGCTGCCGAGGGCATGGTCTACGCTGATTACTGCCCCGAGTGCAAGGTGGGCGTCGTCATCGAGGTCAACGCCGAGACCGACTTCGTCGCCAAGAACGACAAGTTCGTTGCCTTCGTCAAGGAGGCCACCAAGGTCATCATGAAGCAGAACCCCGCTGATGTCGAGGCTCTGATGGCATGCAAGACCGAGAGCGGCGAGACCGTCGATGAGGCTCTGAAGAACCTCATCCTGGTCATCAAGGAGAACATCAAGGTCCGCCGTTTCGTCCGTTACGAGGGCGTCTGCTCCGCATACGTCCACGGCGGCGGCACCCACGGCATCCTGGTCAACTTCGAGACCACCAACGGCATCGAGGCTAAGGACGAGTTCGCTGCATACGGCAAGGATGTTGCCATGCAGGTCGCAGCTGCCAACCCCAGCTACGTCGATGAGGCTGCTGTCCCCGCTGAGGTCGTCGCCAAGGAGAAGGAGATCCTCCTCGCTCAGATGGCCAACGACCCGAAGAACGCCAACAAGCCCGACGCTGTCAAGCAGAAGATGATCGAGGGCAAGATCAAGAAGTACTTCAAGGAGAACTGCCTGGTCGATCAGGAGTTCGTCAAGGACAGCGACATGACCGTTGGTCAGTACACTGCCAAGGTCGCAAAGGACCTGGGCGGCGACATCAAGGTCATCAAGTTCACCCACTTCGTCAAGGGCGAGGGCCTGGAGAAGCGTTCTGACGACTTCGCTGCTGAAGTCGCAAGCATGGTGAAGTAATTCAGTCTGACTGAATAGAATGGGAGCCGCAGTGCCTGTAACAAGGTGCTGCGGCTCTTTTTGTTGTGCTCAGGCCGCAAGTATGCTATCATAGAACAAATGACAGAAAAGGGAGCGAGGAAACATGAAGATCGAACCCAGAACATTCACGCTGCCCAACGGGAAAGTGCTGACGGTGCGCAGCTTGTGCGCGGACGATGCAGAGGCGCTGAATGCATTCCGCTATGCGACCTACAGCGAAACACATTTTATGGCCCGCTACCCGGAGGAAGGGGTGAGTCTGGAAGCGATGGGGAATCGGCTCGCAGACTGCGGGGAAAGCCCTGTGAACTTTGAGGTGGGCGCCTTTGCCGGGGAAAAGCTGGTGGGGGAGTTTGGGGTTGCACAGCTGCGGCCGCACATCAAATACCGCCATCGTGCCGTAATGGGCATCTCTGTCCGGAAAGAGTATTGGGGCTGCGGTCTGGGCAGTTATCTGATGCAGCTTGCCATCGACCAGACCCGGGCCAACGGCTTCGAGCAGTTGGAGCTGGGGGTGTACAGCGATAACAGCCGCGCCATCCATCTCTACGAAAAGTTTGGCTTTGAGCGCTATGGCATCCAGCCCCGGGCCTTTAAGCTGAAGGACGGCACCTACCGGGATGAGATCATCATGGTGAAGATGCTGTGACCAAAAAAGAATATAATGAAACGCCGCTGACGGTTCAGAAGCCGTCAGCGGCGTTTTGCGCTTATTCAGTCAGCAGCGGTCAATGGATCAGGCCTTGGCTTCGCTGTTGTGCTCTGCCTTCTTGTAGGCGGAGAAGGAGTGGAACACGATGTTCAGGCCCAGAACGATCAGCAGGACAGCCAGGATGAGCTGCAGGCCGTTGGCGATGAACACAGCGCCCCAGGTAGTCTCACCGGCAGGGATGGTGACAGCAGCGGCATTGCTGATGGCCTTGACCATCGCCATGAGACGCTGCACCAGAGCGGTGAAGGTGACGCAGAGCATGATGATCAGCGGGGGGAAGAGCATCTTGTTGCTGCGGCCGGTGACCTTCAGGAAGACGCACAGGGTAGACAGGACCAGAGCGCTCAGCAGCTGGTTTGCAGAACCGAACAGGGGCCAGATGTTGGCGTAGCCGATCTTGGTCAGGATGAAGCCGAACACCAGAGTGATGAAGGTGGAGAAGTAGACGTTGCAGAGCAGCTTGCGCCAGCCCTCAGCGTGCTCCATGTCGTCCACGCTGAACAGCTCCTGGAAGCTCATGCGGCCGATACGGGCCACGGCATCCAGACTGGTCAGAGCCAGTGCGGAAACGCACATGGTCATAAAGACGGTAGCGGCATAAGCGGGGACACCGAACATCTCAAAGAAACCGGCGACGCCGCGGCTGAAGATCTGGAAGGGAGTACCGGCGGCGGGGGTGCCGTCAGCAGCGGCAGCAGCACCGGCGACGCAGAGAGCCAGAACAGCCAGCAGGCTCTCGAGGATCATGGCGCCATAGCCGACCTTCAGCATATCCTTCTCGTTCTCGACGGTCTTGGAGGAAGTGCCGGAAGAGACGAGGCTGTGGAAGCCGGAGACAGCACCGCAGGCCACGGTGACGAACAGGATGGGGAACATGGTACCCAACTTCTCGTTGGTGAAACCGGTGAAGACGGGCAGGTTCATGGTGGGATGAGCGACCAGCAGGCCCACAACGGCACCGGCGATCATGGCCACGAACATAAAGGTGGTCATGTGGTCACGGGGCTGCTTCAGCAGCCACATGGGCAGAACTGCGGCAAAGAAGATGTAGACGAAGGTGATGTAGCTCCATGCAGCCTTGCCCAGAATGAGGGGCAGGTTTGCGCCGATGACGAAGGAAAGCACGATGAAGACGATGCTGATGATGCTCTCTTTCCAGCCGGAGAAGTTGAACTTCTTCTGGATGAGGCCGAAGACGACAGCAAAGACCATGAACATGATGGAGACCATACCGGCAGCGCCGTTGGTCTGCGCAGCCTCCACCAGAGCACCGTCGGCGCCGAAGGCGTTGAAGGTTCCGGCCACCATGTCAGCAAACGCTGCAATGACGATGCCGCAGAACAGCCAGCAGAACAGCAGGAACAGCTTGCGGCCGGTCTTGCCGATGTACTTCTCGATCAGCATACCCATGCTCTTGCCGTCGTTCTTGACGGAAGCGTACAGAGCGCCGAAGTCGGTGACAGCGCCGAAGAAGATGCCGCCCAGCAGCACCCACAGCAGGACAGGCAGCCAGCCGAAAGCAGCAGCCTGGATGGCACCGGTGACAGGGCCTGCACCGGCGATGGAGCTGAACTGGTGTGCAAACACGGTCCAGCCGTTGGTGGGGACATAGTCACGGCCATCCTCGTGGACGACTGCGGGGGTCTTGGCGGTGGGGTCGATGCCCCATTTGTTGGCCAGCCAGCGGCCGTACAGCGTATAAGCGCCGAGCAGACACACGGCTGCGATCAAAACGATGACCAGCGTATTCATTTCTTTTACCTCTTTCCTTTCTTTCACACCGGCAATGGCCGAAGCAGGACGGCTGTGCCCAAAAGCAGGGCAGGCGAAACGGCCCGGAGGGGTGAAAAAAGCCTCCGTCCTCATGAAAGATAGAGACACAAAGATGTATCCCGTCTTCCTCGAAGACGAAGGCCAAACGGTGCATCTGCACCGGTCGTTCTCCGCGGTACCACTTCGTTTGCTGCTTTCGGGAGCAACCGCTTGCGCGTACAGGCGTTCCTGCCGCCGATACGCCGCCCTGTAACGTGGGCTGAACGGCCATGCACTACTGCCGCAAGCGGGTTCGCACAGGCTGCTCGCAGGTGAGGGCTGATCGCACTGTGCTGCCGTCTTGCACCGGAATGGCGGCTCTCTGAGCGCAGGGAATGCGAAAAGTCATGTCCTGTTCATTGCATTTGCCGAATGATTGTGTATACTTTAGTCCCGATTTCATAATTTGTCAATATAGTTTGGGCAAGTTAGGAGACTGTGCCATTTTTGCGGGGGAGAGACTAAGAAAATTTAGGCGATTTTTGTTCAGATGTGAGATGAATAAAACTGAATGCCTCCACAGGTGAAATCTGCTAAACTCCCGGAAAGAAAGACCGAATACTTGACTTTTACGCTTTCAAGTGCTAAAGTAACAGAGTAATAGAAAGACCCCTGCCGCACCCTGCGGCACTTTGCCCTAAAGGAGGCAGCTATGGCGGACAAGAACCCCAGAAGAAACCCCACCACCGACGCACTGTTCGACGCGATCCTGAGTCTTGAGACGAGGGAGGAGTGCTACAACTTCTTCGAAGACCTCTGCACGGTCAAGGAGATCTCCGATATGGCCCAGCGTCTGGAAGCGGCCAAGCTCCTGCTCGGCGGCAGCACCTACGACCAGATCGTAAAGGCGGTGGAGATCAGCACCGCCACCATCAGCCGCATCAACCGCTGCATCCAGTACGGCTCCGGCGGCTACCGCGACACCATCGAGAAGGTACAGAAGAGCGCAAAGCCGGAGTGACATCCGGGCGGCGAGGCACATAGGATGGACTGCGCCCGATCCCTATTATAGAAAGGAAGGTCCTTCTTATGGCTGATACCACCAACTGCACCCCCTGCGTTTCCTGCGGCTGCCCCGCGCTGCCGAGAGTTTCCTTCGACCAGGCCGTCGTCGACCTGATGGAGAGCATCGCTTTGCAGGAGTCGGCCCTGAGCCACATCCTCTGCGCCGAGACCCAGAAGATGAAAGCCGCCCTCAGCATGGAGGAGCTGGACCTGTGCAAGCTGCTGGAAGTCAACGACTCCGCCACCAACATGGTCCACGCCGTGGCGAACCTTGAGCTGGTTCTGAAAGAGAAGCTGGAATTCATCGCCAACAACCTCTACTACCCCTCGACGGGGAACTGCACCACCACCGAGAGCTGATGTCAAAACGCGACTGCCCGCCCGCAATGGGTGGGCAGTTTTTGCTTTCCGGGGCGGGGCTGCCTAAAAATATGTATAAAAGTCGGAAAAGTGTTTTGTTGGAATTGCTGAATATCGAAATCTGTGCTATACTATATAATGTTTATCCAAAGAGAAAGGGGAACCTGACCTTGCTGCACTACGATGCGATCCTGTTTGACGTGGACGGTACGCTCATCGATTCCGCCCCCGGCATTCTCAATACACTGGAAGAAGTTTTCAGCTCCATGGGCGTTGACGTCGCCCGGAGCGACCTTGGCCGCTACATCGGCCCGCCCCTCCGCAAGAGCTTCGGCGAGCATTTCTCCGACCCTGCAAAGATCGAGGAGGCCACGAAGCGCTACCGCGTGAGCTACGCCGCCAGGGGCTGCCACGAGGGCGATGTCTACCCCGGCGTGGTGGAGATGCTGGACCGTCTCAAGGCTGCGGGCCTGACCCTCTGCACGGCCACCTGCAAGCCCACCGACGTTGTGAGGCCCATCCTCGAAGAGCAGGGCCTTGCGCCTTACTTCTCCTTCGTGGGCGGCGCGTCCATGGATGAGAGCCGCGACAACAAGACCGACGTCATCCGCCACGTCCTCGCCCAGCCCGTCATGCAGGGCAAGCGGGTGCTGATGGTGGGCGACCGCCGGGACGATATGCAGGGCGCTGTGGACTGCGGCCTGGACGCCGCCGCTGTGCTCTACGGCTACGGCAGCAGGGAAGAGGTCGCCCCCTTTGCGCCGGTCTTCATGGCCGCTGACTGCAAAGAGCTGACGGACTGGGCTCTCCGCCCGGTGGACGAGCCTTCCCATTCCTGAAACGAGAGGGACTGAATCTATGAGTCAAAAAAGACAACAACAAAACGAAACCATGACTCCCATGCAGCATCGGGCCGTTCTGGTCTGCATCCTCTGCGTGCTGGCGGTGCTGCTGACCTTCGGCATCACCACCACCCTCCTCAAAAAGGAGGAGCCTGCCCCCTCCGTCTCGGAGCCTGCAGAGGGACCCGCTGCCCCCGGCGAAGACCTGTCGGGCCACTACCAGATCGACAACGCCTCCACCGCTCTGCTGACGGAGACCGCCGACGCCGGCACGGACTATCTGAACGACACCCTTTTTCTGGGCGATTCCAACACCGTCCGCCTCTATAACAACGGCCTCATCTCCCTGCAGCAGTTCTGCGCCAAAGAGGGCATCGGCACCCAGGTAGCGCTCAACGAGGGCATCGTTACCTTTAAGAAGGACTCCAACCACTACACCATCCCTCAGGCGGTGGCCATGATGAAGCCCCGCCGTGTGGTCATGACCTTCGGCACCAACGACACCGGGATGGAAGTCTCGGACTTCATCGCCCACTACACGGCCCTCATCCAGGCCATCCAGCAGAGCTACCCCTACACCGACATCATCGTCAACACGGTGCCGCCGGTCCCGGCTGACCACTCCAACTACCCCCACATGGACCAGGCCAAAATCGACGACTTCAACATGGCCCTTCTGGACATGTGCGAGCAGCTGGGCGTCCGCTTCCTCAACTCCGCCGAGGCCCTCAAGGGCAGCGACGGCTACGGCATCGCGGACTACTACACCAGCGGCGACATCCACCTCAAGAGCGCCGGCCTCAAGGCAGTGCTGAACTATCTCCGCACCCACGCTCTGCAGACCGAGGACCGCCGCCCCGACACCAACAACATCCCCACCCGCACCATGGAGTATGTCTCCAACCCCAGCTCCGCCGTGGCCGCTCCCAGCTCGGAGGCTGTCAGCTCCAGCGAGAGTCAGGCCGAGAGCGCCAGCAGCTCGGAGAGCTCTTCCAGCGAGAGCACCAGTGAGGACAAAAAGTACGAAGCCCGCTACCGTGTGGACAAGAACGGCGGCGGCACTCTGAGCGTCGGCAATGACACCGGCAACAGCTCTGTGACCTACACCGTCACCGACCCCGACAAATCCATCACCGTGACCGCTGTCCCGGCGGAGGGCCACGTCTTCGTCAAGTGGAGCGACGGCCTCACCAGCAAGACCCGCACCGACACCGACTTCAAGCAGAATCTGGACGTCACGGCAGTCTTCGGCACGGCCTCCGTCCACATCACCAGCGAGGGCAAGGGCGCTGTGGGCAGCTCCTACACCTTCAAGGCCGCCTTGAGCGGCAAGTACGCCAAGACCGAGAACCTGCGCTGGTACGCCAACGGTCAGGAGGTCACGCAGGCCGCCGGCAAGTCCAGCATCACTGTGGTGGTGGACAGCTCCATGGTCAACGCTTCTTATAAGATCCACGCCGTCGTCACCTACAACGACTGCAAGGTGAGCAGCAACACCCTGACCATCACCATCGGCAGCGGTGTGACCAGCGAGTCCGGCTCCACCAGCAGTTCGTCCTCGTCCCATGCCGGTTCTTCCGGCAGTACATCCTCTTCGTCTTCCTCTGCAAGTTCGGGCAGCTCTTCGAGCAGCACCAGCAGTTCGTCGTCGGCATCGTCCGGTACGGCGTCCGGCAGCTCCAAGGCAGAGCCGGAGTCCGAAAGCAAGCCCGAGTCCAAGTCGGAAGCTGCTTCGGAGCCCAAAGCGGAGTCGGAGTCCGAGAGCAAGTCCGAAGCCTCTGCCGGCAAGGAAGCCGAAGGCAAGGCAGAATGACGCCCCGCACCTTCCTCTGCGCAGCCGCATAGGCTGAGCCGAGAGGAGGCGAGCGGATGTTCCGTGAAGAAATGCGAGTCCTCGGCCTGCCCGGCGCAGAAGATGTGACCGACGGCAGCGTGGACTACTACGACATGGATTGGGAAAACGTCGAGAACGGCGTGACGGAGGAGCAGATGGCAAAGTGCATCGCAAAAGCGTGCGCCTGCACGCCGCGCTGTAAGTGCAGCGGGAATTTGCCGGACCAGTCCGACGACGAAGCCTATGAAATGACGTTGGAAGGATAAAAAATACGAGAAGCCAGCTCTGCCGGGCGGGGCTGGCTTCTCGCTGTTCTCAAACCGCACCGCAGCCGCGCCCGCTCAAGGCGGCAGGCGGCTCGAAACATGATAGAGAAGGGAAAGAAACATGGCAAAATATTATTGCATCCTCTTCGATGCAGACAATACGCTTCTGGACTTTGACGCCGCCGAGAACAAGGCGCTGGCTGAGACGCTGGTGGAATACGGCATCGAGCCGGACGCCGAGACGGTGCAGACCTACCGGGACATCAACTCGGAGCTCTGGCGTCAGCTGGAAAAGGGCCAGATACGCCGCGAAAAGCTGATGGGGGAACGCTTCACCCGCTTCCTCAAGGCCATCAACGCAGCCGGTGACGGCGTGGAGATGAACCGCTGCTACCTCGACCACCTGTCCTCCCACCCCGACCTGATGACCCCCAATGTGCCGGACGTCCTCGGGGAGCTTTCCGAGGTGGCGACGCTGGCCATCGTGACCAACGGCTTCGAGAAGGTGCAGAGCCGCCGGGTGGCAGAATCCGGCATCGGGGCCTACCTTGAGGACGTCTTCGTCTCCGAGAAGCTGGACAGCGAGAAACCCAGCCGCCGCATCTTCGACTCCGCCCTCCGCGCTCTGGGCGTGGAGAACCGGGAGCACGTCCTGGTGGTGGGCGACAGCCTCACCAGCGACATTCAGGGCGGCGTGAACGCGGGCCTCGACACCTGCTGGTTCAACCCCGGCCACGCCGAGAACCCGGGCAAGGTGAGCCCCACCTACGAGATTGCCTCGCTGGAAGAGCTCTACCCGCTGGTGATGGAGCCGGAAGAGCTGGCGAACCTCGGCCTCAAGCACCGCCGTCATCAGCTGTAACGGCGGGAATGTCCCTATCCACCCTACTGGAAAAGAACACGGAAGAACGATATGCTGATTCATTTGGAAAAACTCGGAAAGAGCTTTGGCGAGAAAGTCGTCCTGCACGACGTGAGCGCCAGCGTGGAAAAAGAAGACCGCATCGGCATCGTGGGCCAGAACGGCGCAGGCAAGACGACCCTGCTCAAGATCCTGACCGGCGTCTACACCGACTATGACGGCGAGTTCAGCGTGACCCACGGCGTGACGCTGGGCTATCTGGAGCAGAACGCAAAGCTCGATGTCACGCTGGATATTTATGGGGAGATGCGCTCTTCCTTCGCCCCTGTGCTGGACGCCATGGCCCAGATGCAGATCTTGGAAAAGAAGATGGCGGCCTCTCCCGACGATGCCGCCCTTCTCGAAAAGCACGACGAACTGCAGAACATCATCGACGCCGCCGACGGCTACAACATGGACGTCAACATCAAGAAGGTGCTGTCCGGCATGGGCTTTGCGCAGGATACCTGGAGCAAGAACGTGGGCGTCCTCTCCGGCGGTGAGCTGACCCGTCTCCGTCTGGCCAAGCTCCTCCTCGAGAAGCCGGACGTCCTCATTCTGGACGAGCCCACCAACCATCTGGACTTCGCCACCATGGAGTGGCTGGAAAACTACCTCAAGGGCTACTCCGGTGCCGTTCTGGTGGTCAGCCACGACCGCTATTTCCTCGACAACGTCTGTACCAAGATCTGGGAAGTCTCGTTCCAGACCATGACCACCTACAAGGGCAACTTCTCGGCCTATCTGCCCCAGAAGGAAGCCGCCGACGCCCTGCGACAGAAGCAGCACGACGCCGACGTGGCGCTGGCCGAAAAATTACAGGACTACATCGACCGCAACCTCGTCCGCGCCTCCACTACCAAGATGGCCCAGAGCCGCCGCAGGCAGCTGGAAAAGCTGGAGATCACCGAGGCCCCTCAGGACGAGACCAACCAGCTCAAGTTCCGCTTCGAATACGACGTGGAGCCGTGGAATGAGCTGGTGCTGCTCAAGAACCTGACCATCAAGATCGGCGACCGCACCCTGCTGGAGCCCTTCACCTATACGGTCTGCCGCGGCCAGCGGCTCATCATCGCCGGCCCCAACGGCGCAGGCAAATCCACCCTGATGCAGGTGCTGGACGGCAAGCGCCGCCCCTCCGGCGGCATGGTCCGCCTTGGCACCGGCGCACGGCCCAGCATCTTTGCCCAGCAGCAGAACCGCATCGGCGCGGGCCGCGTCATCGACGTCATCTGGAACAAGTACCCCCGGATGACCGAGCTGGAAGTCCGCAGCCATCTGGCAAAGCTGGGCTTCCGGGGCGAGACGGTCTTCAAGCCCTGCGAGGCCCTGTCCGGCGGCGAGCTGGCCCGACTGCGCTTTGCAGAGATCGTGCTGGAACGCCCGAACCTGCTGTTCCTGGACGAGCCTACCAACCATCTGGACATCTACACCCGCGAGAACCTGACCGAGGCGCTGATGGCCTACACTGGCACGCTGCTCCTCGTCACCCATGACCGCCACCTGATGAACAGTCTGGCCTGCCCCATCCTCTACCTCGAGGACGGCAAGGCGGTCATCTACCCCAGCTATGACGCCCTGATGGGCCGCGCCGCTCCCGCCCCCGTGGCCGAGAAGAGCAGCGAACCCGCCAAGGCGGGCTACGGCAAAGAGCAGCGCCGCCGCCGGGCCGAGCTGCGCGCCAAGATCAAAGCCTGCGAGGACGAGATGGAAGCCTGCGGCGCCCGCGAAGTGGAGCTGGAAAACGAGATAAACTCGCCGGAGGTCTACAACGACCCCCAGCTTTTGCGGGAAAAGAGCGACGAGCTCAGCGATCTGCGCTTCCATCAGGACGAGCTTTTCGCCGCATGGGAGGCCGCCGTCGAGGAGCAGGAGCAGTACGAGCAGACCGCCGGCGGCGAAGAATGACCGATGCAGCAAAGGGGGAGAGCCGATGGCAAACCGAAATCATGACCCGAAGAAAACACACGAGATCGCACTTTCCGGCCTGCTGTTCGCGCTGGCGATGGCGCTTTCCTTCATCGAAGGCACACTGGTCATCCCGGGCCTTGCGCCGGGCATGAAGCTGGGCCTTGCGAACATCGTGGTGATGTATGCACTGTTCTTCATGGGGGCGCGGCAGGCGCTCTATCTCGACCTGCTCAAGGCGCTGTTCGTCTTTCTCGTCTCCGGCTGGACGGCAGGCTTCCTCTCGCTCTGCGGCGGACTGCTGTCCCTGCTGGTGATGTGGGTGCTCTACTATAAGCTCCCGTTCCGGCCCACATGGTTCATCCTGTCGGTCTGCGGCGCACTGTCCCACAACATCGGCCAGCTGCTTGGCGCGGGGCTCATCCTGTCCTCGGCCATGTCGCTGTACTATGCGCCGGTGATGCTGGTGCTGGGCCTCGTCATGGGCGCCCTCACGTCGCTGACCCTCCGGGCCATCCTGCCCGCACTGGGCAGACTGGGCTATAACACCCGGGAAAAGCGCTGAACAGTTGCATCTGCAAACATTTTTCGCTATAATAAAATGATAGATTTGATATGACCCTACAAAAAAGCCGCCCTTATGGATGACTCGCATCCGAGGGACGGCTGGGAGGTTTTGTACTATGTCTGAAAAAGTTACGGTCAAGGTGGAGCGGAGCGTCCTCCACCTTCCGGCCATCGCCCTGCGCGGGCTGGTGGTCTTCCCCAACAATCTGCTCCACTTCGAGGTGGGCCGCGAGAAGAGCATCGCCGCCGTGGAGTGGGCCGTCAGCAACAACTCTGACGTCTTCCTCGTGGCACAGAAAGAGATGAAGGTCGAGGACCCCAAGGCCGCCGACCTCTATACTTACGGCGTCGTGGCCGAGGTCAAGCAGGTGATGCGGGTGTCGGACGACCTCGTCCGCATCCTGGTCGAAGGCAAATACCGCGCCAGACTCTCCGAGATGGAGGACGACGGCAGCTTCCTGCTGGCCACCGTCCGCCCGGCCCCGGTCAAGATGGCGAAGCCCGAGGAACTGCCGGAGGCGGATGTCCTCGTCCGCAACGTCAAAAAGAGCTTTGACGACCTGCTGGCGCTGAACCCCCACATCGGCAAGGACGTGGTGTTTGCCATCACCACCAGCACCGACGCCGCTTTCCTGTCCGAGTACATCCCGGCCAACCTCCTGTTCCGCTTCGAGGATAAGCAGGCCATTCTGGACGAAGGCACCCTGATGGGCCGTCTGCATCTGCTCATCGAGAAGATGCACCGGGAGCGCCGGATGCTCGAGATCGATAAGGAGATCGCCCAGAAGGTAGACGAGGCGATGGACAAGAACCAGCGCGACTACTACCTCCACGAGCAGCTCCACATGATCAGCGAGGAGCTGGGCGAGGACGACGATACCACCGCCGAGGCTGAGGAGTACCGCCGGAAGATCACGGCTCTCCATCTGGACGAGGACCGGGAAAAGAAGCTTCTCAAAGAGGTGGACCGCCTCTCCAAAATGCAGAGCAGCAATCAGGAAGGCACGGTCATCCGCACCTATCTGGACACCTGCCTCGACCTGCCCTGGAACACCTTCACCGAGGACGATCTGGACATCGCCAAGGCCCAGCGGGTGCTGGACCGGGACCATTACGGCCTGAAGAAGGTCAAGGACCGCATCCTCGAGGTGCTGGCCGTCCGCAAGCTGGCCCCCGACGTGAAGGGCCAGATCATCTGCCTCGTCGGCCCTCCGGGTGTCGGCAAGACCAGCATCGCCCGCTCCATCGCCGAGAGCCTGAACCGCAAGTATGTCCGCATCAGCCTCGGCGGCGTGCGGGATGAGGCCGAGATCCGCGGCCACCGCCGCACCTACATCGGCGCGATGCCCGGCAAGATCATCAACGCCATGATCTCTGCCAAGAGTTCGAACCCCCTGATGCTTCTGGACGAGATCGACAAGCTGGCAGGCGACTTCCGGGGCGACCCGGCGGCCGCTCTGCTGGAAGCCCTCGACCCCGAGCAGAACAGCACCTTCAACGACCATTTCATCGATATGCCGTTTGATTTGAGCCATGTGCTCTTCATCACCACGGCCAACGACCTCAGCGCCATCCCCGGCCCGCTGCGCGACCGCATGGACGTCATCGAGCTGCCCAGCTACACCCGGGTGGAAAAGTACAACATCGCCCGGAAGCATCTGGTCCCCAAGCAGCTGGATGCCTGCGGCCTGACCGGCAAGGTCACCTTCTCCCAGAGCGCCCTCTACGGCATCATCGACGGCTACACCCGCGAGGCCGGCGTCCGCAATCTGGAGCGCACCATCACCAGCGTCCTGCGCAAGTGCGCCCGGAAGATCGCTTCCGGCGAGGCGGAGAATGTCTCCGTCACCGGCACCAGCCTCGAAAAGCTGCTGGGACCCCGCATGGTCAAGCCCGAGTTCCTCAACCGCACCAACGCCATCGGCATCGCCAACGGTCTGGCATGGACCAGCATCGGCGGCGAGACCCTGCCCATCGAGGTGCAGGTCATCGACAACGGCAGCGGCAAGATCACCGTCACCGGTTCTCTGGGCGACGTGATGAAGGAGAGCGCCCAGCTGGCCATCACCTATGCCCGCGTCCATGCCGCAGAGTACGGCATCGACTCCGAGCGCCTCAAGAAGTGCGACCTGCACATCCACGCCCCGGAGGGCGCAGTCCCCAAAGACGGCCCCTCTGCCGGCGTTACCCTGACCACGGCCCTCATCTCCTGCCTGTCCGGCATCCCGGTGCGGGGTGATGTGGCCATGACCGGCGAGATCACCCTCCACGGCAATGTGCTGCCCATCGGCGGTCTCCGCGAGAAGAGCATGGCCGCTTACCGCGAGGGGATGAAGACCGTCCTCATCCCGAAGGACAACCTGTCCGATCTGTACGAGGTGGACGACGAGGTCAAGAAGAACATCGAGTTCCTGCCCATGTCCAACCTGTCGCAGGTCCTCGCCGCAGCCCTCCTCAAGCCCAAGACGGTGTCTGCGGGCCACCCCCGCACCAGGAAGGTAAAGCCCGCTGAGGCTGCGGCCCTGCCGCAGACCGCTGAAAAGCCGCAGCCGGGCGCAGTCTGCTGAGACGAAAGGAGCGAAGCTATGAACTATAACAAAGCGGATTTCATTGCAAGCTACGGCATTTCCAGCCAGCTGCCCGAGAGCGACCGCCCGGAGCTGAGCTTCTCCGGCCGCTCCAACGTGGGCAAATCCAGCCTCATCAATAAGCTCTGCAACCGCAAGAATCTCGCCCGCGTGTCCAGCACGCCGGGCAAGACGGCTACCATCAACTTCTACGCGGTGGATGACTGCTACTTCGTAGACCTGCCCGGCTACGGCTATGCCAAGGTGAGCAACGCCGACCGTGAGCGCTGGGACGACCTCATCAACAGCTACTTCGAGGCCCAGCGCCACCACACCCTGCTGGTCCAGCTCATCGACTGCCGTCACGCCCCCAGCGCCGACGACATCCAGATGCTGCATTATCTCCACTACCACAACATCCCCTTCGTCGTGGCCCTGACCAAGGCCGACAAGCTCAAGAAGAGCCAGCTGGCCCAGACGCAGGAGGAGTTCGAAAAGCTCTGCCTGCCCTACGGCTGCCAGAAGGTGGTGCTGACCAGCGGCGAGAGCGGCTACGGCATCCCGGAGCTGCAGGCTGTGCTGAACGCAGCCGTCGCCGCCGAGTACGAGGCAAACGCAGAGGACGCGGAGTAACGCAATGGCTTACAACGAATTTGCTTATTTTTACGATGAGTTCAACGGCGAGGCCGACTATGAGGCCCTGTATGCCCACATCAAAAAAGAGCTGGAAGCCCACGGTATCCATGACGGCATCCTCGCAGACCTGGGCTGCGGGACAGGAGAGCTGACCCTGATGCTCACGCAGGCGGGCTACGATATGATCGGCATCGACCAGTCGGAGGAGATGCTCTGCGTCGTCCGGGACAAGGCTGAGCAGCTTGGCCTTTCCGGCGGCCTGCTTCTTTTGCGGCAGGACCTGCTCAAGCTGGACCTCTACGGCACCATCCGGGGTGCGGTGTCCACCTTCGACACCTTCAACCACATCCCGGACCTGGACAAAGCCATCGCCAACGCCGGTTTCTTTATGGAAAAAGGCGGTGTGCTCCTGTTCGATATGAACACGCCCTATAAGCACCAGAACGTGCTGGGCGAAAACGTCTTTACGTTTGAAGAAGAGGACGCCTCCTGCGTCTGGCGCAACCATTACAGCGCCGCCGACCGCCGGGTGGAGATCAGCGTGGACATCGACTACCGCGAGACGGGGGAGCACTTCCACGAGCAGTTCTACGAGTACACCTACGACCTCGACACCATCCGCGCCGCTCTGGAAAAGCACGGCTTTGCGCTGGAAAGTGTCTGCGACGGCGAGAGCTTTGGCCCTCTGACCGACGAGAGCGAGCGCTATTTCTTCTGCGCAGTCAAACAGTATACCCAACTGGAGGAACAATAATATGTCGAATCTTATCCGCGGCATTTCTGAAAACGGCGGTGTCGTGTTCTGCGGCGTGGACTCCACCGAGATCGTCCGCACGGCAGAAAAGCTGCATACCACCAGCGCCACCTGCAGCGCAGCCCTTGGCCGTCTGCTCACCGGTGTCTCCCTGATGGGCGCGATGCTCAAGGATGATGGCGACTCCATCACCCTGCGCGTGTCCGGCGGCGGCCCGGCTGGCGTCGTCATCGCCTGCACCGACGCACACGGCAACGTCAAAGGCTGCATCGACCACCCGCTGGTCGAGCTTCCCGCAAAGGAGAACGGACATCTGGACGTGGGCGGCGCAGTCGGCAAAGACGGCGTTCTGACCGTCATCCGGGACAACAAGCTCCAGAAGGAGCCGACGGTGGGTCAGGTGCCGCTGGTGTCCGGTGAGATCGCCGAGGACATCACCAGCTACTACGCCTACAGCGAGCAGATCCCCACCGTATGTGCGCTGGGCGTTCTGGTGGACAAGGACCTGTCCATCGCCTGCGCCGGCGGCTATCTGCTGCAGCTCCTGCCGGGCGCGACCGATGCCGAGATCACCCGTCTGGAGCAGAACATCGCCGCCATGCCTTCCGTCACCGAGATGCTCCGGGCAGGGAAGACCCCGCAGGATATGATGGAGCTGGCAATGGCGGGCTTCGACCCGCAGGTCCTTGATACCCGCGAGGTGAAGTATCAGTGCGACTGCAGCAAGGAGCGCACGAAGGATATGCTCCTCAGCCTTGGCCGCAAAGAGCTGGTAAAGCTCCGGGACGAAGACCCGAAGTGTGAGGTGGTCTGCCACTTCTGTCACACGAAGTATGAGTTCGACTTGAACGAGCTTCTGGCCGAGATGACCCCGGAAGAGAAGTAACAAAAATCCATAATCATAAATCGCCGCATGGCCGGAGCAGATGTGCTCAGGGCTGTGTGGCGTTTTCATTTGCAGATGTCGGCGGTGATGGTGTAGACGACCCGGTAGTGGAGGGCGTTTTCTTCGACGGAGACGTCCTCTTTGCGGGCCAGAAGCTCAAAATCAGGCCAATTCTGCTGTAAAGCTTGTTTACTTTGCAGTCTTGCAAGGGCCAGAGCCTGCTCTTCGGTCCGCTCCAAATCGGTGGGGGCTTTTTGATAATATGTCGTTTCTTCGATAAAAGCGGGAACGGGAAGCCCGAAGACTTCTGGCTGGTAGTGTCGGACGACGGCTTCGGCCTCTGCCTCGCCTGGAGCAGGATGCAGGGAGGGCAGAGCGACAGCATGACCGTCCCAGAACAGCGTCCGATGCACGGTCTGCTGCCCTGTGAGCTGCTCGATGGGCAGCAGGAGAGCAATATCCTGCTCGTTTTCCCACTCGAACTGCGCCCGGACGCTGCCCGCCGCAGGCTGAAAGATGAGCGTTCCGTCCCGTTCGGCGCGGGCTGTCCCGATGAGGCCCTGACCGGCTTCTACGGCCTGGCCGGGGACGACGAGCATCGTCCCGCTGACGAGGTTGGTGCGAACGACCGTGCCGGACACCCTGGCCCGGAGGCCGTGGAGCGTCCCGGCCGCGATGTCCGGCACCGGTTTCGCCGCAGCCGCCTCCGCCACCAGCTTTCCCTTCATAAAGTTGAGGCTGGCCCAGGAAAATTCACCGCTCTGGAGCAGGGCGTATTCTCCGGCGGCGAGCTTTTCCTGTGTGACGGCATTTCCCGGGAAAAGCCCTGCCTCCCACAGGACGACGGCGGCCCGCGCCTGCTGGCCGGGTGTCAGGCCCACCGGTTCGACGAACCAGACAAAGCCCTGCAGCCAGAGCAGCAGAGGGAGAAAGACAAGGCATCCGGCCCAGAGCCCCCGCCGCCGGAGAAGGGGACGGATGCAAAAGAAAAGACCCTGCCGTTTTTGGATGCGCAGCCGCACCCGCCGTCTGCGGGCCAGAGCGGCCAGTTTCCGATAATGCCATGCGGCGCACCGGGCCGAGAACCCGCCGGGCCGGGGAACGATGTCGGAGAGGTGCAGCCCGCCTGCGGCCGCAGCAGTCAGCAGACCTTCGGCATCGCCGTTCTGCGCCGCAAAGGTGATGCCCGCCCAGAGCTGAATCCATTCCATGGTAGAAAGCTCCTATTCCTTTGAAAAATCGGTCCGCAAGATCTGCCCCCGCAGGGTGAGCCTCCGGGCGGAGAGTGTCTCTATCTTCAAATCGTCGCCGTAGACCGTCAGAGTGCCGCGCCCCAGCTCGAGGCAGAGCTTGCCTTCTTCGTAGGAGCGGATGCGCCGGAACTGCTCGATCTCCATCCTTCTGCCGCTCAGGTAGACCGAAGCCCGTCCGTAGAAGTCCCCGGGCGGCTGACGGAACATCCGCCGGAACCAGCCGCGCAGGGAATGTGTTTGCTTTCGTTTCCTTCCCACGCTGCTCCCTCCCGCCATGCAAACCGCTGCCAATTACCACATATATATGGAAATGGAGGGTGCGCGTATGATTCAGAAAGAGAAAATCCGGAGCGCGGGGTATTTTTTGATGGCGCTGACCGCGGGTCTGCTGCCGTTTGCCGCGCCGGATGCCTGCGCACAGGCCCTGCGGGAGGGGCTGGCGCTCTGCGGCGGTCCGCTGCTGCTCTCGCTGTTCCCGTTCCTCATCGTGTCCACACTGCTCATCCAATGCCCGGCGGCGGATGTGCTGGGGCTGCCCTTCTGCCCGGCGGCAAGGCTCATCGGGGTCCGCGCCCCGGCGGCTGGGCGGGTGCTGCTCATCGGCTCTCTGGGCGGCTTTGCCCCCGCAGCAAGTGCTGCCGCCGAGGCCGTCCGCTCCGGGCAGCTCACCGCGCGGGAGGCCGATGCGCTCCTCCCGGCCTGTGTCTGTTCCGGCCCGTCCTTTGTGATACTGGCTGTCGGGCAGTCCATGCTGGGCAGTGCAGAGCTGGGCGTCCTGCTGTTCCTTGCACAGGTGGCGGCGGGCTATCTGTCCGCCGCGCTTCTGGCGCGGCTGGGAGGGACGCTTGGGTCAATGGCGCACCCCGCTGTCCCGACCGCTTCGCAGCCTCTCCGGCTGGACGGCATCATCGCGCAGGCGTCCCAGACCTACCTCAAGCTCTGCGGCTTCGTCCTGTTTTTCCGGATGCTGGCCTCAGGAGCGGGGGAAGTGCTGCCCTCCGGTGCAGGCGTTTTCTGTGCGATGCTTTTGGAGGTCTGCTCCGGCTGTGACCTGGCTGCAAAAAGCGGCCGGTTCGCCAGTATGCTGTGCTGCGCGGCGCTGAGCGTGCAGGGGCTTTCTGTTCTGATGCAGGTGCGGACCATCTGCCCGCCCGAGATGACCCTCCGCCCGCTCTACCGCGCCCGGCTGCTCCATCTGCCGCTTTCGCTGCTGGTATTTTATCTTCTCCTTCCTCAGCGGGCGCAGGAGACGTTCAGCACCCTGTGCGGCCGCGTGACCATGATGCGCCGCCTCCCGCCCGACTGTGCGCTGCTGGTGTTTCTCGGCTGCTGCTTTGTGGTCTGTGAGCTGAGCCGCGTCCTTGCAAAGGAGCCGGATCAAACACAGAGGGACAAAGTTGCGAATCAATCTTGACAGCTCCCGGCTTTTATGGTAAAATATCACACGTTGCAGAGATCGCAATGTGCTACTGTGGCTCAGCCGGTAGAGCAGCTCACTCGTAATGAGCAGGTCGTCCGTTCGAATCGGATCAGTAGCTCCAAAAATCCTACAAATCAACGTCAAAATTTGACTGATTTGTAGGATTTTTTCTTATTTGCTCTAAGCCGGGCGAAGAAAACTGCAACAAAAACCGCAACATTGGGTGGCTCAAAATCGAAAATGGAGACTTTTTGGCAAAATTTTCAATGAATTAAGTAATAGATAATTGTTGTGAAATCGATTTGAGAAAAAGGACAGAACGGTGGATGTATGAACTTTCCAGAAGAACAGCTGGGTCGTGTTGGACAAAAATTCTCGGATATAGGGCGAAAAATCGAACATATCAAGACACTTGACTTGGTCAGCTGCGTCGCAGAGGTTGAACAGCTCTGCGGTGAGATTCAAGCCGCAACGGAAGAAATGAGGCATATACTTGCGCAGATGAAGTTCTAACAAACAAAAAAATCCCCCTCTGCACATAGAGTGCAAAGGGGGAGAAACTTCGACTTATGAGCCGATAAGCCAATCACTTTCAGGCTTAGCGATGAGACGAGCGTTGTTGTAAGCCATATCCAGCGTCAAACAGGTGTGCCCTGTGTAAACACCATTACGCGCACCAACTGCGAGCGATAAGTCAACCTTTTTAGGATCGCCCAAGCTAATAGGGAGCAAGAACTGAATGCGTCCGTGATAATACTGAGGCACAGCCGCCTTATAGTTTTCTTTTACGCGAATTTTTGCGTAATCCAATGCGGCCCGGAACAACATGGGGAGATTGCTCATATCCCTATACTGTTCTGGAATACGCTTGCGATTCCTTTCGTCTTCTAAAATGTGGTCGATATTGATACGCATTTCGAGACGGGTGTCAAACATCAAATCCGAAATGCTGTCAAAATAGCTTGCCCGTTCCGGCAAGGGGGAAATCTGACTAAGCTCTGCTGCGGATTCCTTATAAAATCCTCTGAGCTTCCATTTCGCCCGACGTTCAGTGTCGTTTCTGTCAAACAGAACAAAGATTGGTTCAAAGTTCGGTGTGAATAGACCTGTATTGAAGCACATCTCCGTGTCCGTTTCGTATATGTAATTGCGCTCGGGGTTAGCTTTTTGCTGCGCCCGGAGACGATTGAACGTATGGTAGACGTAATTTTCTAAGATGATGTTTTTCCGCGTACCGGGTGTTTCAGCGTAGCTCCAACGTTCCGGACGCGCCATATCGGCCAATTCCTGAACGGAGCTGCTGAAATTTCCAAGATACGCATATTTTCTGAGAGTGGGGACTGAATAATTAGTCATAAAAGGCTCCTTCCTATAAGGAATACGCCATTTTTATTCCCTGAAAGCTTGACATTTAATGAAACCTCTAGTATAATGTCAACAGGAAACGTTGTAGGCCGCTATTCCGCTAATGTTTTAATGCTTACAGTAAATAGGCTAATGCCAGATACAGAGAGACACCGCAACGTGCAAATTGGAACGGTGTCTTTCTCTTTTTAGAGGCTTCAACAAGAATTATACCATATCTTCTTGTTTTTTACAACCCCTAACAAAAAATCCCCCTGCACCAGCCCTTTACGGGTCATGGTACAGGGGGATTATCATTTTACGCTGACTTTGCGCTGACTCAGCCCAGATTCAGCGTATTCTGGGCAGCGGCCTGCTTGGCGGCGACGTGATTGGCGTCGATCTGGGCCTCAATACGGTTTTTGAGGTACTGGGTCGTATTGCCGAAGTTGCTATTGATGTAGTCCTGCGCGTCGCTGCTCATGCTTTTCAGCGCGGCGGACACGGCCTTCATAAGTGCTTCCTTCTGTTCGGCCTCCTTGAAGGTCCCGGCGGTCTTCAAATCGTTGACGTAGGTCTGGTTCATTGCGGCCACGGCATCGGACACCGCACTTCCAATTTCCCGGACGAGGCGCTGCACCTTGATGTCGTTGGTCTTTGCCGCGATGAACTCGATGAACACAGCAATGCCTTTCTAGATGCAGGCGGTCACGATGGGGACGCAGACCAGCAGGGCGACGTACAGCAGACTTCTCGTAAACTCATTCATGTTCGGTTGCTCCTTTCATTCAGTGGACCTGATTCTTCAGGCTGTTCATCCGCTTGTCGCCTTCGATGGCGGCAGCGGTGAAGCTGTTGTTCTTCCACCATGCGGCCAGCGCAGCACCGACGGTGAAGCCGGTGGAGATCATCTGCTCGAGCTGAGCGTTGTCGATGGGCAGCAAAGGCTTGCCCGCTGCGCTGAGCAGCTGATTTGCAAGGGCGAGGCCCAGCGCTGCGGTACGGATCAGAGTGCCAGCGGAGATCTTCTTTTTCATGTCAGTCCTTGCCTTTCTCGGGCGTCTCGGCCCGCTGCTTGAGGATGTCGATGGCC
>ENA-OWXQ01000297-OWXQ01000297.1-human-gut-metagenome-genome-assembly--contig:-NODE-297-length-27074-cov-11.776_pt1 | contig 27074 bp, 26 predicted proteins | sample MGYA00249246_ERZ652059 | MGnify/ENA primary metagenome ERZ652059 (study PRJEB26925, sample SAMN05827064) | human gut metagenome | biome: ENVO:2100002; feature: ENVO:00000062; material: ENVO:00002003...
GTACGGGCGGTGGTGTGGAAGGACGGCGGGGCCTAGCCCCGCCTCCTATCCGATTATGAGGGAAAGACAAGCCCCGACATCAGAGAAAGGCTGTTTCGGCCGTCAATGACGCAGCCACTTCCTCTGCCGTCGTGGTGAGAAGCCGGAGATCGGTTTTCTCGGCGGTCACAACGGTGAGAAGCGTCTTTTCCGTGAGTTCCTCAGAAAACACCGCTGCCTTTCGTCCGTCATGCGTTTTGACGGCGAGTTCCTCTTCGTCGGTGACAAAAACCCCGGGAAGCTTCACCGCGCACTCGTTCATGCCCCAGGCTTCATAAAAAGCGCGTACCGGGTTATCCCGTACCTTTTCAAAACGCCGCTCGCCGTAAAGCCGTTTGTAAAGCGTTGCCACGGGTCTGTCTGCATCAATCACTTCAAGGTCAATCGCCGCGGGGGTGTCGGCCACCGCCACGCCCACCAGAGTCTTTGTGTGCGAGATCGTGGCGTAAAGGGGCATTCTGACGCCGCTATCCCGGGCAACGATCAAGGGGGAAAAGGGCGGACGCTCTTTAAGAACCGCCTCGCGGCCGAAAAAGCGCATCAGAAGGACTCTCATCATCAGCCGCACCCAAAGGTAGTCAGCACGGCGCTTGACGCTTGCAAAGGACGCGGCGCGCGCCAAAGCCGGCTCCGTGAGCCACCCGCGCGTGAGGTTTTCAGGCGGCAGCTCCGCAATCCGGGGCATCGTGAGAACGTAACAGGCAGGGGCGGATGTAGTCATGGTTCAAAATAAAAGCGGGCATCGGATAAGCGGGATTTTAGACGCAGGCCTCACGCACGTGCGCAACACGGGCCTGCCGGAAAGTCCGGCTTTCGTGCGGAAAAAAAGCCAATGCGCAACGACCTTTCCGGGATTGCCTGACCAGCCAAAAACTAAAGCCTGCCTTCGGTTTTTCTATGATCAGAACTTTCAGACTGCTCTGACGCCGTCTCAAAGCCCCGCCTCGTCTACAATGCCGCTCAAACATGCGTCAGAACTAGGCCGGGCGGCGTAGATAATTACGAGTATCCAATAACTTTTCTCTGACATATAGTTTTAAAGCTATAAAAGACCGTTGTAATACGTCCTGCGGACAATCCTTATCAGAGGAGAGGCATCGCAAGCGTCCTGAAAGCGCTTCCTGAGGCCCGAAACCACATGATCCCCAGAAAATTACTTTACGGCGTCTGGAACGGCGTCCGGTATGACAATACCCACGGCGGCGACGCGGCTCCGGCCGACCTGCCGCTCTCAGCGCTCACGAACTTTAATCCGGGCAATCCCATTGACGCCTTAGTCGGAAGCGCGGGCTTTCTTGTTTTTGACGACAAGGTGCCGTTGGCCGGAATACTTCTGAAGTACTACCGTACGGCGCGTCAGAATTCCTGCGGGCGCTGCACGCCCTGCCGCACGGGGTCGATTCTCATTGAACTCGCGCTTGAAGATACCGTCAACGGCCGCGGCGACCGCGTGGACTGGGCCCATATTTTGGATTCGGCCGAGCAGATGTATCAGACAAGCCTCTGCGGGATCGGCCTCACAACACCCGTGGCGATCATCGGAGCCTTAAGGCACTTTAAGGGGCGGCTCCTTGACAACCCCTGCGAACTGATGGGCGACATGTACACGACGGTCACCGCCAAATGTATTGAAGCCTGCCCCGCGCACGTCAACATTCCGCGCTACATCGACTATGTCCGTGACGGCAACACCGATCTTGCGGCAGGCGTCCTTTTGCATCACTATCCGCTTGTAGCGACCTGCGGGCGCGTGTGCGTGCGTCCCTGCGAAGGTGCCTGCCGGCGCAACTACGTCGATACCGCGGTTGCCATCCGCGACATCAAGCGCTTTGTGTCGGATAACGCCGGCGCGTCGGTCGCTGAAATGTTTGAGGGCGCCAAGCCGCAGCTTGACGCCACCAAAGCCAAAGTGGCGGTCGTGGGTGCCGGGCCCGCGGGGCTTAACTGCGCCTACCATCTTCTGATGAAGGGCTACCCCGTTGACGTCTTTGACAAAGACGAGCAGGCGGGCGGCATGGCGCTTCGCGGGATTCCGCCCTACCGCCTCCCCAAGGGGGTGCTGCAGAGCGAAACGGACGCCGTGAAAAAGCTCGGCGGCGTTTTCCATTACGGCGAACGGCTCGGCCGGGACATCACCGTTAACGGCCTTTTTGACGCGGGCTACGCCGCGGTCTTTCTCGGAATCGGCTGCGCGCAGGGCGCCTACCTGGGGCTTGCGGACGAAGACAGGACGCTTGAAGGCTACCGCAACGGCATTGATTTTCTGCTGCAGTGCGAAAAGGGTGTTGCCAAAAACGCGCCCCCGGTCTTTGAGGGGGACGTCGTGATCGTGGGCTGCGGGAACGTCGCGATGGACTGCTGCCGCACGGCCCGGCGAACCGCAACCGGCAAGGTCCACGTCGTTTACCGCCGCACGATCAAAGAGGCAAGCGCCGACATGGAAGAAATTGAGGCCGCTGAAGCCGAAGGGGTTGAATTTCACTTCCTCACCAACCCCGTGGCGATCGTGAGCGAAGACGGCAAAGTCACCGGCGTTAAGGTGACCCGCATGGAACTCACTGAAAAAGACGCCCGCGGCAGACGGGGCGTGAGACCCGTCGAAGGCAGTGAATTTGTGATTCCCTGCTCAACACTTATTGCCGCGATCGGCCAAAAGATGGAAAAAGATGTTTTGACCGACGCCGACGGCGTGCTCCTGGACCGCCGCGGCAACATCGCGGTCACCGAAGCCCTCGCAACCTCCCGCCCCGGCGTTTTTGCGGGCGGAGACTGTGCCACGGGGCCCACAACGCTTATTGACGGCCTGGCTCACGGGCAGCGCGCCGCCGACAGTATCGATGAATACCTCTCCCGCGGCTCCGTGGGCTTTGTGCCGCGCGCCCGCATGGGCCGCATCATCCGCGACTGCCGCCTGCTTGAAGACGGCGCACCGCGCCTGCCGCAGCCCAAACTCACCCGTAACCCGTGTCCGCACATTCCGATTGCCGAACGCGAAAAGAATTTCCGCGAGGTCGATCTCACGATGAGCCCGGCCGAGGCGCGCAACGAGTCGCTGCGCTGCATGCGCTGCTACCGGCTTTTTGCCGTTGTCACACCGCGCCCGATTCCGGGTAACGACATGGTCCGGGGCGCCGACATCACACGCACGGGGGTTTAAAAAATGAAAGCATTCATCAACGGGCGTGAATTTACCTTCACCGAAGGCGAAACGATTCTGAAGGCCGCCAAGCGCCTCGGGATTTTCATTCCGACGCTCTGCGCCTATCTGCCCCTGGAACATACCCCGGGCACCTGCCGTCTCTGCCTTGTGGAAACCGAGGTCGACGGCAAAAAGCAGATCGTCACAAGCTGCACAACGCCCTTAAAGGACGGCATGCGCATCGAAACCCGTACGCCGAAAGTCCGTGAAATGCAGCGCATGCAGATGGCCTGGGTTTTTGCCGACCACAACCAGGACTGCGCGAGCTGCGCGCGTCACGGTAACTGTGAGCTCCAGGACCTCGCGCTTTACGTGGGTCTGCAGCATAACGGCTGCAACGGGCGCTTTACCGCCAAGCGCCCCGCCGACTGGAGCGCCAACGGTCTCATCCGCGACGCGGACAAATGCATCCGCTGCGCGCGCTGCGTGGAAGTCTGCCGTACGATTCAGGGCGACAAGGTCTCGGCCTTAACGATTAACGACATCGGCACGATGTGCGGCGTAGGGATCACCGGCGCCGAGCGCTGGGCCGACAGCCCCACGTGCGTGCAGTGCGGACAGTGTGCGCTCGTGTGCCCGACGGGCGCCCTGGGCGAAAAAGACGAAACCGAGCAGGCGATTGACTGGCTTGCCGATCCCGAAATCAAGACGATCGTGGCGTTTGCCCCGGCGGTGCGCGTCACGCTCGGGGAAAACTTCGGTGTCGAGTCCGGCGTCAATCTTGAGGGCAAAATCATCACGGCCTTAAAGATGATGGGCGCGGACTACGTCTGCGACATCAACTGGGGGGCCGACGTCACCATCATGGAAGAGGGGAGCGAACTGCTGGAGCGCCTCACGAAGAAAGGTACTTTGCCCATGATGACAAGCTGCTGCCCGGGCTGGGTGAACTTCGTGGAAAAGATTCATCCGGAGATGATCCCCAATCTCTCGACAACACGCTCGCCTCAGGGCATTTTCGGGTCGTTGGCGAAAACCTGGTTTGCCAAAGAGCACGGCATTGACCCCAAGAAGCTGCGTTTCATCTCCATCATGCCCTGTACGGCCAAAAAGGATGAAATCAAGCGTCCGCAGCTCATGAAGGGCTATGAGCAGGACACGGACCTCGTTTTGACGGTGCGTGAATTCACGCGTCTTCTGCAGCGCCAGGGCATCAACCTCGCCAAACTCGAGGAAAGCACCTTTGATTCGCCCTTTATGAGTGAAAACACCGGCGCGGGCGTCATTTTCGGCGCGACCGGCGGCGTGATGGAAGCGGCATTGAGAACCGTTTACTTTAAGGCGACCGGCCGGGAATTGGGCCCCGTTGACTACGAACCCGCGCGCGGCATGGCCTGGATTAAGAGTGCGGAAATCGACCTCGAGAAACTCGGCAAAGTCAAAATTGCCGTGGTCCACGGGCTAGCGAACGCCGAAAAAGTGTGCGCCGACATCACCGCGGGCAAATGCGCCTTTGACTTCATTGAAGTCATGGCGTGCCCCGGCGGCTGCATCGGCGGGGGCGGCAACATGCGCGTCAAGAATAACTACATGAATCTCGCGGAAAAACGCATCGCCGGAATTTATGCGGTGGATAAGACGCGCCAGATCCGCCAGAGCCACAACAACCCCGATGTGATCCGGCTTTACAAGGAGTTTTTGGTCAAGCCCCTGTCGCACACCGCCGAAGACCTCCTGCACACGCACTACACGGACCGTAAGAAGGGGCCGCAGGAGCTCTCCATCCGCAGTATCTGGCAACGCGTCAAGCTCGGGTAATCCCGCGGCCCGCTGTCAGCCCGGCCTGTCCGTTTCGTTTCGAAGCGGGCAGGCTTTTTTAGTGAACGTAAATTCATAATTTGTGCGGCGCATTTTCATCCGGCCTGAAAATATAATAATTGAATTGTGTCAACCCAGTCCGGAAGTGTTTATGCGCGGGGCGCCTTTTGCCGTTGCGGCTCTCATCTGCTTATTCCTGGCCGGCCCCGCGGCCGCTCAGTACGACCCGCTGCCTGCCGGAATGCGTGCGGATGCCCCTGCCGGTGACGCTTCCGTCACCGCCCGCCCGGTTCTGAAAGTCGCACTTTTATCCTATTCTCCGCCCTGGTACGACGCGTCCTTTACCGATGAAACCATCCGGTTTCTCGCGTGGAAAATGCCGCAGTACCGCTTTGAGGTAACCTGGCTTGAGGCGGAAAACTTCAATAAAACCCTTGCCAAGGGCGAAGCCGACATCGTGGCCGCACCCACGGCGCTTTTACAGCTTCAGACCGCGGGCCGCTACCGCGACCTCGTGACGCTCGTCTCAAACGACGCCGACACCAATAACGCGCATGCCGCGGCCGTCATCCCAAGACCGGCCGAACTGACATCACCGCCCTTAAAGACCTCACCGACAAGCGGGTGGCCTCCGTCACAAGCGAGCTTTCGCCCGGGATTCTTGAGGTCGCCCAGGAACTTGTGAGCCGCGGCATCAACGCGGAAACCTTTTATAAGCGCCTTATCCGTGTTGAGCCTCTGCGCATGCGCAAAGTCGTGGAGATGGTACAGAAAGGCGAGGTTGATGCCGGAATCGTCCGGGCCTGTTTTTTGGAAGACCTCACGCGCGCGGGAAGCGGCGACATCACCGCAGGGCTTAAGGTGATTGAGGAGCGCACCGGTGACGGTCTCACCTGCCGTCACACAACGCGCACCTACCCGGGCTGGGTGCTTGCGGTCGAAAGGCGAATGAACGAAACCGCCGCCCGCGACATCACGGCGGTGCTTCTGACAAAACCCGCCAACGCCTGGGGCCAGTACTGGAGCATTGTCACGGACTACGGTGCGGTTGACGCGCTTCTCAAGGACTTAAAGCTCGGGCCCTACAAAAACCTGGGTGAAGTCAGTTTCACCGAGCTCACCAAAAAATACTGGCCTTTGGCGGTTCTGATTCTCATTGCGCTCACGGGCCTTCTGGCGCACGGCATTATTCTCGAAAAACTCGTGCGGCACCGTACCCGGGAACTCGAAAACGCCAACGCCGAGCAAAAAAGGGCCGAGCGCGAGGCCTTTGAAACCCATGAGCAGCTCGATGCCCTTCAGAGAGCCGGAGCCGTCGGGCAGATCTCCAGCCTTGTCGCGCACGAGATCAAGCAGCCTTTGGCGGGCATTCAGAACCTCTCGCGCGGCGTTTTGAGGCGGCTCGAAGACAGCGACAACCCTGACGAGGAGCTCTGCAAAGCCGTGGATGCGATCGGCGCCGAGGCCGCGCGTGCGGGCGAAATCATTGACCGCGTCCGCTCCTACAGTAAGGGTAAAAACGAGCGGCGCAACATATCAGTGAAAAACGAAATTCTCAGAATCACTCAGCGCTTCTGCCTTTCCGGCAAAGCCGCGGGCGTTCAGATTCTTTTGGGGCACCTCGAAGACGCCGCGGTCTACATCGACCCCATTGACTTTGAGCTCATCATCGTGAATCTCCTTACGAACGCCTCTCAGGCCGTGCAGGGCGAAGCCAAAGCCAAGGTTGAGGTCTCAAGCACCGTCACAGGCGGCCGCATTGAAGTCCGGATCCGTGATAACGGCCCGGGCGTCGACGCTGAAACACTCACCAAACTCGGCCGCAGCGTGATGGCCTCAAGTAAAGCCGGCAGTCTCGGCATGGGGTTAACCCTCGTGCACCGGCTCTGTGAAAACTGCGTGGGGCAGTTAAGTTTCACGCTTAATACCCCGGAAAAGGGCCTCACGGCACACGTGCTGCTGCCCGCGGCCCCCGCTTGCGACACACCGCAGCACAAACCCGACGGAGTCGACCCATGATGCCGGGCGAAAATGAAAATATCCTCATCCGCGTGGTGGACGACGATGCCCATATGCGGGGCTCTCTGGAATTCATGCTCACCGCAGAAGGCTTTGCGGTTAAAACGTACCCGAGCGCGCAGGCCTTTTTAACCGACGATGCGCCCTCGCGCCCCGGGTGCCTCATCCTGGACGTCAAAATGGACGGGATGACCGGGCTTGAACTTCAGGAAGAGATGATCCGGCGCGGCATCCGCCTTCCCGTTGTCTTTTTGTCCGCCCACGGCGACATTGATATGGCGGTGGACACGATGCAGAGAGGTGCCGTCGCCTTTGTGCAGAAAACCGCAGATCCGTCGCGCCTGATGGAAGCCGTGTATAAGGCCGTTGCGCAGACCCAAGCGAGCAAAACCGATCCGGGCGAGGCCGTTGCCCGCTGGAACACGTTGACGCCCAAGGAAAAAGACGTCGCCAAGCTTCTCGCCAAAGGGCTTTTAAACCGTGAGGTGGGAATCCGCCTTGGGGGCATCTCAGTGAAAACCGTGCAGGTGCACCGCTCTGAAATCAACCGCAAATTAGGCGTTAAGGGCGTGGCGGAACTCACAGAGGCCGTTAACCGCATCCGTGCGCTTTTGGGAGAGGCTGCCGCATGAGTGAAACGCTTTCGCGCCGCGCGGTCCTCACCGGGGCCGTCCGCGGAACTCTCCCCGAAGAAGAAACCTTTGACGTCGTTGTGGTGGGGTCCGGTGCCGCAGGGCTTGCGGCCGCCCTGGAAGCCCGTAAGGCGGGGGCCGAAGTCATCGTGCTGGAAAAAATGGGCAGTATCGGCGGCAACTCCGTCATCAGTCAGGGCCTTGCGGCCGTCCCCGGCACCCCGCAGCAAAGCGAAGCCGGCATCGGAGACAACCCCGAACTCATGTTCAACGACCTTATGAAGGTCACAAAAATCAGTCACCCGCACAGAATTGCGCTGCTCACGGAAAACGCCCTTGCCACCTGGCAGTGGACAATCGATGAGCTCGGCGTTCACTGGAGCCGGGGCGTGGAATACGACTACGGCCACTCGGTCAGGCGCTGCGTGGCGCTTGCCAATCAGGGTGAGGGCCTTATGAACCCCCTCGCAGAGCGCGTTTCGGCCTTGGGCGTCTCGGTCCGTCTTAATACCCGCGTCACCGGCTTTCTCACCGATGACACAGGACGCGTCACGGGCGTTACGGCACTTGTGACCGACGCCGCGGGCCTTCACCCCGTTACCATTAAGGCACAGAAAGCGGTCGTGGCGGCTGCCGGAGGCTTTGGCGCGGACATCGCGATGCGGCAGATGCAGAGCTGGCGGCTCGGCCCCGGCATCAGCACGACAACCCAGCCCGGAAGCACGAGCGAAGTGATCAGGGCTCTCTCAGATATCGGCGCCTGGGTAATCCACATGCAGTACATCCACTGCGTGCCGGAAGCCTGCGCTGACGAAAAGGGGTGGGGGAGCGCCTGGAAGTTCAATCAGTATTGCGCGGCATCGCAGGGCCTCTGGGTCGTGCAGGAAACCGGACGGCGCTTTGTGAATGAAACCGCGGACAACACCACGCGCACCAACGCCGTCCTCGGTGTGATCAGTGCCGGGGAGCATTGCCTTGCGGTTGCCGACGCCCGCGCAGCGGCGCATCCGAGGTCGGCCCTGTTTAAAAAGAGTGACGTGGAGGCGCTTGTGCAGCGCGGCTTTGTACTGAAATACGCGACGCTCTCCGAACTCGCCTCAGACCTTGGCGTTCCTCTGATACCGCTTCAGGACGAAATCAGCCGCATCAATGAAACGCTTGCCGCCAACGATCCCGACGACTACCTCGGCCGGGTTTTAAGCCCCACCAATGAACTGATCGGCGAGGGGCCCTGGTACGCCTGCCGGTTTGCCGCCAAAGTCCAGCTTTGCGGCGGGGGTGTTGCAATTGATTCGCAAGCCCGGGTCTTAAGCGTCGCCGATGACGCGCCGGTGCCCGGGCTTTTTGCCGCGGGCGAAATCACAGGAGGCTTAAACGGGGAGGCGCGCCTTTCCTCCTGCGGCCTTATTGACGCCTTAATCGTCGGGCGCATTGCCGGGCGCAACGCCGCGGCGGCCTGATATTTTTGCGGGTACGAAAAAGCGGCCTGAATCCGCAAAGACACAAACCGCTTCTTTCCAACGCCGGCAGGATGAGGATTTCCCTGCCGGCAGTCTTACCGACTGAGTCTGAATCAGAGGGCCTTGGCAGCGCTCTGACCGGCGATACGGCCGTTCACGAGGCAGTCAAGAATAGCGCAGGAGCCCAGACGCACGGCGCCGTGCACGCCGGAGGTGGATTCGCCGGCAGCGTAGAGGCCCTTCACAGGCTTGTTGTCGACAACGTCCAAAACGCGGCACTGCATATCGGTCACAAGCCCGCCCATGCAGTGGTGAACCTTCGGGCTCATTTCGCAGGCGTACCACGCGTCGCCTTCGAGCGGCACCTGTTCGTTGTTGATGTAACGGCCAAAGAGGGGATCGTTCTTCGCCTTCACAGCCTTGTTGAATTCATCAACGGTCTTGGCGAGCTGATCGGCCGGAATCTTCCAGTCGGCGGCGATGTCCTTCAGGGACTTGTATTGCTTCAACATTCCGCCTTCCAGGAGCTTTTCAAGCATGCCGGGACGGGCTTCCTTAAAGGCCTTGAGGTTGGCAGCCGTGCAGATGGCGACCGCCTTAAAGCCGTTGGTGTGCTCAACCATAATGGCGTCGGCACGGACCTTGCGGTTGGCAAGTTCATTCACGAAGCGCTTGCCGGAGGTGGAAACCCACAGGCCGTATTCAGCGGCACCGGACTGAGAGAAGGTCCAGCCGATACCCATGCCCTTTTCCTTGGGGTTGTTCCACGGCGTGCACTGAATCCAGTCGTTCTGGACCTGAGCGCAGCCAATGCGGCTCGTTTCACGCCAGAGTTCAGCCGTAGCGCCGGGCTGGTTCGTGGAGTCGAGGTTTGCGGCAAGTTTCGGATCCTGCATCGTGCGGTAGGCAACGTCACGGGAGAAGCCGCCGTAGCAGAGCACAACACCCTTCTTTGCGCGGATAAACTGCACGCGGCCGGAACCGGCCTTCGGGAAGCGGTAGCCCTTGCGGATCTGCAAGCCAAGAACAGCACCCTTTTCATCACGGATGATGTGTTCAACGTAGGTGCGGGTTTCGACCTTGACGCCAAGCTTTGCAACCTTTTCGAGTTCCTTGGAAACGATGCCGGAGCCCGAACCGTTCTTCGTAAAGACATAACGCGGAACGCTGTGGCCGCCTTCCTGACCGATTGCATCGGGGTTGTATTCAACGCCCAGTTCCTTCACGGTCCATTCGTAGTTGGACAGGGCAGAGTCGGCAACCAACTTCACCTTTTCGGGGTTATTCATGTAGAGGCCGGCAACGAGCATGTCCTTGGCAAGGAGTTCCGGAGAATCCTTAATGCCGTGCTTGAGCTGCTGGGGGCAACCGGTAGCGGTCAGAATACCGCCGTTAATAATGGAGTTGCCGCCGGCGGTGGGCATCTTTTCAAGAACCACGCAGGAAGTACCGGCTTTCTTGGCTTCAATCGCGGCAGCCAAACCTGCAAAGCCCGAACCCACGACGACAACGTCATAGGTGGCATCCCACTTTGAGGGAACCTTGGCCTGGGTGCTCGCCTCAGACGCACCGATAAAGCCGGCGGCGCCGAGCGCCAAAGAGCCCTGAATCAAAGAACGACGGCTCATATCTGTCATTTTCTTACTTCTCCGTAATACCAAGTCCCTGTTGCCGGGGGCTTTGTTTGGAATTGTCAGGCGCGAGGCCTTACGGCCTTCGCCCGTCTTTTGACAATCCGCATTATCTGTTCGTCAACCTCCTAGGAGGTCTGCCTTAAAGCACTGTGTTGTCACAGGAGGGACTATTTCTACGGGTTATCCCTTAGTTTGGGTGCTTTCTCCGTTGAAAGACGGGGGGTTTAGGGCGGGAAATTCGCACTGTCAGAAGAAAAACAACACTTCCTCGGGAAAGTATGTCCGTTGAACTTATTGTCTGGCTCGTGTTGGGCGCTGCCGCCGGGGGCTTTATTAACGGTCTGGCCAGTTTCGGCACGGCGCTCATGTCTTTGGGCGTGTGGCTGCAGGTGATGCCGCCCTGGCAGGCTGTGGCGTTCGTGGCCGCAATGTCGGTTGCAAGCGGCGTTCAGAGCCTCTGGCTTTTCCGCAGGGAGCCTAAGCCCGGCTTGAAGCGCCTGCCGCGGTTTCTCATCCCCGCACTGATCGGTTCGCCTCCGGGGACCTATATCCTCACCTGGGTGAGCGCAGGAGAACTCAAAGTGCTCCTTGCGGTTCTCATGATTTTCTACAGCCTTTACTTCACGGTGGAGCACTCGCTTCCCAAAGACATGAAACCGCATCCGGTTTTTGACGGTCTGGTAGGCTTTGCGGACGGGCTTTTGGGAGGCGCAGCGTCTTTGTCAGGCGTGCTTCCCACGATGTGGTGCGCCATGCAGCCCTGGACCAAGATGGAAACAAGCGCCGTCTTAAGACCCTGCAACATTGTGGTTTTGGGGATTGTCCTGATCGTTTTTGCCGTAAGCGGCTACTACACCGCGGAGCCCCTTACGATTGCCGTCTGCGCGCTGCCGGTGACCTTGATTGCCTCACGCGCGAGGATTGCGGTCTTTCGGCGGATCTCCGACACGGCCTTCCGGTACCTCTTGATCTGGATGATGCTTGCCTCGGGGGAGCTTCTCATTGTGAGGGAACTTTTCTGACGGCAGAAAAAGGCACAAAGTTGGTTTGATCAGTGTCATGCGGGCAAGTCCGGGAGCGGACAATAGCGTTACGATAAGACAGCGTATCGTTTGGAGAAGCAGCCATGAACGTTAGCCGCAAAGATTTTCTAAAATTGGCCGGAGCCGCCGCAGTGACTGCCGCCGCGGGCGGCGTGTTGGGCGAAACAGCAGTAAAGGACACACAGAAAATGGAACGCGCAAAGGTTTATTTTTCTAAGGTGATTGACGCCGAACACCTCAACAAGCTCTATGACCTCATCAAGGGCGAGATCACCGGCAAAGTCGCCATTAAGCTGCACACCGGTGAGCGCCACGGCCCCAACATCCTGCCGCGCGAGATGGTAAAGGCCTTTCAGGCACGCATTCCCGACAGCACCATCGTTGAAACGAACACGCTTTACCACGGTGACCGCCACACCACGGAAGACCACCGTAAAACCCTGGAAATCAACGGCTGGACTTTCTGCCCGGTGGACATCATGGATGCCGAGGGCACGGTGATGCTGCCGGTGAAGGGCGGCAGGCACTTTACCGAAGTCTCCATGGGCAAGAACATTCTGAACTACGACTCCATGGTGGTTCTAACGCACTTTAAGGGCCACGCCATGGGCGGTTTCGGCGGCTCCATGAAAAATATCGCCATCGGCTGCGCCGACGGCCGCATCGGAAAAATGCAGATCCATGCCGTCAAAGACGTGAACGCCTCTTGGGATCAGTGGCCGGCCAAAGAACTTCTGATGGAAAACATGGCCGAGTCCGCCAAGGCCGTGTGCGACCATTTCGGCAAGCACATCGTCTTCATCAACGTCATGCGCCGCATGTCGGTGGACTGCGACTGCGCCGGGCTCGGTGCCGCCGAACCCACGATTCCGGATATCGGCATTGTCGCTTCGACCGATATTCTCGCAGTGGATCAGGCGAGCATTGACCTCGTCTACGGCAAACCCAAGGCCGAAAACCATGACCTCGTTGAACGCATTGAAAGCCGTCATGGTCTGCGGCAGCTCACGTACATGAAGGAACTCGGAATGGGCAACAACGAGTACGACCTCATTGAAGTCGCTTAAGCGCTATTGACCTCTCAGGGTCTAAGGGCTCCGAAGCTTCTGGTTTCGGAGCCTTTCCTTTGTCCGAGGCGCCTTATTGCGCCCGAGATCGGCAGAAAAAGGCACAAAGCTGCGTGAAACGGTCTCAGATTCCGAACAGAAAGAGCGGAAGATTACCTTGTCGGGCTGCGAAAAAGCCCCGCCATTAACGGGAGACACAACAAATGACCATTTCTCGCAAAGACTTTCTCAAAGCCGCGGGCGCCGCAGCCGTTGCCGCGGCCGCAGCTGGCGGCGCACAGGCTGCGGACCAGAAGACCGCCGGCCCCACGCCGCGCAAAGTAACGGCCGGCAAAGACGCGCTCGGCCGGATTTCTCCGCAGTTTGCGCACTTTAACGACGACATTTTGTTCGGGGAAGTATGGTCGCGGACCGACAAACTCTCCGCCCACGACAGAAGCCTCATTACAGTGGCGGCTCTGATGAGTTCCGGCATTCTGGACTCCTCCCTTGAGTACCACATCGGGCACGCCAAAGAAAACGGCGTCAGCGCGGAAGAAATGGCTGAAGCCCTCACACAGCTCGCGTTTTACGCGGGCTGGCCCAAAGCCTGGGCGGCTTTCAGAATGGCAAAGAAAGTCTACGGGATTGAATGACCATGACAGCGACTCAGACACCGGCACCGGCACCGGCACCGCTTTTCGGCCTCGGGACCGAAAACACGGCCTACGCCAAATATTTTGTGGGTAACAGTTGGCTCAACATGCTCACAACCGAAGGCGTGGTTTCAGCAAACGTCACTTTTGAACCGGCCTGCCGCAACAACTGGCACATCCACCACAAGGGCGGCCAGATTCTTTTTGTAACCGACGGCCGCGGCTGGTACCGGGAGTGGGGTAAGCCCGCCCGCGCGCTCAAACCCGGCGACGTTGTTTATATTGCGCCGGAAGTCAAACACTGGCACGGAGCCGCCAAGGACAGTTGGTTTGCCCATATCGCGCTGGAACTGCCGGCGGACAGAAAGTCCACCGAATGGTGCGAGGTGGTCAGCGACGCGGAATACGCGGAGCTCCCGTAATCCGCACAGATTCTCACTTTTTTCTCTCCTTGACGCAGAGCACGGCCGCTTCTCAACGGCCGGCTCTGTGTTTTTTTTGGCAGCATAATATTTAACAGAGCCTAGCAGAAGCCATCAAATACCATCAGAAAATGATGCAGTTTTCGCCGGGCTATGCCGCCTTTACCTTCCCGATGGCAATCGGCGCGACTGCGCTTTACAAGCTTTCAGCGCTGGTTGCACAGTACCCGGGCACGGAAGATTACATCTTTCAGATCCGGTGCCTTGCACACTTTGAACTCTTGGTGGCCGCAGTCGTCATTTTCCATGTATTTTTTCTCTACATTAAGAACCTCAAAAACGCCTGAGGCTCTAAAATCGGGCTGATAAGAGCAGGGGATCTGATTTCCCCGATAAAACAGCGAGCGGACGGCGATGCAGGTTGCAATGGACTATGAAAGACGTTTCGGCGGCGTGGCGCGCCTTTACGGACACGAAGGGGCGGAGGCGATCGCCAATGCACACTTTGTGGTTGTAGGCGTGGGCGGCGTCGGCAGCTGGGCAGCGGAAGCCCTGATCCGGACGGCCGCAGCCGACATCACGCTCATTGACCTCGATAACGTCGCCGAGAGTAACGTGAACCGCCAAATTCAGGCAATGGACGGCAATTTCGGCAAAGCCAAGATTGATGTATTAAGAGACCGCGCGGCGCTCATTAACCCCAACTGCCGCCTGACACTCATTGAAGACTTTGTCAATGAGGAAAATGTCGCGGAACTTGTGGGATCCGGGGCTGTCGTTCTTGACTGCATTGACCAGGTACGGGCAAAAGCCGCTTTGATCGAGCACTGTAAGCGTGCCGGCAACTTCGTTGTGGCAAGCGGCGCTGCGGGCGGCCGCGTCAATCCCTCTCTCATTAAGATCGGAGACCTCGGGCAAATCAAGGGCGATCCCTTGCTCTCGGGCGTCCGTTACCGCCTGAGAAAAGAGTACGGTTTTCCGAAGGCAGACAGTAAGGGGAGTCCGAAACCCTTTAAGGTAACGGCCGTCTATTCGGATGAAGAAGTCAAACGCCCCTTGGGGAAAGAGGCCTGCGACATGGCCTCTCAGGGACTTGCGTGTTCCGGCTACGGTTCAGGCGTTGTGGTGACGGCAACGATCGGGATGCAGATGGCAGCGGTGGCGATCAACCGCGTCGTCAGAGGCGCCTAAAGTTTGTTGACATTGTCAAGCAGAAAGTCTTTAGCGTGCGTTGAGGTCGTTATCGAGTTCGAGCGTGATGATCTGATCGGCCGGCACACCGGTCTGCAGCAGATAGTCCCGGAAAAGGACACCGAGCAGGTAGGATTTGCCGCAGCGCGGATACCGGTGATGATTTTGATCTGACCGTTACCGCGGTTGGAAATCAGGCGGTTGAGGCTTCGTGTTCCTTCAATGCGCATTTGGCTATCCGACAAAAGGGACCGGTTCGTGAGGAGGTTTTTAACAGAGCAGCGAAGGTCTATTTAAAATTTTTGCACCTGTGCGCAGTTTTTCGAGATAACAAGAAATGCGTCTCGTCATAATTAAACAGATGCTTTCTGCTGTTGAATTTATAACTTTCTTGTAAATACAAGTACAATCCATTGAAGGGTAAAGGAAATTTGTCCCGCGCGATTTCGGAGGATATACCATGAGAAGCCTGACAACATCCGCCTTAACGGCCGCCGCACTCATTCTCACAGCGCTTCCCGCTGTTGCCGGGAACTGGTACGGCCTTATTTCTGCCGGCCTGGTGCACTCCGACAATAACTACAAAGAGGCCGTCGGCGCAGTCAATACCGCCAACAACAAAAATCCCGTTAACGACGCAGACAACAGTAATGTCACTGCCAAACTGGCAGTCGGCTGCCGCGTAAACGACCATTTTGCCGTAGAAGCCGCCGCCTGGTGGTTCGGCAAAAGTGAACACGATCATGCCGGCATCCAAGCCGGGCAGCCTGTCAGCAGCCACGCCGAATTTAAAGGTTACGGTCTCGGCGTTGATGCCGTTGGCATTCTCCCGGTTACAGACGCTTTATCTGTTTTCGGTAAAGCAGGCGTTGCGCTGATCCGGATTGACGGCAAAAACAACGCCTCGGAACCGCAGTATTCCTTCAGCAAGTCAAAAACCCGTCTTGCGCCGAAACTCGGAGCCGGAGCAGAGTGGCTGATGACCGAGCGCCTCAGCCTGCGGCTTGAGTACGAGCACTTCTTTAACGCCGGCAAAGAATCCCGGGACGGCCAGACCTTTGTCATGCCCGATGTTGATTACGACACAGTAACCATCGGGCTCAAGATGAACTTCTGAGCCAGGCACTCATCCGGAAGTCATCCAACGGTAGTTTGAACTCATCTGTTAAGAGAGGAACTTCGGACCGGCCAACGTCGGTCCGAAGATTTTTCATCCGGCAAATCCTGCCGTCATCGAAATTCTGATTTTCAGCCCAAAATTTAATTCAACATAATGGTAGTTATGTTGCATTTTGACTTTAAAGCGGGTTTTTCAGCTGTTTTTGTCTGATCAGCGCTCAAGCCGCCCCATATTCATGGGAGAAACGAAAACCGTACCGTCCAGCACGGCCTTGATATCAAAATGCGCAAGCGCCGCCTTCTCGGTTTCCGTGAGGCGCAGATTTTCGAGCTGCTTGGACGCGCGGATACCGTTCACCTCGGCGTCTCCGGCCATCTGATAAAGCGCAGCCAACAGAATGCGGCGGTCTGAAGCCGTACCGGTATAGCTTTGATTGACGCACTGCGTCAGCAGCAACGCACCCTCACGGCTGCCTTTGACGGCGGCCTTTGCATACAGTCCGCAGACTTCCTTTGTGAAAACCCCCTGATCCTTAATCTGCTGCATGGCGGCGTCGGCAAATTCGTTTTCGCCGGGTTCCCCGCGGCTGCCGAACTCCTGCCAGACGGCGGCCACGGCAAAACCAACGGCAATGACGGCCGCAAGCTGGTTGATGCGTTTGTTTCCGGGCAAAGTGATCGGCATGGAATGAAAGGATCCTTCTCAGAGACTTCAAGCCTTGGCGCGATTTTATCGTATGGATCTCGGTCATCTAGGGATTAGTATTTGCTGAACTGTTATTTCTGATAAAGCTTCAAATGCATACCTCACCGATCAGGCTACAATGCCCGTCATGCGTTGGGGGTATCGGCTGAAGCCGATTGAGACAAACCCTTCGAACTTGACCCGATTTATATCGGCGGAAGGAAACGCGGACACGTCCGGAAGACGCCGTCTCCCCTCGTCCCCAATCCCTCTTTCCGCCTTTTCTGTTTGGAGCCCGCGATGGCTGAAACAACCAAAAAGGCCGCAATATCAATTACCGAAATAAAGTCCGAAACGGCTGCGCAACGCCCGAGCAATGCCGCGCGCGCAAGTTCCACCGGGATATTGCCGGGCTCACGCCGCATCTACGTTGAAGGCAGCCACGGTATCCGCGTTCCGATGCGCGCCATTGACCTTGCTGAATCCAAGCTCCCGGAAGGTAAAACCGAAGTCAATCCCCCGATCTTTGTCTACGATACCTCGGGTGACTTCGGTGACCCCGCCAAAACCGTGGACATCACGAAGGGCCTCACCGGCCTGCGCACACCCTGGATTCTCGGGCGCGGTGATACGGAAGAACTTTCCGGCATGACAAGCGCTTACGGGAACGAGCGGGCTCAGAAAGCTGAACTCGACGCCATCCGATTTAACCGCACCTCTTCCATCCGCCGCGCGGCGGGGAAAAAGGCGGTTACGCAGCTTGCCTACGCCCGCGCCGGCATCATCACCGAAGAGATGGAATTTGCTGCGATCCGCGAAAACAACAACCGCAGGGCCTATGAAGAAAGCCTGCGGGATGTCTCACCGCGAAGCCGCGCCTTTTTGCTGCAGCAGCACCAGGCCGGTCACACTTGTTTTGAAGTCCCCAAAGAAGTAACGCCTGAATTCGTGCGGCGCGAAATTGCCGCGGGCCGCGCAGTGATTCCCTGCAATATCAATCACCCCGAATGCGAACCGATGGTGATTGGCCGGTCCTTCCTCACCAAGATCAACGCCAATATCGGAAACTCAGCGCTCACGTCCGACATCAGTCAGGAAGTTGAAAAGATGCTTTGGGCGACGCGCTGGGGCGCGGACACCGTGATGGATCTTTCCACCGGCAAAAACATCCACGAAACCCGTGAATGGATTGTCAGGAACAGCCCGGTGCCGATCGGAACGGTTCCCATGTATCAGGCCCTTGAGAAGGTCAACGGCAAAGCCGAGGCCCTCACCTGGGAACTTTACCGCGACACCCTTATTGAACAGGCTGAACAAGGCGTTGACTACTTTACGATTCACGCGGGGCTTCGCCTTCCCTTTATTGAGCTCACGGCGGGGCGCCTGACCGGCATTGTCTCCCGCGGGGGGGCAATTATGGCCGTCTGGTGCATGGCCCACAACGAGGAGAACTTCCTCTGGACGCACTTTGACGAGATCTGCGACATTCTGGCCGCTTACGATGTGACCGTGAGTCTCGGGGACGGCTTAAGACCGGGCTGCATTCACGATGCCTGCGACAGCGCCCAGATGGCTGAACTTGCGGCCTTGGGCGAACTCTGCCGGAGAGCGCAGGAACGTAACGTTCAGGTCATTATCGAAGGCCCGGGCCATATTCCGCTGCAGCGCGTGGAAGAAAACGCCGAAGCCGAAGAGCAACTCTGTAACGCCGCGCCTTTTTATACATTGGGACCGCTTGTCACCGACATCGCGCCCGGGTACGACCACATCACAAGCGCCGTCGGGGCTTCCGTGATCGGAGCCGCAGGAACCGCCATGCTCTGCTACGTCACACCGAAGGAACATCTGGGGCTGCCGGACAAAAACGACGTCAAGGACGGCATCATCACCTACAAAATCGCCGCGCACGCCGCAGACCTCGCCAAGGGCATCGCCGGCGCGCAGATCCGGGACAACGCCATGAGTAAGGCGCGCTTTGAATTCCGCTGGTACGATCAGTTCAATATCGGGTTTGATCCGGAGAAAGCCAGAAGCTTTCACGATCTGACGCTGCCCAAGGAAAGCATGAAGACCGCGCACTTCTGCTCGATGTGCGGCCCGAACTTCTGCGCCATGCGCATTACCGAAGAAGTCCGCGACTGGGCGAAAAAACGCCGTTCCTAAGCCTCGGAAAACCTATAATGCCCGGACAAAAACCGGGCATTTTTATTCCGCCCGAAAAGGATCAAACGCATGACCGCCGCCTGGATTTATCTCTCAGTGGCCGTTCTCGTCGAAGAGACCTGGGGACTGAGCCTTAAAGCCGCCGCCGTCATGGAACTTGGTAAATGGTTCTGCGGCGTCACCGTGGGTCTGAGCCTTTTAAGTATGTGGCTTCTGATCCTTGTGATGCGCGACCTGCCGGCCAGTCTGGCCTACGGGATCTGGACATGCCTCGGGACCGTAGGAATCACGCTCGGCGGCTGGCTTCTTTTTAAGGAAACGCTCACGGGCGTGCAGATCTTTTTTCTGGCGCTCTGTATCACGGGGGTTGCGGGCCTCAAGCTCACATCGGCATCGAAATGTTCCGTTTTCACATCAGTACACCGGCCGCCTACGTGATCGGCCTTTTCGTCGTCATCGTCTGGGGCATCACTTTTGTAAACACCAAGGTCCTCATCCAGGCGGGACTTACGCCCTCAGACATTCTCTTTTACCGCTCGGCACTCGCCTGGGCGGGCCTTGTGCTGATTTTTCCCCGGCCATTTTTCGCGAAAAACGTTAAAGATGAGCTCCATCTGGTGCTGATGGGCCTTTTCGGAGGCTCAGTCTACTTTCTCCTTGAAAACACCGCCCTTAGCTACACCCTTGCCGCGAACGTCTCGCTTTTAGTCTGTACGACACCCATCATCACGGTGCTCTTCGGGATGACGATTGTGCGAAGCAGCCGCCCGGCACTGCGGTTTTGGCTCGGAACGCTAGCGGCCATCGTAGGCGTCGCCATCGTTGTCTTTAACGGAGCCGTTCATTTTGAAGTCAACCCCTTAGGCGACATGCTGGCCCTCTTGGCCGCGTGCGCGTGGGCCGTTTACTCACTGCTTCTGAAACGCATGAGCCAAACCTACGAGGTGGGCTTTATCACCCGCAAGGTCCTTTTCTACACAATGCTCACCATCACACCGTACTTTACGGTGCAGGCATTAAACACTGACTTTTCCCTGATTCTCTCATCAACCGTACTGCCGCACTTTCTGTTTCTGGGGCTCGTAGCCCAGACGCTGTGCTTTAACCTCTGGACGGTCGTCGTGAAAATCATCGGTCCCATGCGGGCCAATAATCTCCTGTACCTGTCACCGGTCACGACCATGGTGACGGCCTACCTTGTTTTGTCCGAGGGAATCACGCTCACGGCGTGTCTCGGATGCGCGCTGATTCTCATCGGCATTGCAGCTACCGACAGCGGACTTCAGAAAAAAGATTAATAATCAAAGCACTGTAAGAAACTACTGTAGGACCGGCAGGGATATAGTATTTTCTGTTTCTCTTAAACAGACATTACTTATATAAAAATCCTCTGCAAAATCATATTGCTTTCAGCTCAAAAGACAAATAAAACCGGTAAGCCCGGCCAATACGAACAAAGCGCCGGTTTAAGGCGTTTTATTTGCGTTCTGAATCCCGTTACCCGATCGTCAGCAACGGGAAAAATCACGCAGAAACAAAGGTCTGCTGTCACAGCTGGGCACAATAGCGCCATTTCGCACAGTCCTGCCGCGGTAACTGGTGCCGTGGCGACAGATACCTCGATACCGAGTCGTCCAATTTAGAGACTGACTATCAATTCTGGTTCGTACAGGCATGAGCGGCGTCCGAGCCAGAGCAGCTGTAGCAGGGCGGCGAAGTTTTAGCAAAAAACCGGGCTTGTCCGGGGTAAACAGGGGATTAAAGAACGGCAGCGGGACTACAGAAAACTTATTAATGGTTTTATTTGAATTGTTGTGCAGGTTAATTTGTCTTATAGAGCATGTTAGATCGAAATTGCAATCAGCGGACTGGCAACTTAACCGCGGCATTTGAGGGAAGTTGATTATTCGTCTGGTTTGCGAGATAATTATCATAATAGTGGTTGTTATAGCTTTTGAACATTCTTATTTAAATCGTATGAGACCATCTGTTGCAGTTGAAGAATCTTTGTCAGTGCTCGGTAACAATATAAAAGTCGCCCGGCTCAAGCGCCGCCTCCCCCAGACCGAGCTCGCCGAGCGCTGCGGCATCAGTTTGTCGACTTTGGTGAAAATAGAAAACGGCAATTGCGGCGTTGCCATCGGAGCAGTGGCTTCCGTCCTCCTCGCCTTAGACTTGGGAACACCATTTTCTGAGATTGCCAAGAGCGATCCCCTGTCGGTGACGTTGGAACAGGAACTTTTGCCAAAAAGGATCCGCCGTTCGACAAAAGGAGTCTGACCGTCATGACGTCCGAAACCTCCGCCCGGGAAATTTGGCTTGCCGGAGAGACACCACGCCGTATCGGTTCGCTTCTCTGGAGCGCCGACAGCGAACGGATTACGACGGCGGCCTTCCGTTACGATGCGGCCTGGCTGAAATCCGGTTTTTCCCTTGGGTCTGATCTGCCGCTCACTGACAAAACCTTTTCGGTGAATCTCACGCCGGGTCCCGCCGGAGGCGACAATCCCCCTTTCCTCTTCATTCGGGATTTGCACCCGGGGAGCTGGATCAGGGACCTGACAGCAGCAGCGCATTTAAACGGCCTCAAACTGCCTCAATCTGCGTCAGCACTCACTGAAGACCATCTCTGGGCCTTCAGTGGCCACGAAAATGACCGTTTCTCCGGCCTTCGGCTTCCCCTAACCGGTTCAATTCAAAGGAATTTCACGGGCGACCCCTTTGAGAAAAAAACGCTGCAGAAAATTCTCACTTTATTGGATGATCTGAAGCACGATGCGCGGCGCTTCAAGACGCCGGATCTACAGCTTGCACTTGACTTATGCACTGATATCGGGGGAAATTCACCCAAAGCTTTGATCAAAGCAGCCGGTAAAACCGATGGCGGCTGGGTTATGCGGCCCGCTGACACGTCAGAAGGCTTTAACACCGCCCGCTGGCACGCGGTGACGATGGAGCTTGCCCGCCAGTGCGGGCTCAAAACCCTTGCCTTTCAATATCTTCCGGGGCCTTTAAATGGAGCCTACCTCGAGGAGCGCTTTGACCGGTCTCACAACGGCACGCCCCTTATGGCCCTCTCCGCGGCAACGCTGGTGACCCCGCGCGTCAATATCAGGACCGGAAAACTCGTGCTGCCAACCTATCTTGATATCGCCGATATCCTCAACCGGGACGGTGCTGATACCAAAACGGATCTCCGGGAGCTCTTTGCGAGGCTCCTTTTTAACACCCTCACGGGAAACGGCCGCGACAAGCTCACCGACTTCTTTTTTATCCGCGCTCCGTATGGTTGGCGGCTTGCTCCGATCTCAGCGCCGCTTGTCAAACCGGCCTTTATGAGTGTCCGGCTTCTGCAGACGCCGATCCGGGGAAGCGACCCCGTGGCCGACCTCGAGACAGCGGTTTCCGTTGCCCGGTATTTCGGCGTTCCGACCGGCGATGCTAAAGAACTTCGCCTTACGTTTCAGAAGATATTAAGCAGCTGGTCTCATACTGCCCGAAGTCTTGGGGCAACCAACGCGGAGCTCGAACTGATGGAAAGATCGTTTGCCTGATAAAAAACAAGTATTTTCTGAAATGATTCCTGACCTTCTACTTGCAAATACAAAACCCGCTTCTTTCAGTCACTCAACGTCCTTTTAAAGTATTTTCTGATTTGTTTAGTTTCTTTATACTTTAACGTATGTCCGGTTCTGATTTTGGGCTACACCTACAGTCTTGTTTTCATCGCCCGTGCCGCGAACGACCTGGGAAACGTCAGCCGCGCGCGTATGAGAAAAAGCGAGACCGGTAACATTAAAACCGGGCCGCAGGCCTGAATTTCACCCGCAAACTCCGTTTCTACGGTGTTTTGCCTAAAAATTTCAGGGGACTTCAGGGCTCGCCTGGGCTATACTCGGTTCCTGATCTCACGGAAACCTGTTGTTACAAGCCAATCGGGTTTTCATTGTGAGCCGTCCTTTTCTCCGTGATCCGGACACCGGACGGCTGCGCCGGACGTTTCATACCCCTGACGGAAACGTCGATTTTCCTGACGTCGGGCTCACCTGTGCCCGGCGGATGTGCCTGCGCACCTCCAGGAAATGCTGCAAAAGAACAAAAATTTCGGGTGATTTCCCATGGAACATAGTAATAAAAACCGATTTATAACCATCGGTCTGATGCTCTTTGCCCTCTTTTTCGGAGCAGGCAACCTTATTTTTCCGGCCGCAATGGGCCAGGTCGCGGGTGAAAACCTCGGCTGGGCTTTGCTCGGCTTTTGTATCACGGGTGTAGGCCTGCCGCTTTTGGGCGTCATGGCCATCGGCTACTCCGGCTGCCACGACCTGCATCAGGTCGCCAACCGCGTGCACCCGATGTTCGGTATTTTCTACACCATCGTCTGCTACATGGCGATCGGCCCGTGCTTTGCCGTTCCCCGTACCGGCACCGTCTCCTTTGAAATCGCCGTGCGGCCGTTCCTCGCTGCGGAATTTGCCGACATTGCGCTCCCGATTTTCCTTGCGGTCTTTTTTGCCATTGCTTTCTGGCTTTCGGCTTCGCCCTCCAAAATCGTGGACCGCGTCGGTAAGTTCTTAACGCCCCTCCTGGTCCTTGCGCTTTTGATCCTCATCGTGAAGTCGATCATTACGCCCCTGGGAGCCCCGCAGGCTGCAAGCGCCAATTACGCCACTCCCGTGATCGCTGCGGTTCAGGGGGTACTCGACGGCTACAACACCCTGGACGCCATCGCCTCACTCGTGTTTGCAACGCTTGTTGTGACGGCCGTGAAAGAGGCCGGGTTTGAAAATTCCGGGCACGTGGCGCGTGAAGTCTATAAGTCCGGGCTTTTGGCGGGTGCGTTCCTTGCCGTCATCTACATCTTCATCGCCCGCATCGGCGCGGACAGCGTGGGTGTGATCGGCATGCAGGACACGGGTGCCCCGGTTCTCACCAAGAGCGCTCAGGTTCTTATGGGCGACACCGGTGCCATGGTGCTTGCGGCCATCGTGCTTTTAGCGTGCCTCACAACCGCAATCGGCCTGATCACCTGCTGCTCGATTTACTTCCGTGCGTTGACGGGCCGCTTCTCCTACGTCACCTGGTGCGCGCTCTTTACGGTGGTGAGTTACTTGATCGGCCTCTTCGGCCTGAAGACGATCATCGTTTCCACGATTCCTGTGCTGATGTTCATCTACCCGCTGTGCGTGGCGCTCATTGCGCTGGTGTTTTTGCACAAGTTCTTCGGCGGCCGTCAGTGCGTTTACGCCTGGACCGTGGGTCTCACCTTCATCATGGCCGCCATTAACGGTCTTGAAACCGCGAAGGTCCCCTTGGGCGGCATTGAAACGTTCCTGCAGACCTATGTGCCGCTGCACACGATCGGCCTCGGGTGGATTCCCTTTGCCGTGGTGGGCTTTGTGATCGGCTTTATTCAAAAGAGCATGACGCCTGCAAAGGCCTAAAAACCAAGTCTTAAACCAAAATCGGGAGCTTTCGGGCTCCCGATTTTTTTGTGCAGCGGCCGTGGTTCAATAAGTCAGACGCCGCGTCCAGTCTTCACAAATGCCGGTTTCAAGACGCTCCCGCGTCTTTTCCTGCCAGCGCGCCGAAAGCCCTTTAAGAGCCAGAAGTTCCGCGAGAAGCTCTCTGTTCATGGGATCCTCCCACCAAAGCCGCAGCACCCGATCCACACTCCACGCAGGATTCGGGCGCTCGAGAAGTTCCGCTTCCTCGCCGGCATCCACCGTCCCTGTTTCCAATACCCGCCAGTACCAGCCGCAGCGGCGGGTTTGCTGCACTTCCTCGGCAAAATCTGCGATTCCGAACCACTTTGAGAGTGTCCCGCAGGGCTCTCGCGGCTGCGTCAGTTCCAAAACGACGCTCCCGACACGGACCACATCACCGATGCAGACGCCGCCTTCTGCAACGCCCGTCGTTGAAAGATTTTCGCCGAAGGCGCCCGGAACAAAGCGCTCCAGTGCCTCAGGATGCCGCTCGCGCCAGAAGCCGTAGCTTTCAGCCGGATACTGGTGCACCGCCTTATCGGGCCCGCCGTGCACGTGCGTGTGAAACTGCTCGTCACCCGTAAAACCGGTGGGCGTCAGCTCAACCGGCCCGGTGACAGCCTCTTTAGCAATCGCTGTGCGGCGCTCAGCGCCGTCATAGGTGCCGATCGACTGAGAACGCCCGACGCGGACACTCCCAATAACAAAAAACGGTTTTTCCATGGATTCTCCGAAAGAGGTAGCGGATTTGGCCTGAGTCTAACTCCAAAGGCAGAGGCGAAACGCGTTCGTGCCCCCTAAACTTAAAAGATCACCCCCGACTCCGTGAGGAAAGACGATGTCCGGCGAACTCATTGACACTGCGGCCGCAGGCGGCGCAGCCCGTGCTTCTCAAACGCTTCCCGCCACACTGGCCATGAGTTTTCTTGCGGGTGCCTACATTGCACTGGGCGGCTTTCTTGCCGTGCGCTGCGGCGCGATGCTGCCGTGGGAGGTCTGGGGCTCGATGGGAAAACTCGTCTTTGCCATGGTCTTTCCCCTGGGACTGATGCTCACCGTCATCTGCGGGGCGGATCTTTTTACCGGCAACTGCTTAAGCCTCACGGCTGCCTGGGAGAGGAAAACCGTCAGTATCCTTGAGGCCACGCGCTCAGGCGTACTTTCCTGGATCGGTAACTTTGCGGGTGCCCTTTTTGTGGCGTGGGCAATGGCCGTTGCAAGCGGCCTTATTTTCGAGACGGCCGGAAACACCATGCCTTGGGCTGCGTCGCTTGTGAAACTTGCCAACGCCAAAACAGCCCTTCCCTTTGATGAAGCCTTCTGGCGGGCCGTAGGCTGTAACTGGCTTGTGTGTCTGGCGGTCTTTGCCGCCTACAGTGCCAAGGACACGGCGGGCAAAATCGTCGCGCTCTGGATTCCGACCATGGCTTTCGTGGCTCTCGGGATGGAACACTGTGTCGCCAATATGTTTTTCATTCCGGCGGCACTGATGACCGCGGCCGATCCCCGCTATGCGGCACTGGCTGCTGCCGGTCAGGTGCCGGAACTCACCGCCACCGTCAATACCTTTCTCATTGACAACCTTATTCCCGTGACGCTCGGCAATATCGTGGGCGGCGCGGTACTGGTTGCCGGGTTTTACTGCTTCATTAAACGGGCCCGCTGACAATGGCCGAAAAAGTATTACCTGAAATAATCATTTTGTTTTGCATCACAACTTAAACACTGCGCAAAAACGCGTCATTGGCAGGCCGGCTCTGACGCACAACACCATCGCGTAACGTCACGGGACCGTGTCTGCCCGCGCCCTGCACGACAAAGCACTCCTCGGCCTTCAGCACTTGAACGGCTTCATGCACGGCAATCGCATCCTCGGGGCTCACGCCGCCGCGGCGGATAAGCCATTTCTGCAGTCCTTCACGCGCCCGGAAGGGATACCCCTCAAACGCACAAAGAAGAAAGACGCCGACCAAAAGGCTCTCACGGATGCCGTCGGGTTCATCGGCTACAAGGGCCGTCAGGGGCACTAAGACGGCCTCCGGGACGCCCAGGCCCGCCAAGCCCGAAAACCGGGTCGGAAGCCGGATTCTTTCCGTTCTTGCCGCCTGAATCCTCAGAGTTTCCACGGGTGTGCGGCCCGTGAGCTGTTCCACAAAATAACGCGTCGCAAGCATTGCGCTGCCTCCTATGACCGTCTCTCGTTTCTTCGATCTTAGGAAGCAAAAAGGGCTTCTTTCAGTAATTCTCAAAAAACCTGAGGAACATTCGACGCGCGTCAAAGTGCTCATGAAATCATTGATCTTTGATACTCAAGTCCTGCCCGAAGGCGTCCGCAAAAAAGTCGGCTGCGCGTTGGGCGGGCTTTAAGGCGCTCCTGACGGCGGCGTCCCAGAAAGCTTGGTCCCTAAACAACCCGCGCTTGAAAGCGCGGGGTTTCCTGACACGGTGCAGGCTTTCCCGTAACAGGCAAGGTTTTTGAGGCCTTGTCTGCCCGGGCGTCCCCTGCACCACAGGAACATTTA
>ENA-OWXQ01000302-OWXQ01000302.1-human-gut-metagenome-genome-assembly--contig:-NODE-302-length-26820-cov-8.12602_pt1 | contig 26820 bp, 39 predicted proteins | sample MGYA00249246_ERZ652059 | MGnify/ENA primary metagenome ERZ652059 (study PRJEB26925, sample SAMN05827064) | human gut metagenome | biome: ENVO:2100002; feature: ENVO:00000062; material: ENVO:00002003...
GTGGGCTCGGAGATGTGTATAAGAGACAGGTATGAAGATAACAGACGGTGTATGTAGACGTATTCTGAATGCAATGCCGGTGAAACCGCCTGAAATAGGAGGCATTCTCGGAAGCTCAGACGGCATAATAAGCAGGTATCAGCTTGATGATGGGCGTAACAGCGGTTGTGGATGCTTCTATTCACCGGATGTCACCAGGCTGAACACGACAATAAAGGCATGGCAAAGGGAAGAAATTGCATTCAGAGGGATATTCCATACGCACTTTTTCGGTGTCTGTACATTGTCCGATGGTGATATACGCTATATCAATACCATTATGGAATGTATGCCGTCAAGCATCGAACACTTATACTTTCCGTTGGTCGTGCTTCCGGAAAAGCAGATAGTTCCGTTCATTGCGGTACGAAACGGAAGAACAATTGAAATTACGAAAGATGAACTTGTTATTGTATAAAAGGAGGTGATAGCATGAAAGAAGTAACAGAAATCAGATTACCTGAGGGTACATTCTTCGGTAACTGCCGTGATTGTCGCTATGCCGACTGGAACGATAAGGACCAGTATGGCAGAGTACACTGCGATGGTGGATACGGCGGATATAACAATCCGTCAGACAGAAACGGATGTTTTTACTGGAAGGAAGACTAAGTAGTACGTATCCAAAATATCCAGAATGCAAACGCCCGGAATAAAACCGGGCGTTTCAGTTTGTAGAAAAAGTCTGAAACACCCTCGAAAGGGTGTTTTTTAATTAAATCTTTTTTGCGAGATTTAGCACATAATTCTCAAATTCTGTAGGCAATCTGAGATTATATTTGTCAACATGATACGCAAGGTCACTCCACCATGAGTATTTCCCATCGGAGAAAAGCTCAAGACTGAACAATCCGCTTATTCGTTCATTGGTAAGCCTATCTTTTGCAATTTTTGCTTGAACCATTATACACTTACCTTCATTCTTTAAGTACGAAACAATCTTTTGCTTTTCAGGATAAGATTGTTGACAAGCAGAGTCTTTTATCGACACTCCATTGTTACACCCGTATTCTATAAAATTGCAAAGCCTTATCATATTATCACCTCTTTTTTAGCTTAAAGAAAACATATGTGCTGATATCTGCCTTTAGTGATAATTCAAATGTTGTTCCTGTACAATTAGAAGTCAAAAATTTTGAAAATCAACCAAATGGGCTATATTTGAATGTAATACTAAGCAAAATAAAAAAATCAGCCGTCGTGACGGAGAGTCTTCTCGGCTCAACGACCGACTCTACTCCGCTGGTAGCTGATTTTGGTATCAGTTTATCACAACTTTTAGCAAATGTCAACCCCAGTGACAAAAGGTTTTTAAAATATGTGCCGGATAACTTCTTATCGACAGAGCAAATTGAAGCAAAGCGTGAAGCTCAGAAGAGTGATTACAAAAATTACAACAGATATGTTGAGGTGTTTGAAAATGACAAAAACGGTAGCAACAACAAATTCTCTCTGAACCAGTTGAAGAAAAAGGCAATCTCATAGCTGTACATAATATCTATACAGATAAACTCGCCAAGTCACTGAAGCTCGGTGGTTTCCCGATGCCGTCTATAGCGGTTATAAAATCTGATATGGGACACGGAAATTACGGCGAATGCTCCTTTGTTTTTGACAAATCAACGATTGATCCGAAATTTGATAAAAGAAACAAGGCTTATGGTGGTGATGCGTGGACACATACTTATCATAGTATAGACAACTTTAAAAATCTCTTACTTGACATATTGGATTTAGTTTGATATAAGATTTACATATTAACGTTTAAACAGCACTTTCACGGTGCTGTTTTTATATTACCCGTTTTGCAAAAATGAAAATCGTTATGGATGAAAAAAACGCAACGTTGACGCCTTGCAAACGCCGAAATAGGCGTTGATACAGAGCATCTGGGCGATATAATTCAGAATGCGTATATGCAGACGGTTTTCGATGTGACGAAGAGTGCGGATTACCGTGCGGCTTTTGATTTAATTCCCGAAAGCCGTGTGAAAGCTATTCTGTCTACCAACTGGAGCGGTCAGATGTTCTCCCGGCGTGTCTGGGATAACACAAACGCACTTGCAGACGGGCTGAAGCACGATATGCTTGTGGGCATTATGGCAGGAAAGTCCGAACAGCATATGGCGGACGATATAATGAGCCGCTGCGGTGTCGGCGCTTTCGAGGCACGCAGGCTTGTCCGGACGGAAACTACCTGCGTTGCGAATATGGCGGAGCTGTACGGCTACAAGGAGCTTGACATTGACGAATACGAGTTTTCCGCCGGCCTTGACAGCCGCACAAGTGATCTATGCCGTGAGCTTGATGGTAAGGTGTTCAAGCGTAACAGCGCACAGGCAGGTGTAAATCTTCCGCCTATGCACCCGTTCTGCCGTTCTACAACGCTCCCTGTTCTGCCGAGCGAGGAGGATCTTGATAAAGAACTTGCCGGGCTTTACGACCCTAAGACCAGGCAGATATACACACCGAATACCGACAGCCACGCTAAAATTGATGATGCGGGCTTGCAAAGCGGCGATGAGGGTGATATAATAACAGAAAAGCGTCAAAAGTCCGGTAAAGGCAGAGGCGGAAATCCATATCACGCCGCAAACGGTAAGTTTACAAATGCGCCAGGCGGGAAAACAAGAGAGAAAATCAAGGAAATCAAGGTTAATGATGATGGCACGGTAACAACCGTTTCGGAGGTATTGCCTAAAACAAAATATGCGCCGTCACCGGAGAGAAATCACAAAGGCATACAAGTGAGCCAAAACAGATACGGTAAATTGTGTTCAGCATTTAAGGAACGCTATCCTAACGCTACCAAAGGCTCAAAAGGCGTAATTTACGACGATAAGTATGCGTATAAAGCTGAAGCGGATGATAAAGGCGGAATCATTATAACTCATAAACGAATATTGAAGTAGGTGACAGGCAGATGAATAAAAGTAAATTTGAAAAATATAACACTCCTTTTCAGCGATTGTTACGAAATATGTTTGCTGATAGTATAAAAGACGAATGGAAAACGAATGAAGAAAGAGACTTATTTGATAAATTTTTCTTTTTGCTCGGTGCGGCGGAACAGTACGAGGTTGAAGAAGAAATGACTGAGTATATTAAGGTTCATCCTGATGTAACTATTGACGAACTGGACAATTATTTTGAAGAAATTGTTCCTCCGGGCTTACCTCCCTGCGCTTCTGAATGGGAAGATGACGAGGACGAAGAATGAAACTGAATTATGATTGCGTTCGCAGTGTACTGCTTACTGTTGAGAAAAGCAAGACAATTGACGAGGAGCTTAATTTAAATCCGCTGACGGTTGAAACGATATTTGAACAGCTCCCGAAGTATGAAGATAATGAAATTCTTTATACGATAGAGAAGCTGAAAGAAGCCGGATATATAAATGCCGCTCTTCAATTTGCGGCGGGACATTTTATAGACGGCGCTGTAAGCAGTACCACATACAGCGGGCATGAGTATCTTGACAATATCCGTGAGCCTGATGTGTGGAGAAAGGTAAAGGCGATGCTGAAAAATGCAGGTGCAACCACACTGCCGCTTATTTCGCAGGCGGCGCAAATGCTAATCGGCAGTCAGCTTACTGTAAATTAAATATGACGACCGCTCTTAACAAGGGCGGTTTTCTTATACCCGTGTGCAATTGATTGCACAAAACTTAATAATTTTACCGCTCCATTCGGAGCGGTATTTTTATACCCAAAATCAAAGAAAGCGAGGTAAAGCAATGGAAACCGAAAAGAAAACTCCCGAAGAGGAGAAGAAGCCCACTCCCGCAGCGGAGCAGAAGGACGAGCCCAAGCCCGAAGAGAAGCCCGCCGAAAACAAGCAGACGGACGATAACGGCATGGCAGAGAAGACACCGGTAATAAACAAACAAACCGCATAAAAATGCGGTTTGAAAGAAATATGGTCGAGGTGACAAGAATTATAAAAGCTGTTTTCTGTATATTCGCAGGAAGTGTTTAAATTGCTATTAAAGCCTTATGCAATGCAGATTCACGGACTTTTAATTGCTGAAACATTTCGGGCCGTTTTTTCTTAAATGACAAAAAATCGTGTACAAATCGTGTACAGATATTACTTGATATTATTAAGAATGCTCACCGCCCGTTCCTCTTCTCGTGGGTACAGGTGGGCGTATGTTTGCCATGTTTGTTGAACGTCCGCATGACCGAGTCGCCGTGCAATTTCCTGTATGTTGATGCCTTCATTAATCAACAGGGTAGCGTGGGTGTGGCGGAAGTCGTGTATTCTTATATGCGGAAGCTCAGCAAGCGCAGCGTATCTTATATTGTGTGTGTCAAGCGAAGCGTCGGGCAGGTAACTGATACCGCCGCAAACCCTATAATCTTCAGTAAAATTTTTATCTGCTTGCTGACGTTTCTTGTGCTCGTTGAGTATTTTCAACAGTGGCAGAGGTATTTGCAGTGAACGATACGACGATTTGTTCTTAGGTGGGGTTTCTGTTATCTTGCCTTTTATTTTCTGTGATATGGAGCGGCGGATATTAAGTGTATTACCCGTTATATCGGACCATTTCAGCGCATTGATTTCACCTTTGCGTGCACCGGTGTAGAAGGCAATGGAGAAAAACACATAGTACCCCCATTCGGTAATCGTGTCTTTTTCTTCACACATTTTCTTGACAACGCTTATATATTTCAGATACTGATCGGCTGTGTAGTAATGTAGCTTGTCCTCCGGTGTCTCAAAATACACCTCCTTAAAATTGCCCACAGCTAAAAGTGGATTTTTAGGCAGGTAGTCCATTTTTACAGCATAATTCAGCAGAGCTCTGAGTTCGCCGTAATAATTCTGTAATGTTTTGAGCTTATATCCTTTTTCGGATAGTATGTTCTTCCACTTCTGAAGCTGAGCCGTGTTGAGCTTGTTTAATTTAATATCAAACAGATACGGCTTTACAGAGGCGTTTATATTATCGTTGATCTTTGCAAGCGATGTTTCTCTCACTTCGCCCTTTTTCGTGATGTAATATTCGGCGTACAGCTCTTCCAAAGTCATAGAAGATACAGGTGCTTCCTTCGATTTTGAATAGGCACTCATCAGTTCGGCTTCAAGCTGTTTTGCTTCTGCCGCTCCGTAAGTGATACGGGTAAGCTGACGTGCTACACCGGTCCTGTCAATATAGTTTATGCGAACTCTGTATTGTTGCAAACCATCTTTTTTTACGCTTGTTTTGTATATCGGCATTTTAACACCTCCTAATTTATTTATTTCAATCCACGCCCTCAGAGGAGGGCGACATTATCACCCTGAATATCACTTTCAGCAAGGCAAATTTCAATCCACACCCTCATACAAAGGGCGACCATCGCTAAGGTCGTGAAATGCTACCTTAGCGGTTCTTTATTGTTTTGCTTTCCTTGGCCTATAAACATAGCCTCTTTGTATTTTTTCACGCACATCGGCTAATGCGGCTTTACATCTATTACGGACATCCTCGGTTACATTTTCATCTTCAATTGTTTTTAGATAATATTCTTCTGCGGATTTTGTATCAATTTTTACATAAACGTCACCGATTCTTATATAATCACTTGAGTTTGTACCTGCGTCTACTTCGATACACTTTTTAAGCATTTGTATTGCTTTGTCAAATTGGTACTCAGCATCGTATATATTGGCAAAAGTTGAGTAGAGATGCCACTTTGAATATAACACCGCACCAATGCGGTTAGTTATCGGTGGCAAATCTGTAGGGGATTCTAAAAATAATTCCCAATACTTTATAGCCAAGGGACGCTCTGCCGCATGCATACGTGCGTATGTAGTAGCAACGGCTAAAACGTCTAACGGCTCACGTGAATTGTTATAAACACTTAAAATGAAATTGTTAAGAAATCGTCTACAGTTGCCTAAGACACATTCGGAGGAGCTGCTCATATAAATCAATCGCTCTTTGGAACCAACCTTTGTGTAAGCTTTTTGTAGGAAATCTTCGATAAAGTCACTTTCATCTTGCGATAAATCAAATTTTGATTTACAGCTGTCACATACTAAAAACTCGTTGCGCACTTTTTCGGTTTTACAAAGCAGACAATGCTTTGTCATAATGTTGTCAATCATATATTTGAAAGGTGCAGATCCCTTATAATACGTTGTGTTTTTAGTCGCCGTAAGGGCTTTTGCGGCAAGGTCATATCTGCCTATTTCATTTAGTGTTTCAATCAGTTCAATGTATATCGAGGCATTATCGGGTTGCATTTTAAGAAGCCTGGTATAAGTGTTGATTGCCTCAGCAGGATTATTACCGTTTTTGTATAATTCCGCAAGCATAAAGAGCATTTGCATTTTTGTATAAAAAGGATTGCTGTAATTACCGTCTATGTATGATTTTAATAATTCTGCGGCTTTGCTGTGGTTTTCTCCGAGATTTTTATATATGATAGCCAAAGCAAGTTTATCGTGTGCGTTGTTGCTTGTTTTGCATTTCTCAATGACTTCGATTAACTCACTATCTTCATTATCAATCGAACTTACGCTTTGAGCAAAGTTGACATTATCATATAAATGATCAGGGTCCTGGATTTCATAACGCTTCTGTTCTAAAAACGCAATCAATTCTGACGGTGGCGGAGTAGTGGTTTTAATACCTTGCTGTTCATATTCAAGGAGCGGTTCGACATATCGTATTGCAGAATCAATTGATTCTATAGTACAAGATACTCCGTTGCCAAGCTGTATATTAAGCTTAACATTTTCTATTGCTGTTTCTGCTCCTACTATCAACGCTTTTAAAAGATTGTTCATGTACTCTATTTTATCTTCTCCCATTAGATTTTATTGCTTACGCAGTATCGACAAAAGTTTTTTATATGTCTTTTATTACTTTTCTCACAATTCCAAGTATTCTTAATCTGTCTCGGTCAGCACCTTTAAAAACTCTTGGCGCATATTCGGGATTGAATGATAGCAGTGTAATGCTGTTCTTATCATATTCTATCTTTTTAACGACTGAATCTTCCCCGTCAATCAGAATCACTGCCACCTGTCCGGGATCACACCAATCTTGCTTTAGCACCTGAATAGAATCGCCTTCTTCAATTTTGGGGTACATACTGTTGCCTTGCACCTTTATACACATCGTGTTCTTTGCTTCTTCATCACTGGCAATAAACAACGGCATATACTCAAGAATGCAATTGTCAGCATAAGCACCAAAGCCCGCTGATACACTCTCGTAAACAGGAATCATTCTGATTTTATCCTGTGGAAGAATAGTTGCATTTGATTCAATAGAGCGTGATGTGAGCTCCGGATTATCTGTTTTAAGCGCAAGGTATGCCGCACTTACATTAAGCTCACACGCTATTGACTCAAGTATTGGCAATTTTATTTTTGCTACCTGTCCTGTTTCGTATCTCTGTATCGTTGATTTATTTAATCCTAAACGTTCTCCGAGTTCCCCTTGTGTCAGTTTGTTTTTTTCACGGCATAGTTTGATTCTTTTACCAATTTCATTCACATCTGCCATGTTGTTCACCTCATTTCATTATAAGCATTATAGCATATTAAATTGCGTAATGCAATAACATTTTTTGAATTTGCTAAAAAAAGTTGCAAAACGCTATTGACAAACGTAGAAAGATGTGTTAATATATGCTTACGGAAAGTTGCAAAACGCAACAAACGAAGGAGGTGAGAAAATGGTGAATACAAATAAAATCAAGGGTAGAATGCGTGAACTTGAAATAACACAGGCAGATGTGGCTAAGTGTTTGAATATCGCTCAGCCAACTGTAAATCAGAAGATTAACAATATCAGACCGTTCGACTTAGATGAAGCCGAGAAATTTTCTAATCTTCTGGGTATAAATGCTGGTGAGTTCGGTACATATTTTTTCGCTCACTAAGTTGCAAAACGCAACAAACAGAGGAGGTGAAAATATGAATCTGAGGCATATAAAAGAAAAAATCGAGGACAAAATGCTTGACCCCGATTTTACAAGTAAAGCATCATTGGCAGTTTCTATCGTGTCTCTTGTCGTTGCCGTACTTGTTCTGTATGTAAAATTAAAATACAGAACCGTATAAAGAAACCAAAGATATGAGCAACGATAAAATTGAAATGAAAATAGCTGCCCAAGAGCGAAAATTTGAAGTCTTGAAATCTGCATAGTCTTCACAAGCAATTGTGCCGCTGTTGGTAATAACAAGCTCAGCTGAACACTGGCGACTACTGTCACGCATAATTTTGATTTGCTTATGCTGTAGAAAACCTTTTTCCAAAAGAATGTCGGATATGTCATTTTTAATGGCAAAACCGTCGCTTTTGTAAAATTGTTTCAAGAGCTTATATTCATCACGGGAGATGTACAATGATTATCGCACCTTTCTATTTTTGTTTTCATTGTATCACAAGCGGAAAGGTTTTGCAACAACCGGAGGAGGTGAGGAAGGTGGGATCAAAAAAGCGTGAACAGCTGCTTATAGTCACGAAAAGCACAAAGGGTACAGGAACAGAAAATAACCCGTATATAGAGGTTATGCAGTTTTGGACACTTGACGGTGAACTGCTGTATGAGACGGAGGAATAAGCCTTATGTGGCTTAGTGAACCATAAATAAAATAAAGGAGGAATTAAACATGACAAAGCACAGAGTAAGAGTACCGCAGGTAGCGGATATATCGGCGGCGATACGTCTTTATTACGAGCACACCGAGATAGGCAATAAGGACATCAGGGCTATTTTCGGCGATATGGGAAACGGCAGGATCGGCAGGCTTAAGCAGCTTGCACTTGAAGCAATGCACGAACGAGGCACAGTGCACTATAACGCACAGTACGTCAACACAGAGGTTGCTTATGACGCTTGGGGAATAGACATCAAGCGTCTTGAGCGTGGTATTGAACGGCTGAATAAGCTGAATATCGAGGTGACAGCATGAAGACAGGAAAGATAATCGCCTACGTTGTTGCGCAGTTGTTGCGAATATGGGTGACAGCATTTGCAGGCATAGCGGTATATGTTCCGCTGTCGGCTCTCGCATACGCCGAGCGTGGCTACAAGGCTATCGGCGGCGAAATGCTCCCCGTTGCAATAGTCGCTGTTGCGGTCTGGTACGGGCTGGGATGGCTTATGCGGGAGTGGTATAGGGATATGATAGGAGGCGGACACGATGACAGATCTTGAGCGAATCGCCAAAGAAGCCACCGCTCACGGCATGAGCTACGGCGAGTATGTTGCCTGGAAGGCGAAAGCAACACTGGAAGAGCAGCAGAACTACCGCCGGGCAAGGGAGGTGGCGGAGATACAAAGAAAGAGGGGGAAGAAACATGTATAAATGTGAGCGTTGCGACTGGACAGGCTCAGCATCAGAGCTTGGACACTACACTGAGTATCGTGGCGAGTGTCACGGTGCGCCGGCTTGGGAAACATTACCGTGCTGCCCAGAATGCGGATATGATGTCGAGAACATCGAAGAAAAATAAAAAAAAGAGCTCCCCGGAGGGAGCAAAGCAAATTTTACACAAGACCAGTATAACACTGGCAAAGGAAAAAGTCAATGGATATCAAAGAAAAACTTACAGCCGAACTGAAAGACGCAAAGCTCGGCAGATACGAAAACGTTGTTAAGCCCTATGTGCTTGACGAGATCTGCATTTTTGCAAAGCAGAACAGCGAATTTGCACAGGCTATAGAGCAGTCGGACAAGTCTTTTGCCGACTGCCTCAAGGCAAGCGTTGCAGAAGTTAAGGAACACATATCCGATCTCGATTGTTACAAGCGTGCAGTAGCATTTTACTTTCCCGGTGCTGACATCAAATGCACTATGACGCTTGATCTCGGTGATAACGGATTCAGCAACGAAACATCCACAGAAGCAGACAGCGGCAAGCTACAGCTTGACCTTGACAGCCTGCTCGACTTCTGAGGTGCGGCAATATGACAAGAAAAGAAGCCGAAAGCTATACAGACAATTTTCCGCCGCTTACAGCGGAGCTTGAACGTGAAATTAGAAAGACGTTGCCGATGAAGTATCTTATTATAGATAATGGCGGCACAGCATATTGCACGGCATGCGAAGAAAAGCTGTATCCCGGTGAGTATGACAGCTCAGTTAAACATAGGCAGACTACTTTCTGTACAAGCTGTGACGAAACTGTCACTGCGATATACAATTATCACAATTTTCACGGCTCGGTTGTTGAGTGCAAATCAAATGTCGGAGTGTTTCTGTCAGACGACAAGACCAATAATCTGTACATACGGTTTTATACGGTTACGCTGCTTTTTAACGCTCGTGAAATTATGCCGCATATTGCAATCAATGAGGTTCAGCGGTATTTATTCACGGCAAATCAAGCGTTCCGTTATGGTCCTAAATACGCATGGGAGAGTAAAAACGGTTACTACGCAAAGGTAGTGACAGGCTGGGGGCTACGAGCGGAATTTAGCGAGCCTGTATTTCCCAATTATAGCAGTTACAGCTTCGTTAATTTTCCTGCATTAAAAGGAACAGCTTGTGCTCATTCGGCAATAAGTGAGAACTTCGGAAGCATATCATATCTGAAATTCTGGCAGGCACACAAAAATGTTGAGGCACTCATTAAGTGTGGCTTATATAGCAGTGTTATGTACAACGAAGACATGATCAACTGGGCTGAAACCGAACCGCACAAAATGCTCGGCGTAACAAAAGATGTTATGCGGGCGATTCGCAAAGGGCAAATCGGGTACAGAGACTATCTTAGAATAAAAGAAGAATTTCCTAAGATTACCAGCCTTGACCGTCTTATAGAAACAAATAAACATATAGGATATTCATTTGGCACACTCGACAGCCTCAAGAGAAAACTCAAGACCGACAAATACGAAATTGCGAAGTACATTTTAAAGCAGAATGTAAATATCGACGATTATTCGGATTATGTCCGTATAATGCAGAGCTTCAACGCCGATTTCAGCGACAGACAGATATGCTTTCCGAAAAATCTGAAAGCGGCTCACGACCGTGCAGAAGCTATGCGACAGGCACGGGAGCTTGAAGAAAAAGCAAAGAAAAACGCTAAGCTGGCTGAACAGCTGAACACTTTGAAATTAAAGCGAAAGATACTTGAATTTTCGATTAGTGATTACTTTATCCGTCAGCCCGTCAGCACAGACGAAATAGTTGCCGAAGGTCAGAAGCTAAGCCATTGTGTCGGCGGCTACGCCGAAAGACACGCAACCGGCAAGCTGACAATTATGTTTCTTCGCCGAAAATCCGCACCGGACGAGCCGTACTACACGATGGAGGTATCAAACGACTATAAAATAGTCCAGTGCAGAGGTTATAAAAATAACTGGGTTACAAACGGCGGACAGGAAAAACCACAAGAAATAATCAATGTCGAAAAGATGTACCAGCAGTACCTTGACGGTATTGCGGCGAAAAAATCAAAAACAAAATCAAGGAGGAAAACAGCATGACCGAACAGCTAACACTGTATCAGCAGGCTCAGGCGGTGCATCAGGATCTGATGATTCAGGAACAGGTTGCAGCTCAGTCTTTAACGCAGATTGCCATAGACCTTAAAGAAATCAGAGATAGGCGGCTTTATGCAGAACTCGGATATTCCGATTTTTCCGAATACTGCGAAAACGCCACAAAGACGGGAAAAAGACAGGCTTATAATCTTATATCACTTGTTGAACAGTACAAGATAGATGATCTTTCCAGACTTGCGTATCTCGGCAGTACCAAACTGATAGCTCTTAAATCTCTCGGCAAAGATGAGCGAGAGGAACTTATAGAGAGCGGTAAAGCCGAAGAGATGTCAGTGAGAGAGCTTAAGGAAAAGATAAAGGAGCTTACCGATAAAAACGAACAATTACGCTTTGAGTTTACATCAGTAACTGACAGTGACAAGGATAAAGACAGCAAAATCAATTCGTTGCAGGCACAGCTTGACGATACAGGAAATGCTATGCGGCGAACCGCAGAAGAAAATGAAAAGCTGAAGTTACAGATAGCTGAACTTGAAAAGCGTCCTGTCGAAGTGGCAGTTGCCGAACCCTCAGCGGAGGATATTGCAAAAATAAGAGCAGAAGTCGAAGCTGCCGCAAGAGCAGAATACGATAAAAAGCTTGCTGATGAAAAGAAAAAAGTGCAATCGATTGCACACGAAGAAACGAGTGGTAACAGTAAAGAAATCTTCAAGATTCATTTGAAAAATATACAGCGTGAATTTAATGAAGCGTTAGAGCTTGTAAGCAATGCGTCAGAAAATGAACGCAGCAGTTATATAAAGGCTTTCCGTTCCGCTCTGAATGCGTGCGGGGATTTGATTGCTAAGTTATAAGGAGGAAAAACCAAATGTCAGTAAAAATCAGTTCGCTTGAAATTGAAAATGTCAAGCGAGTAAAAGCAGTACAGATAACACCTGCCGAGAACGGTCTTATGATAATCGGCGGTAAGAACAATCAGGGCAAGACATCGGTGCTTGACGCTATCGCATGGGCACTCGGCGGTGACAGGCTGAAACCGTCACAGGCTGTGCGGGAAGGCTCTGTGATTCCGCCCCACATGGAAGTTACGCTCAGCAACGGTATAAAGGTAGTCAGGAGCGGCAATAACAGTACGCTCAAGGTTATTGATCCGGACGGCAACAAGGGCGGTCAGCAGCTGCTCAACGAATTCGTAGAACAGTTTGCGCTTGATCTTCCTAAGTTTCTCGACCGGTCGAGCAAGGAAAAGGCGGATACTCTCCTCAGAATAATCGGTGTAGGCGATAAGCTGTACGAGCTTGAAACCGAAGAACAGAAGCTGTACAATCAGCGTCACACTATCGGTCAGATAGCGGATCAGAAGAAGAAATACGCTAAGGAAATGCCGGTATTCGCAGATGCTCCGAAAGAGTTTGTGTCTGCAACCGAGCTTATCAGACAGCAGCAGGATATTCTTGCAAGAAACGGCGAGAATCAACGTAAAAGACAACTCAGAGAACAGTATGACAGAGAACTTGAGTTGGCTCGGAAGGCATACGAAGAAGCACAGGCAAGACTTGAAACGGCAACGGCAAACGCTGAAACCGCACATCGTGACGCTGAAGACCTTGCAGACGAGAGCACGGCAGAGCTTGAACAGAGTATAGCAGACATTGAGCAGATAAACGCAAAGGTCCGTGCAAATCTTGACCGCGAAAAAGCTGAGCTTGACGCTGAAGCGTATAAAACTCAGTATATACAGCTTACCGAAGAAATACAGTCTGTCAGAAAAGCTAAAACAGATCTTCTTGACGGTGCAGACTTACCGCTTGAGGGCTTGTCGGTAGATAACGGCGAGCTTACATACAACGGTTTTAAATGGGATAATATGTCCGGCTCGGAACAGCTCAAGGTTGCGACCGCAATTGTCCGCAAGCTTAATCCTAATTGCGGATTTGTGCTTATAGACAAGCTGGAACAGATGGATACCGATACGCTGAACGACTTTGGCAGATGGCTTGAAAGCGAGGGCTTACAGGCAATCGCCACAAGAGTAAGCACGGGTGACGAGTGCAGTATCATAATCGAGGACGGCTATTCAAAGCCGGTTGAAAAGAAAGAAACTACAACATGGAAGGCAGGTACATTCTGATGAGTACAACAATGAACATCACTAAAGGCAGAATCGAAACCGCCAAGAAGGTGGTTATATACGGCCCTGAGGGAATAGGCAAGTCAACATTTGCATCGCAGTTTCCCGATCCGTTATTCATCGACACCGAAGGCAGTACAAAGGAAATGGACGTTGCCCGTTTTGATAAACCGACATCGTGGGAGCTGCTTAAGAGTCAGATTGAGTATGTCAAGCTCAATAAGCCTTGTGCCACGCTTATAATTGATACGATAGACTGGGCGGAACAGCTTTGCATCAAGTCTATCTGCGATAAGTACGACAAAAAGGGTATTGAGGATTTCGGCTATGGCAACGGCTATGTATACGAAAAGGAAGAGTTCGGCAGGTTCCTTAATCTGCTTGAAGATGTTATCGAAGCCGGAGTTAACGTTGTACTTACAGCTCACGCTATCCTCAGAAAGTTTGAACAGCCCGATGAGCTCGGAAGCTATGACCGCTGGGAGCTGAAGCTCGGTAAGAAGACAACCAATCTGATCTCTCCTCTTGTAAAAGAATGGGCTGATATGGTGCTTTTCGCAAACTACAAGACTATTTCGGTAGCGGTTGACAAGGACGGCAAAAAACATAAGGCGCAGGGCGGCAGACGCATAATGTACACGTCACATCATCCCTGCTGGGACGCAAAGAACCGTTACGGTTTGCCGGAAGAAATTCCGATGGAGTATGGGCAGATAAAGCACATTATCGAAAGAAATATTACCGCACAGCCTGCCGCTACCGTTCAGACTGCGCCTGTTGCAAAAGTGGCAGCCACAGAAAACGCAACAACCGCCACAAATGATAATGTAATGGCGGCTCCTGCTCCGGCAATAACGCAGGAAAGCTCAGGAATACCCAAAGCTCTTGCGGACCTTATGACAGCAAACAGCATAACGGAAGAGCAGATAAGAGCGGCAGTAGCAAGCAAGGGATATTTTCCTGCCGATATGCCGATAAAGGACTATCCCAAGGAATTTATCGAGGGCGTGCTTATCGGGGCATGGGAGCAGGTAAAAGCAATGATAACGGAAATGCTTATGACAGACTATGAGAACGAGGCTTACCCGTTCTGATAAACGAAAGGAGAAATAACATATGAGTGAATTTGAAAAAGAATTAGGCTGGGACGACGTAATTGAGAAAGAAAGCGATTTTACGCTTCTTCCCGCAGGTGACTACGACTTTACGATAACAGGTTTCGAGCGTGCGAGATATGAGGGCGGCGAAAAACTGCCGCCTTGCAACAAGGCTGTAGTATCTATTCATATAGACGCTCCGGAAGGCTCAACTACAATTCAGCATAATCTGTTTTTGCACAGCAAGTGCGAGGGTATGCTTTCGGCATTCTTTATCGGCATAGGTCAGAAGAAACACGGCGAACCGCTTCGCATGAACTGGAACAACGTCATCGGTGCCAAAGGTCGTTGCAAGGTGTACATAGATACTTGGAAGAACAAGAACGGCGAAGAAATGCAGTCTAACAGAATAAAAAAATTCTATGAGCCGTCACCTGCACAGACTGTTTCTCAGGCACCTGCAAGCTCTCAGGCGGGTGTATTTACACCGGGTAAATTCTGATGGAATTAAGACCGTATCAGAAAGAAGCCAAAACAGCGGTACTTTCACAGTGGGAGCAGGGCAATTCAAAAACCCTGCTCGTACTGCCTACGGGTTGCGGTAAAACGATAGTTTTTGCAAAAATCGCAGAAGACCGTGTCCGCAACGGAGAAAGGGTACTTATACTTGCGCACAGGGGCGAACTGCTTGAACAGGCGGCGGACAAGATACTGAATGCCTGCGGGCTTGGCTGTGCTGTAGAAAAGGCGGAAGAAAGCTGTATAGGCTCATGGTATCGTATAACGGTAGGCTCTGTACAGTCGCTTATGAGAGAAAAGCGACTTGCACAATTTTCAAAAGACTATTTCAATACGATCATAATTGATGAAGCACATCATTCCATTTCGGACAGCTATCAGAAGATACTCGGATATTTTGATGAAGCAAAGGTACTCGGAGTTACGGCAACGCCGGACAGAGGAGATATGAAAAATCTCGGACAGGTATTCGACAGCCTGGCGTATGAATATACTTTGCCGAGAGCTATCAAAGAAGGGTATCTGTCACCGATAAAGGCACTCACCATTCCTCTGAAACTCGATCTGACAGGTGTCGGTACTCAGGCAGGAGATTATAAGGCAAGTGACATTGACACAGCTCTTGACCCTTATCTGTATCAGATAGCGGATGAAATGCTGAAATATTGCAAGGAACGTAAAACGGTAGTATTTCTGCCGCTTATAAAAACGAGTCAGAAATTCTGCAAGATACTTAACGAAAAAGGCTTCCGCTCGGCAGAAGTCAACGGAAACAGCATTGACAGAGGTACTGTTCTTGCTGATTTCGATAGCGGTAAATATAATGTGCTGTGTAATTCAATGCTTCTGACGGAAGGCTGGGACTGTCCAAGCGTAGATTGCGTAATAGTTCTCAGACCTACTAAGGTAAGAGGGCTGTACTGTCAGATGGTCGGCAGAGGAACAAGGCTTTGTGAGGGTAAGAAAGATCTGTTGCTGCTTGACTTTTTGTGGCACACAGAAAGGCACGAGCTGTGCCGTCCTGCACATCTGATATGTGAAAGCCCTGAAGTTGCCGAAAAGATGACCGAAAATATTGCGGCGGCAGGTATGCCGGTTGATATTGAACAGGCAGAAGAAAAGGCAAAAGAAGATGTAGTTGCTCAGCGTGAGGAAGCGCTTGCAAAACAGCTTGCGGAAATGAAAAAACGAAAGAGAAAACTTGTAGATCCTCTCCAGTATGAAATGAGCATTCAGGCGGAAGACTTATCTTCCTATGTTCCGGCATTCGGTTGGGAGTGTTCTCCGCCGTCGGATAAGCAGAAAACAACGCTTGAAAAGCTTGGTATATTCCCCGATGAGATTGACAATGCCGGTAAAGCTCAGCTTTTGTTGGACAGGCTCGGCAAACGGCGCACTCTCGGTCTTACAACACCGAAGCAGATACGTTTTCTCGAAAGCCGGGGCTTTAAGCACGTCGGCACATGGCAGTTTGAAAGTGCAAGAAATCTGATTGACAGAATAGCGGCTAACAACTGGCACGTTCCGAACGGAATAGATCCTGCAAGCTATGAACCGAAGGTGGTGAATAATTCAGATGTCGGAATTTGATTTTGACCTTAACGAAGCACTTAAATATATAAGCCCGTCAGACCTTTCCTATCAGGACTGGGTGAATGTCGGTATGGCACTCAAAGAAGAGGGCTATTCCGTTACCGTATGGGATAACTGGTCGGCAAATGACAACAGATACCATAAAGGCGAATGTGAAAAGAAATGGGAGAGCTTCAACGGCTCTTCCTCGCCTGTCACGGGCGCTACCATAGTTCAGATGGCTAAGGACAGAGGAATGATGTTCGGCACGGGAGAAGAACGTGAGCTTGACTGGGACGATGAAATATCATACGAACATCACGATGAACACGTTGTTGTAAACAAAAACTGGATAGAGGGCAAAGAAATAAACGCTCCGACAGACTGGCAGCCTCACAGAGAAATAATCAGATACCTTGAAGCATTATTCGAGCAGAGCGAAAATGTCGGATATGTTGTGCAAAGCTACGAAAAAGACGGTAAATTCATCCCTGCCAACAAGGGCTATTATGACCGCACGGCAGGTCAGCTTATCGAATCATTGTCGCAGTGTGACGGCGATATAGGCTCTGTTCTCGGTGATTACAACACTCAGGCGGGGGCGTGGATACGTTTCAATCCTCTTGACGGCAAAGGCGTAAAGAATGAAAACGTAACCGAATACAGATATGCGCTTGTTGAAAGTGACAATGTAGATATAGAAAAACAGCACGCAATCATCTGCGAGCTTGAACTGCCCGTAGCTGTACTTGTATACAGCGGAAAGAAATCGCTGCACGCTATTGTAAAGGTAGATGCCGCAAATTACGATGAATACCGTAAACGTGTAGATTTTCTGTATCAGATATGTCAGAAAAACGGACTGTCACCCGATACGCAGAATCGTAATCCGTCAAGATTATCACGTCTTCCCGGTGTTCAGCGTGGTGAAAACAGACAGTACATAGTTGATACAGACATCGGTAAAAACGGTTGGGATGAGTGGCGGGAATGGATAGAAAGTGTAAATGATAATCTGCCCGATCCTGAGAATTTAGCGGATGTGTGGGACAATATGCCGGAGCTTGCACCGCCGCTTATTGACGGCGTGCTTAGACAGGGGCATAAAATGCTTATCGCAGGACCGTCAAAGGCCGGCAAATCCTACGCACTTATCGAGATGTGCATTGCGATAGCCGAGGGAGCAAATTGGCTGGGCTGGCAATGTGCAAAAGGCAAAGTAATGTATGTCAACCTGGAGCTTGATGATGCAAGCTGCAAGCACCGTTTCAAAGATGTTTACACGGCGATGGGGTTAAAACCTGATAACTTCGGGAATATAGACATCTGGAATTTGCGTGGACACAGTGTGCCGATGGACAAGCTCGCACCGAAACTTATCCGCCGCGCGAGCAAGAAGAACTATATCGCCATTATCATAGACCCGATTTATAAGGTTATTACCGGTGACGAGAACAGCGCAGATCAGATGGCGCATTTCTGCAATCAGTTTGATAAGGTGTGCACGGAGCTTGGCTGTGCGGTTATATACTGCCATCACCATTCCAAAGGTGCACAGGGCGGTAAGCGTTCAATGGACAGAGCCTCGGGTTCAGGTGTATTCGCAAGAGATCCCGATGCACTGCTTGACCTTACGGAGCTGGAGCTTACCGACAGCATAATAAAGCACGAAAAAGACAAGATGACCTGCAAGATATGCTATGATCAGCTGAAGAAATGCGGACACGAAGACGATGTTTCACAGGATGATATATGCAGTGCAAAGCAGATGCGTGAAGCGCTCAGAAACGCTGTGCCGGACGCAGATTATAAGCATGTGTGTGATTTCATTACCAAGTGTGAAAAACGCACAGAGAGCCGTACAGCGTGGCGTATAGAAGGCACGCTCCGAGAGTTCCCGAAGTTCCCGCCGGTGAACGTGTGGTTTGATTATCCCGTTCATCGTATAGACAAGACCGACGTATTAAAAGACATACAGCCCGATGACGGCAGAGCAGCAGGCTGGCAGAAGAATTTCAGCAAGAAAAAGACCGAAAAGGAACGTAAGGACGAGCGTAAAGAATCGCTCGAAACGGCATTTGATGCTTGCATGATTGACGGCAAGGTTACTTTATCCGGTATGGCCGAGTATATGGGCGTGACCGAAAAGACGGTCCGAAACCGTATAAAAGAGCACGGCGGGTTCTGGATTGACGATAACGAGGTAGGGAAAAAGTCGAAGTGAAAACTTTCACTGCGAGGGAAAATCTCGGTGATTTTCATTTTCACTGACAGGGAAAATGTCGAGAAATTTTCTTTCACTTTCAGTGAAAAAGTCGAGAATTTTCACTTTCCCTACAGAGTGAAAAAGTCGGTGAATTATCGAGATTTTCACTGTCAGGGAAAATCTATTATTATAAACAATACTTCTGTCGGGGCAGAGGTAGCCCGACAGAAAGTATTTTGAATAATGACGCACACGAGGAGGTGCAAACTTAAATGGCAAAAACAAGCAAAGCAAGACAAGCTATAATCGAGGCAGCTAAAAAAATGCCGCCGCTGTTTCACAAGATTCCCGATGAGAATTTTGATTACAGAAAAGCAAGGACACTCTGGTGGCTCGCCAAACAGCCGGAAGTTCTTAAGTATGTCTGGGATATAGTCAAACAGTCGGGAGCAGTGATATATGACGGCACAACTCGCAAATGGCACGGTGTAGATTTTGAGGAGGTCGATGATGAAGACTGAATTTTTTATGCCGATGATACCGCCTACGGTAACGGCACAGGAACACAAAGTAACGGTTTCTCACGGCAAGCCGATATTCTATGATCCGCCCGAAGTCAGATCGGCGAAGGCTAAACTGACAGCGTACCTTTCTCAGCATAAACCCGACAAACCGTATAAAAAGGGGGTAAGGCTGACGACAAAGTGGCTGTTCCCGAAAGAACAGCACAAAGACGGAGAGTATCGTATAACGAAGCCAGATACCGACAATCTTCAGAAAATGCTGAAGGACTGCATGACTGTTTGCGGTTTCTGGACTGATGATGCGCTTGTCGCAAGCGAGATATGCGAAAAGTTCTGGGCGGCAAATCCCGGAATATATATCAAGGTCGAGGTGCTGAAATGACGATAGACGAAGTTCAGCAGGCTATGTTAAGCGGTCAGACCGTAAGGCATACACACGGAGGAATAACCGCCGAATACACAATAAGCGGTGTTATATCCCGTTACAGCAAGATAAGAGGCTGGTATTATGTGCTTGAGCTTAAAGACAGAAAAGCGGACAGCTTGTCCGTCGTGAATATGGAGGAGGTTGAAAATGAAAGAATATATTAAGCGTGAAGTATTGTCAAAAATTATGAACGATATAGCAGGAGATGAAACTTGCCCTATGAACATTGCGGCAGATATTTATTATGCTGTAGATTGCATACCTGCGGCTGATGTCGAGCCAGTAAGGCACGGATATTGGCAAGTAGGGTATTTTCACGATCGAGTGTGCAGCTGTTGCTTGCACCCCGACAATGACCTTGACGATTATCCACATCCGTACTGCCCTAACTGCGGGGCAAAGATGGACAAAAAAGACGGACAAAGGAGATAAATAATGACTAAACGCAAACCCGCAACTGAAACCTGCCTGTTCTGTGGGCAGGTAATACCGAAGTGGATAAAGTGGGAGGACAAGCTTCCACCGGATCAGGAAGAGGTGTTAGTATGCACTGTGTCACAAAAAGGAATACGAAACATCGATAAAGGATATTGGTCTATCGATCATTTTATCCATAGAGGGCGTGCACGGGTTACTCATTGGATGCCGCTTCCAGAAGTGCCTAAGGAGGAAACATGACCAAACAAGAACTACACAGCATCCGTTCACTCCGTGACGAGATAAAATTCTGGGAACGGGCGCTTGAACGCATAAGAAATAAATCTCCTGTCGGTTCTCCGCAGTTTGATGCCGTTCCCTGCAACAGCGGAATAAGCAACAGAGTGCAGGACAGAGTAGAAAACACGAGGTCAATCGAGGAAATAATAGCGGAGAAAAAGGCAGAGCTTGAAGCGAAGGAGCGTGAGCTTACCGAGTACATAATGACGGTTGATGACAGCCTTGTACGCAGGGCTATGTATCTGCGGCACGTCTGCTGTAAAAGCTGGAATGCCGTTGCTATGGATATAGGCGGGGACAACACAGCCGATACGATACGGATGGCTCACGATCGCTTCGTCAAGAGAAATCTGTAAAGCTGTTCGTTTTGTTCGTTTTTTCTGTGGTATAGTGTAAAATGAAGAAGAAAAGAAAGACAATAAGTTTTCCTCCTGAAGCCCGGCACAACGGTGTCGGGTATTCTTATACCTATTATCAGAAAGGACGGTGTTACCGTGACCGAAAGGCAGAAGAAATTTTCCGAATACTACGCTCAGTGCGGTAACGCCGCTCAGAGTGCAATACAGGCAGGATACAGCAAAAAGTATGCAAATACTAATGCTTCAAAATTACTACAAAATACTACAATTACGGAATACATAAAACAGCTCACCGAAGACGCCCAGACTGCACGCATAATGACCGCAAGAGAACGGCAGGCGACACTTTCCGATATAGCTAAGGATAAGCAGAACGAGCTGTCGGACCGTATCAGAGCGATCGACACGCTGAATAAGATGACGGGGGAGTATGTGGCTAAGATACAAGCGGAGGTCAAGACCTCTGAAAAGCTTTCGGACGTTTTCGCTCAGATAGGCGGTGAGGGGCTTGATGAGTAAGTTTCCTCTGTCACAGAAATATATCGACTTCATCAACAGCGTGCATAATGTGACAGCGGACTTTCTCGAAGGCACTACCGCAAGCGGAAAGACAACCGTCGGCGCAGGCGTAAAGTTCATGCGTATGGTGTCCGCAAGCCGAAAGAAGCTCCACGTTATCGCCGCAAAGACAACCGGCAAGGCAGAAGAAACGATTATTCAGCAGGACAACGGCATTCTTGACCTTCACGCAAACGCAAAGTATTTCGGCAACGGCGATAAGGATTATAAACTGCCGCATATCAAATTTGAGGGCAAGATAATCTATGTTCTCGGATATGACAACAAGGATAAATGGCAGATGGCACTCGGCGCTCAGTTCGGGTGCGTCTATATCGACGAGATAAATACCGCCGATATAGAGTTCGTCCGTGAGATGTCTACCCGAAATGATTACCTTATGGCTACCCTGAACCCCGATGATCCGGGCTTGCCGGTGTATAAAGAGTTTGTCAACCGTTCACGTCCATACAAAAAATACGCCTGTGACGTGCCAGATGAAATAATGAAAGAGCTTACGGAAGAACCTGTGCCGGATTGGCGGTACTGGTTCTTTACTTTTCGTGATAATCTTTCGCTGACCGATGAGGACATACAACGAAAGATGCTTGCCGCCCCGAAGGGCACTAAGCTGTACAAGAACAAGATACTGGGCTTGAGAGGGCGTGCAACGGGGCTTGTTTTTGATTTACAACCCCGTAATATAATTTCACTCGGTACGGCACAAGGCTTTAAATTCGAGCGGTTCTCGGCGGGTTTAGATACAGCCTACTCGCAGTCTTCACCTGATACGATAGCATTTACGTTTGTGGGAATCACGGCGGACCGCAAATGCGTAACGCTTGACGAGGAAACATACAACAACCGTGACCGTCAGATACCGCTTACACCGTCCGATATTCCGAAAATCTTTACCGATTTTCTTGAAAGAAATCGCAAGCTGTGGGGCTTTGCAAAAGATGTCTACATAGACAGCGCAGATCAGGCAACGATACTCGAATGCCAGAAGTTCAAGCGGCTTTCGGGAAGCCTGTATAACTTCATACCTGCGTTCAAGAAAACGAAAATAATCGACCGTATTCACTTGCAGTCAGCGTGGCTGGCGGCAGGTGATTTTTATATCCTGGAACATTGCAAAAATTACATAGCGGAGCTTAACATATACAGCTGGAAAGAGGATAAGGCAGAGCCGGAGGACGGCAACGATCACTGCATAAACTCCTGCCAGTATGCCTGGCTGCCGTTCAAATCACTTATAGGGAGCGTGAAAACAGATGAAATTTGACATAGGAGAGAAAGTCAGACAGATGTTTCTGAACTGGCTCAATATAAATCCTGCATCGGAGCAAACCTTTGTCCTGAACGAAAGAACGGGGCTTATGGCGGACATTCTCCGGGCGAAGCTGTGGTACAGGGGTGACGCTTATGAGCTGTCGCAGTTCTTCAAGCAGCTCGGCTGCGGCACAAATTCTTTCTGGGGGAGCGTTCCCGATAACGAGAAAGTCCGCAAGATACACAGCGGCTTGCCTGCCATTATAGCCGATACGCTCGCCTATATCGTTTATTCGGATATGGACGATATAGCGGTCGAGGGCGAAAAAGGCAGAGTGGCATTTGAGAATATATTGCAGAACACGGACTTTACCGCACTTGTCGGAAAGGCAATAGTAGATACGCTCGTTGAGGGTGACGGCGCTTTCAAGATTTCGGTCGATGATACGCTGTCCTTAACGCCTATTGTTGAATTTGTGGGAGCCGACAAGATCGAATATCGCTATCTGAGGGGCGTGCTGTCAGAAGTTATCTTCCGCAGTGCCCACGAAGACGGCAACAGGATATATCAGCTTGAGGAGCATTACGGCAGAGGTTACATTGAAAGCCGATTGTACGACCACAGCGGTCACGAGGTGAGCCTTGACAGTGTTCCTTGCCTTGCCGGGATAGAACCGAGGGTAGAGTTTGCAGGGGATTATATAATGGCTGTACCGCTGAAGTTTTACGCTTCTAAGAAATATCCGGGCAGGGGCAAGAGTATATTTGACGGCGGTAAATCCGATTGCTTTGACGCTCTGGACGAGGTTATTTCGCAGTGGTGGGACGCAATCAGAATGGGACGTGTAAAGCAGTACATACCCGATAATATGATACCCCGAAACGCTGAGAACGGCTCGGTCGGAAAACTCAACCAGTTCGGCAACAATTACATCACGATAAGCCAGCCGTTGCAGGAGGGCGTTACCCCGAAGATTGAGGTAGTCCAGCCCGACATCAAGTATGACGCATTTGTGGCAAGTTATACAAATTGCCTGTTGATGTGTTTACAGGGGCTTGTATCGCCGGCGACACTCGGTATTGATGTCGGCAAGATGTCAAGTGCGGACGCTCAGCGAGAGAAAAAGGACGTTACCGGCAACACCCGGAACACAATAACGACAGCGCTTGAAAAGGCTCTGCCTGAGCTTGTGTCGGCTGTACTGAAAACATACGACAATATGCAGGGCAAAGTCCCCGAAGAATATGAGGTAAGCGTTGATTTCGGTGAGTACGGCGCACCCGACTTTGACAGCCGTGTAGAAACAGTCGGCAAGGCAAGCACCTATGGCATTATGTCGGTGGCAACGCAGGTCGAGGAGCTGTGGGGATCATCAAAAGAAGACGAATGGAAAGCCGGTGAAGTCAAGCGTATAATGCAGGAAAAGGGGCTTGCCGATGGTGCGACATCTGCGGTAGGTGATGAGCTTGCTTAGTTTCAGAGATATTGCAAAGATATTTGAAGAGATAGAGCTGAGGCTCATTGCTTCGCTGAAACGCAATCTTTCACGGCACAAAGCTGAAGAAGAAAAAGAAGGCTTTGAATGGTCTGCGTGGCAGGCTGAAAAGCTCAATAACATTGACAATTTCCGCAAGGAGAACGCTCAGATAGCGGACGAATATGTAGATGTTATTGACGATGAAACCCGACAGCTTATGACGGATCAGTTTCATGAGGGGGAGCATACAGCGGAGCAGTCGGTCATTGATGTTTCGGGAAGCGGTGTCAATGTTCCCGATGTTCCCGATGTTCCGGCACAGCCTCAGCCGCCCGAAGCGCCGACAGCTATACCCGATGATCATTTTTTCGGGGTCAACAAGCCGAAGATGGATAAGCTGATGGAAGACGTAACAACGCTTGAAAAGACCGCCCTTACCGCCGCTGTGCGTAATATGGACGATGTTTACCGCACAACGCTGAACAAGGTACAGCTAATGATGGGCACAGGCTCAATTACGCTTAATGAAGCAATCGACCTTGCGACAAGGGATTTTCTCGACAAGGGTATAAACTGCATTGTATACGCAGACGGCAGGCGAGTTAATATTGCCGATTATGTGCGTATGGCACTGCGCACAACGTCCACAAGGGCAACATTGCAGGGTGCGGCTAAACGCTTTGCAGAGCTGGGCTATGATACTGTTCTTATATCGCAGTACGGAGGCTGCTCAGAAACCTGCGAGCCGTATCAGGGCAAGGTTTACATTGATGATGTATTCACAATATGGAACGGCGAGAGAAGCGGCGACTTCGGCAAGTCAAACTACTGTGACAAGTGGTTTATGCTGTTGTCTGTGGCAATACGAGGCGGGCTGTTCCACCCTAACTGCCGTCATACTATGGGGCAGTACATAGAGGGGCTTACAAAGATACCTCAGCCGATTCCTGCCGAGAAGATACGGGAACAGCGAGCACTTGAAGAAAAGCAACGGGCTATGGAGCGTAAGATAAGAGCACTCAAACGCAAGGTTGAGGGCACGCAGGACGAGAAGAAGGTCAAGGAGTATAAGCGTAAGCTCCGAGAGGAACAAGGCAAGCTCAGAGAGTTTATCAAAGAGCATGACGACGTTCTCCGCAGAGATTATTCAAGGGAGAAGATCTACAGCGGTGAGGGTAAGCCGAAACAGGAAGCACCGAGAACGGAAGAAGCGCCTGTTAAAGCTACCGATGCCGAAAGCAATAATCCTGTTCCGACAAATAAAGAGCCTAATATTCCTCAGCCGGATAATAACGTTTCTGAACCGGAAAATAACGTTTCTGAACCGGAAAATAACGAAAACACAATGAATTTTGTACAGCCTGAGCCTTTAAAGACAGTTCAGAGCAACGAAGACACAGACAATGCGCCGACTGCGGCTACGACTGATGAAGCCGATGAAACTGCCGAAACGACAGAAAACGTACAGGAAACTGTAAAACAGCCTGTCGAAGCAACGGCAGACAGCGAAGAAAGCGTACAGAATTTTACAGACGATACTGTTGACAATTCGGATGAAAGTGATATAATAGAAGAAACAGATTTCGAACCGTTGTCGGCAGATACTGTTGTTCCTGTACTGCGTGAGGATTCAAATGAATGGATTAACCGTCTGTCCCCCGAAGAAATCAGAGCAATCAAGAAGTACACGAAGAACAGCGGAGATCCCAAAGACGATAAGTTCTATGCAAGGCTTAATTCAATGCTTCGTGGGGATATTCCCGAAGATGACACTTTGAAATATTATTCCGATGTTATATCGGGTGCGATAGCAAAGTTTGAGTTAAAGCACGACATTATCTGTTACCGATCTGTCAAACACAATCCTGTGGAAGAAATGAAGGTTGGCGATATATATGAGCCCAAGCAATTTATCAGCACATCGGTTGTTTCATCGAGAACGCTTAAAGGTGATTACAACATCGTGATAATAGCTAAAAAAGGAAGCAAGGGTGCGTATATTGAATTATTGAGCAAATACCAGAATCAGAGAGAGTTTTTATTCGACAAGAATTTGAAATATCGAATTTTAAAAATCCGCAATAATAAAATAGTGTTAGAGGTGATAATATGAAAGGCAAGACTAAAGTAATAATTTCTGACGAGTTAATCGAAAAAGTTTTAGATGATATGGAAAAAGCCCAAGAAACTGTTGATGAAGACTGGGACGAAGAAAGTCGAAAAGACTGGGAAGAAAAAATGAACTCATAAGACCGCCCACAGCAGTGAGCGGTTTTCTTATACCCGTGTGCAATTGATTGCACTTGGTTTGAACGCAAACTTCACAAAAACAGCCGTTTTTTGCAAAGTTCGGCACAAATCAGAACCAAACTTAATAATTTTACCGCTCTTAAAAAGGGCGGTATTTTTATACCCAAAATCAAAGAAAGCGAGGTAAAGCAATGGAAACCGAA